>MDTC01037771.1_pt1 | contig 13924 bp, 7 predicted proteins | sample 811181 | NCBI WGS metagenome assembly MDTC01 (sample SAMN05326644, study PRJNA326480) | marine metagenome | isolation source: seawater | place: Pacific Ocean: North | collected 2011
CTACTGGCAAGGAACAAAAGCAGGTTGGACCGGAGCGGGCGGGGTTGTTCTAGCCGCAGGACCAGATCATATGACTATGACAGTAACCGGGGCAAATAACGTTGCTGAGATGCAGAGTCCAACGGGTCTTGCTCTTGACGCTTCGGCTTTTGGATCCCTGTCCGTACGACTGCTCAATCCTACAAGTATCAGCAGTGGTTTTCAATTGCGCTGGTATGACGAAAATAATAGCCTGCTTGGAAATAAAGCGATTCCTGTCGGAACTGAAATGACCGAATTCGAAACATACACAATTGATCTTTTTTCTGAAGAAAGCTGGTCAGGCTTAATTCACAAAGTGAGACTTCGAGGGCCATTTGGGCTTGATGTCGAAACAGAATCTCCTGATATTCTGTGGGAGTTTTTCGAATTAAATGAAGTCTTTGATTGCAATGGGAACTGTGCAGCGGATGCTGATGATGATGGGGTTTGTGATGCGCTAGATTCCTGTGTTAACAGTGGATGCACAGATCTCGCAGCGTGCAACTTTAATCCTGATGCCTGCGAGGACGATGGTACGTGTAATTTCATCGGTGCAAATTCGATGATCGACTACGCCTGGCAAGGCACCAAAGCTGGTTGGATAGGTGCTGGTGGAGTAGTCCTGAGCCAAGGTCCTGAGTACATGACAATGGCAATTACGGGGACTTCAGCAGTTGCTGAAATGCAAAGTCCAACAGGACTTGGTATCCAAACCTCTTCATTTTCAACCTTTTCTGTGACAGTCCAGAACCCTACAACCATTTCAACTGGGTTTCAACTCCGTTGGTATGATGAAACAGGAGTCATTCTTGGTTCTCAGGCAATTCCAATAGGCACAGAAATGACAGGTCCCGAGACATACCAAGTCAACTTAACAGCTAACGCCAATTGGAATGGAGCAGTTGACAAATTAAGGTTGAGAGGCCCCTACGATTTGGATGTTTCGCAGGAACCTAATGAAGTATTTTGGGTCAATTTCACATTAAATGCCTCGGTGGATTGTGATGGTAATTGTTCAGAAGGAACTGATGAATGCGGTATTTGTGGTGGTGACGGAACGTCGTGCCTTGTACCTGGTTGCACCAATCCTTTTTATGTTGAATTCGACTTTGATGCAACTGCAGATGATGGATCATGCGAAACATTGGTAATCCATGGTTGCACATACGAAGTAGCTTCCAACTTTAACCCAGCCGCAAATACAGATGACGGCAGTTGCCTTATATCATTGGAGTCCAGCTGTGGCGCCGATATTGATAATGACGGATTGGTGGCAACCCCTGATCTTCTTCAATTCCTCTCTGTCTTCGGTCTCTCATGTGAGTGATTTTGGGTATATGAGGAAGAAGCAAAGGCTTTTACTTAACTCCCGCTTATTTTAGCGGTAATGCAGTTTCCTAATTACAATTCTCAGATTCACTTCTTTCTCAAATCTGCCCTTCTGATTTGTCTCATCTCTTGCGAGACAACAGAATTTCACCCAAAGTTGAACGGTTCTGAAGAGGACGAGTTCATTGGAATGATGCTTGAAAAAATGTCAATTGAGGATAAGGTTGGTCAAATGACACAACTCAATCTTGGATTTTTGTCATCTTCAATGAATCAGCATGACGGAAAGCCAAAACAGGTCGATTGGGACAAAGTAAAAACTGCAGTTGAAACTTACCGAGTAGGCTCAATCTTGAACACCGCAGGAAGGGCGTACTCCTTAGCTCGTTGGCATGAGATAATAAATGGCATCCAAGAAATTGCGCTTGAGCAACCACTTAAAATACCCGTTGTCTATGGAATCGATGCCATTCACGGCGCCACTTACAGTAAAGGGTCGACATTATTTCCTCACAATATTGGAATGGCTGCAACCCGCAGCCTTGAGATTGTTCAAGCAGCTGCGGAAGTGTGTGCAGCCGAAACACGAGCAAGTGGTATTCGATGGAATTTCGACCCTGTCTTTGATGTCGGAAGGCAACCCCTCTGGCCAAGATTCCCAGAGACCTTTGGGGAATCCGCTTTGTTGTGCGGTAAAATGGGAGGTGCCATAGTCAGTACATATGAGAATTTTAACCATGCGAAAGGTCAAGGCATTGCGGCCTGCATGAAACATTTTATTGGTTATGGGGTACCCGCATCAGGAAAGGACCGCACGGAAGCCTACATATCCAATCTTGAATTATGGGAACATCATATCCCACCGTTCCAATTTGGTGTCAATGCAGGAGCCTCAACGCTAATGGTAAATTCGGGATCTGTAAATGGAGTTCCCGTTCATGCATCTCGCAATTTTTTGACTACTCTCCTTCGCGAACGAATGGGCTTCGAAGGAGTAATAGTTTCAGATTGGCAGGATATTATTCGGCTTCACAGTCGACATCAAGTCGCCCAAAGCCACAGGGACGCTGTGAAAATGGCCATTAATGCAGGTCTTGATATGAGCATGGTGCCAAATGAATATTCATTCAGCGAACACCTTGTGGCCTTGGTGCGCAGTGGCGAAATCACGGAAGAACGAATTGATGAGAGCGTTCGAAGAATACTCGAATTCAAAATGAAGCTTGGGCTCTTCTCAAATCCAAAAGTGGAAGAAACTGCAGTGAAAAAATTTGGATTATCTGAATATGAAGATATTGCTCTTCAAGCGGCAGAAGCATCTCTTGTATTGTTGGAAAATCGCAATGAAATTCTTCCCTTAAGAGGAGATGAAAAATTGCTTGTTGTTGGGCCTACTTGTGGGTCAAAAAGTGCCTTGCATGGAGCTTGGTCGTACACTTGGCAGGGAAATGTTGAATCTGCCTACCCAAATGAGACGTTAACTATTGTTGAGGCTATTAATCAGGTTTTTGGGACAGATCAAGTCAAATGCCCATTGAACGCTGGGTTTGACGATTCACTTCATTACAAATTAGATATTGAAAAAGCAGCTGAATCCTCTGATGTAATCATCCTATGCTTGGGGGAAAATGCCTATGCAGAATCCCCCGGAGTAATTGATGATCTAAACCTACCTAAGAATCAGGTAAAACTAGCTCTCGACGCTATTGCCACAGGGAAACCTGTAATTCTCGTACTAGTTGAAGGTCGAGGAAGACTCGTGAGTCAATTTGTCGAAGATATGGATGCCGTGCTGCTCGCCCTGCGGCCCGGGTCTCAGGGGGCAATGGCGATTGCTCGGACTCTTGCCGGTTTATCAAACCCCAGTGGGCTCTTACCATTTACTTATCACCGTTCTACGGGCGATTTAATCCCGTATGATCACAGATTCTCATCTAAAATTACGCAAGGCCCACCAGGTACATTCACTGAATTAGGATTTCGCCCCCAATGGCCGTTTGGCCATGGAATGTCGTACGATGAGTTAGACTGCGAATTTGTGGACTTCTCATGCGAACAATGTTTTTTAGGTGACAGTGTAGACGTGAATTATCGCATTACAAATAAGAACCAAGACGAAGCCTCCAAGAGTTTTGATCTTTATTTAAGTGATGACTACGCGACTCATATTTCGCCGAGAAAGAGAGTTCTGGTAGCATTTGATCATGTGCGAGTCCCTCCAAGAAGTTTCATTGATAGCACAATTACCATCCCGGCTAGTGCCTTTGGATATACAGATGGCGAAGGAACTTGGCACTTCGAACCAGGGTCATTTACAGTCGAGCTTTTCGGGGAAGAGAAATCAATTCTTTTCGAAGAATAAAAATTCGCCCCTTCTAGCCACCTCAATTGATAACGTTGAATACCTGAGTCTTCGACTTCCATCCAATTCGGGTAACAATAACTTCAACGTCAGTTATCCCTTCGGCAATTTTTATCTCGGCTCCGCTACTTATCACATTCCAATCATCTTCTCGTTTCGTGCGCCAACCGATAGAAACATTTGGATTTCCATGAGAGATTATAAAACTCATGCCGTTTTGAGTCAATATTGGTAATGTGAGCTCCTCTGATGCAACTTTCTGCTGGAAAGATTCTATTAGCTTTTTTTCATCAACGTTCCCCAAGTCCTGCTCCGGAGGAAATGCGCGAGAAAGTAAGTTTTGCAGATATTGGAGTGTGTCCGCAAAATGTGGATTCAGGTGGAGATTTTGTAGCTCCCACTCATCTTCGGAACTATTGTAGAGCTCCCATTTAGACAGTGGTTTTGATTTCCATGAAATCCATGGCTCTATATCATCTTGAGCCAATGAATCGATTACTTTCATCGTATTCATTTGTTTTCGATATGCGATATTTATTCCTGCCGGTCTATCCTGAAAATCATTTCGAATTAAGCGCCAATTAGTTGTTCGAACAGTTCTGCGACGATTTAGATGTTCATCTAAACGGTCTGTTGACGCATACACAGCCTCATGTCCTCTTGAATCAGGTAATATAGGCATTCCGGACAGCGAGATTTCTCGCTGAACATTGAACCATCGTAGAACTGAAGGAGCCAAGTCCAAGAATGAAAACAACTCTGCATTCCTGGCAGGTACATCTTCAACATGGCCCCATTTAATCACTAAAGGAACTCTAAGGCCCGCATCAGTGGGAGCTCTTTTAAATCGCGGGAACGGGCCACCATGATCACTGAAAAATACAACTGTCGTGCTTTCGTACAAGCCGTCGTCCTTAAGCTCATTTATGACCTTACCAATCTGCCGATCCAACTCTTCAAGGTTGCAATAATTAACGGCTATATCCTTCCTTACTGCATTCTCTCTCGGAATTAATAGCGGTACTGAAACTGAATCACGGCTAATTTGACAAGAGGTTTCCTGTCTTTTCCAAATTTGACTCTCGTGAGTCACATTAAAATTAAAAACAGAAAAGAAAGGCTGTCCGTCGCTCCTTTCTCGCCAATGGGCATCAGAGGAAGACTCATCCCAAGCAAGCGGTGGTGTTTCAAAGTTGTAATCTTCTTTCGAATTGTTCGTGCAAAAAACACCCGCCTCACGAAGGTATTCAGTAAAAGGTCTGGTTCCAGGCGGAGCAGGAGCAGAGTAGTAAGGCAATCCTGTGTGTTGATTCAAGCCCACTTTATTGGCTTGAAACGCCCTCATGTGCTGCGTACCCATTAAGGCAGGCTGAACTCCAGTAATAATGCTACTTCTTGAGGGAGCGCAAACCGGAGCAACAGCGAAAAATTTATCATATACAGTGCCATCATCTGCCAATGAACAAAGATTTGGCATAAAAGCCGTTGAATCCCCGTAGATGGGCAGAAATAATGACTGATCCTCACAAACTAGCCATATTACAGACTGAGTTCCATCGGCAGGGTGTTTCTTTGGCATACCTGTGCTGATCCAATTACAACTCGACAAGAAGATCCAACTAATTAAAATATGCTTAGGGTGCCACATAAAGTACATTTTATCAAGTTACTGTTTGGACTAATTTTCACGTGCATTACGATAATCGTGGTGGGACAAAGTGTCAGCAGAGATTCCACACACCTCGAACCAAGTACATTTCAGAAAATTAGAGTTGGACAAGACACTAAGAAAATTCCACTTGAAATAAAAGGTTACTATCGTTTCATAGGGTATGCGAGAAAGCTAAATGTACACTTTAGTGATAGCAATACGCCTTTGGTTATTAGGACGGACGACGAATTCAATACCCCCAATTTTAACATCAATATTCTCGCAAGACCGACAGCTAACAGTTTCGTGGCCTTGCAACTCTTGACTTTCGACCCGATGATAAATATGGTCGATAACAACAGGATTTTTCGCTTATCTCGTCAAGGTGTGGTTTTATCTACCGGAGCGTCAACTTCGAAAGGAAAGTTTAAAGTATCATTTGGAGGAACACAATTTGTGGAATTAGGTGACTTTTTAATGAGTTCTGCAAAACAGGTCCAAAACTCTTTGTTTGACCGCAATGCCTGGACATATGTTTGGCCCATTGCCGTACAACACGATAGCTACTACAGTCGCTCGGACTATATACGGGAGGTAGACTTTGGCAAACGGCAATTGAATGGCTTGAGATTGCAAGCACTGGATCTCCCAGGGCTAATTGATTTCGAGATGGTTGTCGGGAAAACACCATTTAATCTCCCCTCACTCCCTGACTTTATAATGGCGGGTAGGCTCAGCAAGCAATATCGTCTTCAAACTTTTCACGTCGGCAGTATGAACTCACGAGGCCTAGATGCGTGGAGAAATGGTGAAAAATTTGGGGTCAATATCCTCTCTCTTGCACATGAAGGCCGACTGAAAAACCTTGGTGTCAAAAGTGAACTCGCTTTTGGAAAGCATAGAATTAACGCTGAGAATAGCCAAGGTTCAGGTGTTGCATTCAAAATGCTATTGAGCATCCCAAAAAGAAAATTGAACTTCCCATTGGACGTTGAACTGTTCGCAGTTACGCCCAATTTTGTTAATCTTCACTCTGCACTGATCAATACTTCCGTGGATGGTTTTAGCTCTGAAACGTCTTCTTTCAATGGCGCAAACGTTCAAGACGGAGCACGACCTTTCGGTGCAGTCCTCACCCCAATGCATTTGGTTGCCAATAATCGCGCTAGTGCAAGATTTTCTTCGACGTTCGGGATAGGTCGGTTAAGAATAAACCTCGGCTATTTAATCTCTAGAGAAATTCAGAATCTGCCATCGGACATAACTTTTTATCACAAGGTTACTGGACTTTACATGTCACGAGTCGATCGGTTTCAATCTGCCACAGGGCCAAATAACGCGATCACTACTTTTTTCAGGGGGGCGTACCAAAGAATCGGAATAACTTCTGAAGGTCATCAATTAGGCATCAAAGGTTTCAACGCAGTGCGATTAAATGCGAAGGTTAAAGGGGAACTGTTTGAGAGGCCATTTTTCATTTTTTACCTAGGAGAATACCTATCCACTCAACACGGGCTCTCAATGTTGCCAAAGTTTGGTGATTCTGCAATTGTCAGCGCTCAATATCACGAAATGGACACCTATTTTCCCTTTGGAAATCGCTGTGCGTGGATTCTATATGGCGGACTTGAGCGAATTAAGGGTAATGAATTTACCAGCCCTCGAGATGGGCTGGAAGAACAAGAATATAGTTACTTGGATGGCCTCGGCGCGGCCCTCGGCACGGGGATAGATATTAGTATGACCAAATCATCGACTCTTTTTTTCAGATATAAACGCGTCGATTACTTTGACCAGTCGATTACATCATCTCGATTCCAAGGCTGGGAGTCTACAATTGAACTAAAAATTCACTTCTGATGATATCAGTAAGCAGGTCTAATCATCGTTCATCCCCTCGTCTGCCATTGCTTTCCTTGGGAATAATTTTTCTGAATTCTGCAATATGTCAATTCCCTCAATTCGAATTAGGAGGGTACTCAAGAGGCGTAACTAATGTTGGCTACTTATCGAACGAAGATTCAGTAAGCAGGGATATCGACGTCGAATCGCATGCTTTAATTGATCTAGCAATCCGCGGAAGATTAACTCCAAAAGCTGAAGTTTACTCAGAACTGCGGCTTGGCACCAACCTCGCCCTCTTCGATACAAGCGCTTCTTATGCTCAACTGCGTCGGATTGTCATTTCAGGTCAAATCACCAAAATATGGCATTATGAAATTGGTGACATTGACGTTTCGTGGACACCCTTCACGATTTGGAATAATAATGCGGAAGGTAATGTTGGCGAATCTGAACTTTTTGCCCAATGGAGAGAATTACAAGATTATGAGAATTTTTCTGAGGGCAATCAATGGAGGCTAAAAGGAGCTAAGTTCCAAGGCCTTTGGACACTAGGCGATAGTTCTATTTTTAAGGTTTCAAATTTCATATCGCGAATACAAGCATCAGACGAAATAATACGGCCAGAGGTTTTGATGGGCGGTGTTGAAATTGAAATTGCTAAGCCCACAATTGACTTGGCAATTAGAGCACAGGATTTTGCTGTGCTAGGAAATACAGTTCCTGGCGGATCGAGCCTCAATGTAGCTGCACTCAGCGCTGACTTTTCATTTTCGATTGCATCCGTATTAATTCGAGGTGAAGCCGGTGGTTCTTTGAGTTCCTCAGCTACCAACCCATCCTCTTCACCATTCGACAACGGTAATAATATTCGAGGTGGATTTTGGGATATTCAAGGTTCAACTTCTTGGTCTAATAAATGGAGCGCAACTGTAGAAGCTCATTCGGTAGCAGACACGTACATATCTCCAGCCTCACAATCAAAAAGAATACGATTCAATCAAGCTCCCAGCTCGTTTGCACAGATTAATAATGGTAACTGGAATCGTGATTTATCTCAAGGAGATCTCTTAACATCATCATATTTACCCCGCGGAGAAAGACCATGGAACCAGCTGATGCAAAGAGAATTAATGTCTTATGACGCGAGATACGGCACCGCCAGTCCCTATGGTAAAGCAACTCCGAATCGCAGAGGAATTTCTTTGCAGATCGCGAGGGGTAGTATCGGGGAGCGGTGGTCTCTTAAATTGGTTTCATCAATCCAGCAAGATTTAACCCCTGAGGGAGTGAGTAGAAGACGGGGTTACACAAACTACGAGACGAAAGGTCACTTTGCATTGTCTTCACTCTGGGCAGGAAAAAGAACGCTAATAATCAACGGCGGGTGTAGATTGCAAAACGTGCGAAGAGATAACAACTTAATTGACCCTGTCAATCTCAAAACTCGGCTCTACGACATAGGTGGACGCTGGGAAATAATTGAATCAGTATCGCTTCTCTATGGTGCAAAATTTATCAACGCAAGAGGCACAGAGTATCTAGCTGAGAGAGATGTGGATTTTGTAATAACTGGTTTCGACCGTATTGTGCTCGATCTTGACGAAATGATTCAAGCGATTGGGTTAAAGTGGAGCCTAAATGATAACACCCAAGCAACTATTCAATGGCAGCATTGGGCTTTAGATAATTATTCAATTAATCAGTCAGCGGTCATCTCGCGTGTATTATTTTTATTTACAACTACTTTTTGATATGACTTTCCTGAAGCCATCCCCAAACCCTCGGATATTGTCTCGAAGTCTTGTTATCATCTTAGCTTTTGTTGGGTGTGCAAAAGATGAGCCTCTTGGCCCTGATTTGAGTGGTCTATATGGTGAGCTGGAATTATTGACCGCGTTCTCTAACAATAGCCCCAACGGGGTTCATTTTGAGGCAAATGAGAAGGTCGAATTTTCAGCTGATTTCAACTTAGAAGTGGATTATACCCTTTCGCTCATAGGCCAGTCTTCGGGTGCCAAATATTCTATTTCGGGAAAAGGAGCCAATTTGTCTGACGTTAGTTGGGGAGGAGATTGTGACGATGTTTTTTTCGGCCCTATGGAGTGGGTGCATTGTGTTCTTGAATTCGATGATCATCCTGAAAGCACCCAATTAGATTCTGTTTTTGTCTGGGAACAGCCTGATTTATCGTTCAAAGGCGTGTTGCTAACATCTTTCGAAGATCCCTCTGCTTTCAGCTTAACCAGTGGCGACTTTACAGACTATTTGGAATCAGTCAATAACGCCCCTGACGCTGTTGAAGGCTCAACATATATGACCGGGTTTGGATCGGGACCTGCAACTTGGTTTGGTGCACTAAGAATCACAATGGATCCTAGCAATTTATCAAATATTACAGTCGCAGATTCGTTTTTGAATCTGCACCTAAGAAGCGAATTCGAAGGTTCTGCTACAGTGATTAAAGTATTCGAAGACTCAAATGATGACGGAATGATCAATTCCGGTGATGACGAAGTTTTCACAACGAAAGTACCAATAGCGGCAGACGGCCAATGGCAAAGAATGAATCTGCCTTTATCCGATTTATCCTTGGATTTGTCAGGCAACAATGTTGCTGTAAACGGAGGGCTTCTTGATCTTGATAAGATTTTGAGGTTAGATATAACCATAAGCCAAGTAGGTACAGCAGATGGCACATTCGGTTTTGACGCCGACTATATCATCCTTACTCCCGATGAGCCTTTTTAGATATGGTGCTTCACAAATAGGTTGATTTAATTATCTCTTCCAGGCGAGAAAATTAGTCTCAATCCACACGGCGAAATCAGCAGTTTTTCGTAAATTTTCTCACGAATGGGGCTCATAATCCAAAGCGGCCTAGCCAAAAACAAGCATGATGAAACGACTCATACTCTTCCTGACAATATGCACATCTTACTTTCAAAGTCACTCCCAAGTTGAAGGAGTTTGCAATGCCTCTTTTGAATCGGGATTATCGGATTGGCAAAACTTCGCTAATAATGGGGCCTTAGCGTCTTTTGATACTTCAACGACAGCAGCATTTGCAGGACAAGTTGGCGCCCTAATTTCAATTGAAAACATCAGTTCCGGAACATGTGTCTTAAGTTCATGTGTTTCCGATATGATCGCGAATCAAAACTACAAGATGTCCTTTTGGGCGAGATCGGAAAATAACGTTGAAGTCCTTGCGACAATATCAAAAGCTACTCCAGGTTATAACAATTTCGCAACAGGGAACTTTACACTTGGCCCAGAATGGACACAGTATGAAATTGTTGGAAGTGTAACCGAAGACTATCTAGCAGACATTCGTTTAGCAAAATTCAAATTTTTGAGCGAAGGCCTCGCGATGATAGATGATATTCAAATCGAGGTATTCGACCTTACCCCTGAAGTCTGCCAAGGAAATTTCGAAAATGGCTTTGACTCTTGGGCAGTCAATCAAAATAATGGTGCTATTGCAGCTGAAGTTGACGAATCTGAGTCTGTAAATGGCAACTCTTGTGTCAAATTAATTGTGTCTGATACAGAACTGGGAACGCCCATATTTTCGAGTTGCTCATCATTCTTACCTCAGGCGACCTCTATCATGGTACATTTCTGGGCAAAGTCGAATGACCCCAGCGTGACAATTGAAGCGAAAGCATCACTTCAAAATCCGCCATACACAGTTTATGGTAGTATGGACGCTACACTGACGACCGAGTGGCAGCAGTATTCGTTTATAGCCTATGCTGAAGAGGAAACTAACGGGATAAGGCTGGCAAAATTTGCCTTCCCAAATGAAGGCGAATATTGGATTGATGATGTATGGATTGAAGAAATCCCGCCTACGCCTGCTATCTGTAACGGAAATTTTGAATTGGCTTTGGAATCGTGGGTGACCTCGGTATCGGAAGATGCTTCGGCTACAATATCAGCGACTCCTGCGACCACTTACGATGGAGTTGTAAGTGCTTATGCCGAGGTGAATAGCCCAGGAGAGCAAAACTCATCAATACAGCTTTCTAGTTGCCGTTCCGGTATGGTGGAAGATTCTACCTACTCAGTGAGCATATGGATGAAAGGAAGTACAGATGGATTAGAATTCAATCTTATGACTGCGTATGCAGATTTCCCCTTTACTGCATTACACAGCGAAACCAAAACAACTTCAACGGACTGGACTGAGTTCTGTTGGCAATTCACTGCAGACAGTACTGTCAATGAAGGAATACGTGTTGTGAAAATCCAGTTTTTATCCCAAGGCGTATATTACATTGATGGTGCCACACTCAATCCGGAAGACTACGAATGCCCCGAAACGACCGAGGTGGCCCGAATCAGAAGCGAATTAGGATTTCGCTTATTTCCAAACCCTGCAAGCGATTTTTTAATAATTGAGGCCCCGACAAACTTCGAGAATTATCGCTTCGAAATATCGTCGCATTTAGGAAGGCTTATCAATACTTCCAAGCAGGATAATGTGTCGAGGATCCCTTTGCATGGACTACAACCAGGTTTGTATTTTGTTACGCTAAGGACTTCTGCTGATGGCCAACTGATTGAAACTTTCAGGGTCATCAAAAGGTAAAATTGGAATTTGCCCTTGACCATGAAATGGTTCGTTATCTTTTTTCTTCAATCGCTTACCATAGGGTCATTGCTATGCCAAAATGATGAAGTTTTTCCATTGGCTATTTCTAGGGAATTTGATGCTCCTATGACAGTATTAATCTCTTCTATGAATGATGGAAGTGTCTCTCAATCTGTCCTAACCGTGCAAGGGCCATTAAAACCGATTAGAACTACGCATTTTGGATATACGCACAATCATTTTCTAGGAGACAATTCTGCATCTGATTCCATCATAATCGCGAGGAGCAGAACAGTTGGCCCAGGATTCATTCGGTTCCCAGGCGGAAATGGAGCGAACCGGTATTTTTGGGATGGTAATCCGCCTGCACTCATCCGGCAGGATGATGTGGTTACCGCATCTGACTTGATTGATCCAGACGGGTCAAGTATGGGTACTGACGAACTTTTTTTACTGTGCGATTCAATCGGAGGGGAGCCCGTTTTGGTAGTAAATTTTTCCTTTGCACGTTATGGATGGGGTTTGGACCGGGTTGAACAAGCCGCAAGCTATGCCGCTGACTGGGTGCGGTATGTGAATCAAACACTCGGTAGATATGTGCGCTATTGGGAAATCGGAAACGAAAATTATGGTAGCTGGCAAGCGGGATCTATGGTGGAGGGGGAGCTCCTGACCGGGGAGATGTACGGTCAAATTTTTAGGGTTTTCGCTGATTCAATGAAATCCGTGGATCCAACAATACAGCTTGGTGCGGTCATCTATCCCATTGATGAAGAATACAACGATTGGACGGCGCAAGTCCTGCCTGAGGTTGAGAACGACGCCGATTTTCTCGTCGTTCATGATTACTTCGCTTGGGCGCCTAATGAGAATAATATCACATACGACCAGATGATGGGCAGTATTACAGAAGTTTCAGAAGATGCTGAAGCCGTCGCTGATATGATTAACCAATACACCGATAAACCAGCGGATCATTTCCCTGTGGCATTCACCGAATTCAATTCTAATACGGGGCATCGCGAGGTGGCTATGGCTAATGCCCTTTTTATTTCGCGTGTTCTTTTAGAGCAAATTATGGAAGGTTTTGAGATGTCCCTGATTTGGAATATTCAAGGAGGAGTTTCGGAGGATGGAGGAAGTCATGGCCTTCTTGCCCAGAATACCCCGGGCTTGCCCGACGGAGCACCACGTCCAATTTTTTATACATATTGGCTGCTCCAGAAATATCTTGGTTACGCGATTCAGCGAATGGAGACAAACTACCTTCATTTGACGGCTTATGAAACCACTCATGCGAATGGCACCAAAGGAGGCATCCTGATCAATTCCGGGCAATTTTCTCGCACGGTTTCATGGCCCTCCCCCTCCTCGAATTTTCCTTTTATTCACTGGGACATCCTCAATGCAGAAAATGAATCGGACAAGTCTGTACTAATAAATGGTATCGGTTCTCCGTATTCTGAAGGGGGGCCGGAAAATGTTGAGAGTCTAATCGGATTTGGGGCTTTAGAACCAGATACAGTCACTTTTACAGTGCCCCCTTTTTCGATTTTAGCGTTTTCAAGAGCTTCTGCAGATACTATCTTTACAATTGAGTCATGTGAACCTATAGTCTTTGACGGCGAAGTTTTCTCAAGTTCAAATGTTCAAGCAATGTTTGAATTCGACGAATCCACAGGCCTTGCCGAGGCTGTGCAATACAATCTGATAATAGCCGAACCAAGTAACTGCAATACAGAAGGATGCATGGATCCCAACTTTCTCGAATTCAATCCTTTTGCGGTTGCTGACGACGGTTCATGCCAAACACCGGTCCTTGCAGGATGCACATACGTGCAAGCTTCAAACTTTAATGCTTTCGCAAATCATGACGATGGTTCGTGCGAATTTGCCTCAGTTGCGGGTTGCCCGGGAGACGTTAACGGAAGTGGGTTTATTAGTATTGAGGATTTGTTACTTTTCCTAGCTTCTTTTGGATTAATCTGTCCATGAGCGCAAAAGAAGAATTTCTTTCAATCCTTTTTGTTGTGCTCTTTAGCATTGCATGTTTGCCGCCCTCTTATTCGCAAAGGCCGGCACTAACCGGCAACCCGGATTGGTTTCTCGATGATTGGCA
>MDTC01208084.1_pt1 | contig 13924 bp, 8 predicted proteins | sample 811181 | NCBI WGS metagenome assembly MDTC01 (sample SAMN05326644, study PRJNA326480) | marine metagenome | isolation source: seawater | place: Pacific Ocean: North | collected 2011
GGCCCGGGGGATAAGTTCCCCCAGGAGGCATATGGCTTATCGGCATTAAAAGCCGTTTATAAAAAAATCCGTTTTAAACTGTGGGACAGCAGTGGGCGCAAGCCGGCTTTCTTATGTACGACGCGCTTTGTTACTGCTTATCATCCAGCAGCGAGCGCAGCATCCAGGCAGTCTGCTCGTGGGCGGCAAGACGCTGGGTCAGCAGGTCTGCAGTAGGCTCGTCACCGGCTTCGTTCAGCAGTGTAAACAGATTACGCGCAGTGCGTGCCGTTGATTCGTGGCCATCGGCCAGAATACGGACCATCTCCATCGCTTTGGGTGGCTCTTTCGGTGCATCCGGCAACGTGGTTAATTCAGAAAACTGTGCGTAAGAACCCGGTGCGGTAAAGCCCAGAGAACGGATACGTTCGGCGATCGGGTCAATGGCATTCCACAGTTCGGTGTACTGTTCTTCAAACATAGTATGCAGGCTGTTAAACATCGGGCCTGTCACGTTCCAGTGGAAGTTGTGAGTGGTCATATACAGAGTGTATGTGTCCGCCAGAAAGCGGCTCAGACCTTTGGCAATATCCTGACGGTTTTCTTCGCTGATTCCTATATGTACTTTCATCGTCTTTCTCCCTGATTAATTCCAGGAAATTCCGAGCTAATGTCATCATTAACTCACCTGATTTCTCAGACTATGAAGCAGGGAAAGGGTTCCTTAATTTCTCCCAATCGACTGGAACAACGAATGTTTTTTGCAGAACAATGGATGCAGTAATTCCTTTTTTACTTGCTCTACAGATCATCGATATTTTTCAGGCAGTTTTCAGCCCGTGAGATTATCGCTGCTTTCTTTTCTTCATTCATACGATCAAAACTGCGATACATCATGCTCATTCTCGGATTCTTTTCAAACTGCTGCCGGTGTCGCTGCAGGAAGTGCCAGTAAAGGCTGTTAAAAGGACAGCTGTTGTCCTTTTCGGCTGTGTTTACATCATAACTGCAGTGGCGACAGTAATCCGATTGCCTTGCAATATATTTGCCGGAAGCACAATAGGGTTTTGAGCCCAGCAGCCCGCCGTCGGCATGCATGACCATGCCCAGGGTGTTGGGCAGTTCTACCCAGTCATAAGCGTCGGCGTACACTGCCAGATACCAGTCGCAGATTTCCTGAGGATTAACGCCGGTCAGCAGGGCAAAGTTGCCGGTGACCATTAAACGCTGAATATGATGCGCATAAGCATTGGCGAAGGTATTGCGGAAACATTCTTTCATGCAATGCATGTTGGTTTTTCCGTGCCAGTAAACTGCTGGTAAGGAACGATTATTCTGCAGGCCATTAAGTCCGGCATATTGCGGCATATAATTCCAGTAAATGCCGCGGACGAATTCCCGCCAGCCTATTATCTGCCGGATAAATCCTTCCGCCGCTTCTAATGGTACCTGTCCCTGATGAAAGGCGTGCGCTGCCGCTTCACAGACTTCCATTGGCTCCAGCAGGCCGCAGTTTATGTAGGGTGACAGCAGACTGTGGAACATAGTGTCAGCCGCGTTGCCGAGTGCAGCACTGCTGATCATGGCATCCTGATAGCGGCCAAAGTGAGGTAGCCGGTGTTCAATAAAATGAATCAGCGCCTGCAGTGCCTGTTGCCGTGTCGTTGCCCAGCTGCTGCCGTTGATGAAGCTGTCCATTGCTCCGGGATGCCCGGAAAATTCCTGTTCTACCAGCTGTGCAACAGCCTGATCGGTATTGCTCCGGGTGAACGTCAGTGGCGGTGGTAAAGGTACTTCTCGTTTATAAGCTGCGCGGTTGTCATGGTCGAAGTTCCATTGTCCGCCGAGTGGCTGTTCAGCCTCCATCAACAGACCGGTTTTACGGCGCATTTCGCGATAGAAATATTCCATGCGCAATTGCTTGCGACCCTCAGCCCATTGGGCAAATTCTTCAGGTGTGGAAATAAAGCGGTCGTCTTCGTAAACGCTGACAGGGAGTCCCAGCTGATCAGACCAGTGGTGATCTATGGCGTGTTGCAGGCGGTATTCACCGCAGCGGGTAAGGACGATTTCTGAGACTTTATTCTGCCCGGTGCTGTTCTGTTCTTTTACTGTGGCTGCCAGCACATCAACAAGACTGCGGAAACCCAGTGAAACGGACTGCCGGTAATCGTAATAGCGTACCTGCCAGCCAGCGTCCTGCAAGCGGGCAGCGAAGTGGCGCATGGCAGAGAACAGCAGGGCAATTTTCTGTTTGTGATGGCGGACGTAGGTTGCTTCCTCCGGCACCTCGGCCATAACGATGACATCGTTACCGGCATCAAGCACGCGCAGCGTGGCCAGTGAGTCTGACAGTTGATCTCCGAGAATCAGTCCCAGTCGCACGCCAGTCTCTCCGTAGTTGATAAAGGCAGTTGATATAAGCAGGCTGCAGAAGCATCTGAGCACCATTGCTATAACTATACATCATGTATATGTATTGTATAAGTAATGTCAGGTATATCGGATGTTTCTGCTTTGAGCATCCCGTGCTTTTGTTCTGCATGCCGCAGCCATCGGGTTCCGTGACGGCTGCGGCATCAGCATCGCAATGGTTTAGCGAATTGCGGGTGGGAAATCACAGGGTGTGTGTACGGTGACTTAACCCAACGCGGTATCCAGCACCATCATCAGAGAAAAGCCTGTCATTAAGCCCAGAGTTGCTACCGTCTGGTGACCATTGCGGTGGGTTTCCGGAATCACTTCGTGCGAAACCACAAACAGCATGGCGCCGGCAGCAAGGCCCAGTCCAATCGGGTATGCCAGCATCAGGCCGCCAGCCAGCCCCACGCCGAGCAATGCGCCCACCGGCTCCAGCAGCCCACTGCCGGCAGCGATGAATACGGCAAAGCCTGGTTTAAAACCGGCGGCGCGCAGGGTGAGCGCGACGGCCAGACCTTCGGGGATATCCTGCAGTGCAATAGCGGTTGCCAGTGGCAGGCCAACGCTGATATCGCCCTGGGCAAAGCTGACACCCACTGCCATGCCTTCTGGCAGATTGTGCAGAGCGATGGCAAATACGAACAGCCAGGCGCGGTCGCAGCGTTCATGGCCGGGTCCGCAGGGGCCGGTTTTATCATGTTCGTGGGGGGTGAACTCATCCAGCCCCAGCATCAGTGCGGCGCCGAGAAAGAGCCCGATGACCACCAGAATGCCGCCACCTAACGCACTGCCGGTCATCTCAGTACCGGCATCTATGCCGGGCAGAATCAGTGAAAATGCCGCTGCCGCCAGCATCATTCCGGCGGCGAAGCCGAGCATGGCATCTTCCGTTGATTGACGGATTCCGCGCAGCAGCAGGGCAGGTGCTGCGCCGGCAGCGGTGGCCAGAAACCCGGCGCTGCCGCCCAGCAAGGCGAACTGCGCAAACAAGGTCGCCTCACCGCGGACGATCTGTATCAGGCTTTGCAGCAGCAACAATGCTACGGCGACGGTTGCTGTCAGCAGTCCGGTAGCAACAAGAGGATGCTGGCGCGCATGGCTGATAAGAATATTGCCCCAGCTTTGGCTGCTGGGCGGGAGATTCGGCTGCAGTGTTGTCATCTGGATATACCTGTTACTGTCATTATCCACTGTGGATTCTGTTTAAGTATTTCGATCAGATTAGGCAGATTAATTAATAGTTTCTATATAAAAACCATCATAGCAGCGAAAGGAAATAACTATTAAGGACTGCGATAGGGCACAGCAGGCGGCTTGTTGTAACACGTGCTCCGCTAAAGAGCACAAGTCGGCTGGCCTGTCGGAAGAGAGTATTGGCAGCTGTTTGAAAAATGCTGTTGTGGATCATCGACCCACGCTTAAATAAGCGTAATATCAGGACCAGAGCAGACCCCTTCTAAGCAGAAAGTCGTTCTTGCTCAAAACCGCCATATTTGGCACCGTTTTTGATAGCAAAGTTGACATATTGGGCAAATAAGTGGTCTGCAATGTTCACAATGCTCAACTTTGGTTCTCGCAGGTCTTTTTTGGTGCAAAAGGCTGAAGATAATGACGCCTCATTTACCAAAGCCCTGTTTCTGCCTGCCCTGAGGGCAGGATCCGTTTTGCCGCAAAAGGCTTAGAGGAGCTGTATGTCTATAGAATGGAAAGAGTATGCCCCGCAGGGGGAATTTTTTGATGAACTGTTCAGCAGCCCGGGCAACGCCCGACAACCGGCGAAACGCCTGGTGAGTTACATGAGCAGCTTATCTGAGGAAGACATCCAGTCCCGGAAAATTGCCATGGAGGCCACCATCAAAGAAATGGGGGTTTCTTTTACTGTTTATACAGAAGGCGGCAATATCGACCGCGCATGGCCATTCGATATGATTCCACGGATTATTTCCCGCGCTCAGTGGGATAAAACCGCAGCCGGTCTGAAGCAGCGACTGAAAGCGCTGAATATGTTCATCGATGATCTGTACCATGATCAGAACATTATTAAAGATGGCATCATCCCTGAATTCGTTCTCAAGCAATCGAAAAACTACCGAAAAGAATGCGAGGGCATGAGCCCACGTTTTGGCGTGTGGGCGCACATTTGTGGTACGGATCTGGTGCGCGATAAAGACGGCCAGTTCTATGTACTGGAAGACAACCTGCGGGTACCGTCCGGGGTTTCTTACATGCTGGAAAACCGTTCCATTATGAAGCGGGTTATTCCGGAAGTGTTTGAGAACGTGAACATCGCTCCGGTCGGTGATTACCCGGAACATCTGTTTGATACGCTGGCTTCTCTGTCACCGCGCCGTATTGCCAAACCGGTTGTGGTGGTGCTGACACCGGGGATCTACAACTCTGCCTATTTTGAGCACGCATTCCTGGCTCAGCGCATGGGTGCCGAGCTGATCGAAGGCAGCGATCTGGTGGTTAAAGACGATGACTGCGTGTACATGAAAACCATCTCTGGTTTCGAGCGCGTTGACGTTATTTATCGCCGTATCGACGACCTGTATCTCGACCCGGAAGTCTTCCTGCCGGATTCTGCGCTGGGTGTACCGGGTCTGATGCGTGCCTGGAAAGCCGGTAACGTCGCACTGGCCAACGCGCCGGGCGCCGGTGTGGCCGATGATAAAGTCGTGTATGCCTATGTACCGGATATGATCCGTTACTACCTGAACGAAGAGCCGCTGATCCCGAACGTTAAAACCTATCTGTGTTACGACGATGAGCAGCGTGAATACGTGCTCGCAAACCTCGATAAGCTGGTGGTCAAGCCGGCCAACGAGTCCGGTGGTTACGGTATGCTGATTGGACCGCACTCGACCAAAAAAGAACGCGAAGAGTTTGCCCGTCTGATCAAAGAAAATCCGCGCAACTACATCGCCCAGCCAACACTGGCCTTGTCCACGGCACCAACCTTAATCGGTAAGAACAAAATTGAGCCGCGTCACCTGGATTTACGTCCGTTTGTGCTGCAGGCCAAAGACAGCTACGTGACTACAGGGGGGCTGACCCGGGTAGCGATGAAAAAAGGTTCACTGGTAGTGAACTCATCACAGGGCGGGGGCAGTAAAGACACCTGGATTGTCGATACCAATTCGCCAAAAAGTGCGGCCAAAAAAGCGGCGAAAAAAGCAGGGGGAAGTAAGTAATGCTGTCAAAAGTTGCTGAGCGAGTTTATTGGGCTGCCCGTTATCTGGAACGTGTAGAGAGTACTGCGCGTTTGGTCAGTATCTACGACAAACTGCTGTTTGATTTACCCCGTCGCGTGAATCTTGGCTGGTATAACCTGATTGTCATCAACAGCCTTGAACATGACTTTAATGAGCGCTTCTCTGTGCGTGATGAGCGTAACGTGGTGAAGTTTCTGCTGGGGGATGAAAGCAATTACTCCTCCATGGTGTCATCGCTGAAAGCGGTGCGGGAAAACATCCGTACTACCCGTGATGTGATTCCGCCGGAGACCTGGGAACTGGTGAACGAACTGACGCTGTACGTACAGGAGAACCTGGCACAGGGTATTAATCGCAGCAATCGTCACGAGTTTCTCGACAGTGTGATTAAAGCCTGTCAGCAGATCGTTGGTCTGTGGTTTGTGAATATGCCACGTGATTCGGCCTGGGACATGATGCGTCTTGGTCAGAACCTGGAGCGTGCAGATATGACCACCCGTAACCTGGATGCCGGTGTAGCCGCAATCCTGCAGGTGGAGGACGATGATTTTGCGGTGAACCACCGTCAGATTATCTGGGGCAACGTGTTGCGTTCACTGAACGCCGAACAGCCGTTCCGTCGCGCTGCGCGCTCTTCTATTAAAGGGCCGCTGGTGGTGAATTATCTGATTGGTGATGAGCAGTTCCCGCGCACCATCAATCATTGTGTTGGCAAAATGCTGACCGTGGCCGGTAACCTGCCACGCAGCACGGATGTTGTCGCAGCACTGAAAGAAATGCAGAAAGAAATTCCGGCGGCAGCAGAGCCTGACAGCCTCGGAGAAGAATTCCGCGATACTCTGAATTCGCTGCAGATGAGTCTTGGCGAGTTGCACAGTGTCATTGGAAAAACCTGGTTTATGTCGGAGTCCGCATGACGATTCGTGTAGCGATACAGCACAATACCTATTACACCTTTGATCGCCCGGTTACGCTGTCGCCGCATGTGGTGCGCCTGCGTCCGGCGCCTCACAGTCGTACGCCGATTCACAGCTACAGTCTGAAAGTGGAACCTGCCGATCATTTTATTAACTGGCAGCAGGATGCTTTCGGTAATTATCTGGCGCGCCTGGTTTTTCCGGAGAAAACCAAAAAGTTTTCCGTAGAAGTGGAAGTGATCGCCGATATGACGGTGATCAACCCGTTCGATTTCTTCCTGGAAGAATACGCCGAAGAATTTCCGTTCAAATACGATAAGCAGCTGAAAAAAGAGCTGGCGCAGTATCTGGAATGCAGCGATGAAGGGAAAAAATTCAAAGCCCTGTTCGATGCCGTGCCGAAAGAAAAAATGCGCACCATTGATTTTCTGGTGGCTGTTAACCAGATGGTACAGCAGGGTGTTGAATACCTGGTGCGTCTGGAGCCGGGTATTCAGACACCGGAAGAAACACTCGATATCGGTAAAGGCTCGTGCCGTGACAGCGCCTGGCTGCTGGTGCAGCTGCTGCGTCACTGTGGTCTGGCAGCGCGTTTTGCCTCCGGTTATCTGGTGCAGCTGACCGCGGATGAAAAATCTCTTGATGGCCCTTCCGGTCCGGAAGAAGACTTTACCGATCTGCATGCCTGGTGCGAAGTGTATATCCCGGGTGCTGGTTGGGTCGGTCTGGATCCGACCTCTGGTCTGTTCGCCAGCGAAGGCCATATTCCATTGGCCTGTACTCCGGACCCGGTATCGGCAGCGCCGATTCAGGGCTTCACCGATAAGTGTGAAGTGGAGTTTGATTTCAGCAACACCGTAACACGTGTGCACGAAGATCCACGGGTTACCAAGCCGTATAACGATGCTGAGTGGGCTGACATTCTGCTGCTCGGCGATAAAGTACAGCAGCAGCTGGAAGACGACGATGTGCGTCTGACCATGGGCGGTGAACCGACGTTTGTTTCCATTGATGATATGGAATCCGCACAGTGGAACACCGAAGCGCTGGGTAAAGAAAAACTGGCGCTGGCAAAAACCTTACTGCTGCGTCTGCGCAATCATTTTGCGCCGAAAGGGCTGCTGCATTACGGCCAGGGTAAATGGTATCCGGGCGAGGAAGTGCCACGCTGGGCGTTGGGTCTGTTCTGGCGTACCGACGGTGAACCTTTGTGGGGTAAAGCAGAACTGCTGGCCCGTGTTGACCGTGATTACGGCCACGCTGTGGATGACGCTGAACGCTTCAGTCAGCTGCTGGCGCATAAACTCGGTCTGGATACCGGTTATGTGCAGGCGGCTTATGAAGACGGTCTGCATTACCTGCTGCAGGAACAGAACCTGCCGGTGAATCTGGATGAACGCATTGCTTCTGCCAAAGACAGCCTGGCGCGCCGCCGTCTGGCCCGCGTGCTGGAGCAGGGGCTGGATACGCCAACCGGTTACGTACTGCCGCTGACCTGGGATTTCTATCAACAGCGTTGGGATTCCAGCCTGTGGGAAACCCGCCGTGGCCGCCTGACACTGATTCCCGGGGATTCTCCGGTTGGTCTGCGTCTGCCGCTGGACAGTCTGCCGTTCTCTGAAGAAGTGCCGCTGCCGCAGGAGCTGGATCCATTCGCCAAACGCGATCCGCTGGCTGCCCACGATAAGCTGATGACATCCGAGCCTGTGCCGGTACCAGCGGTGGAAGAAATTCAGACCCCGGGGGATGACACCCGACGTGACGAACCTGCAGCCGAATCTGTATGGCGTGACGTGACCCGCACAGCGCTGTGTATTGAAGCCCGTGGCGGCAAGCTGCACGTCTTTATGCCGCCGCTGCCGTATCTGGAAAGCTATGTTGAACTGCTGGCCAAACTGGAAGCCTGTGCGCTGGAGCTGGATCTGCCGCTGGTGATTGAAGGTTATGAGCCGCCACGTGACAGCCGCCTGAAAAAACTGCTGGTGACCCCGGATCCGGGCGTGATCGAAGTGAATATTCACCCGGCCAATAACTGGCGTGAGCTGGTCAGCAATATGGAAGAACTGTATCAGGCGGCGCGTGAATCCCGTCTGGGTGCAGAAAAATTCATGCTTGATGGCCGTCACACCGGTACCGGTGGTGGTAACCATATCACCCTGGGTGGTGCGACTCCGGCGGACAGTCCGCTGCTGCGCCGTCCCGATGTGCTGCAGAGTTTTGTTACTTTCTGGCAGCATCACCCATCCCTGTCTTATCTGTTCTCCGGGGCCTTTATCGGCCCGACCAGTCAGGCGCCACGGGTGGATGAAGCGCGCGATGAATCCCTGTACGAACTGGAAATTGCTTTCCAGCAGATGCCAGTGGGCGAAGTACCACAGCCGTGGATGGTGGATCGCATCATGCGTAACCTGCTGATCGACGTCACCGGTAACACCCACCGCGCTGAGTTCTGTATCGACAAGCTCTTTGCGCCGGGTTCCAGTGCCGGCCGTCTGGGCCTGCTGGAATTCCGTGGCTTTGAAATGCCGCCGCACGGACGTATGGCGCTGGTACAGGCGCTGCTGATCCGTGCTCTGGTAGCACGCTTCTGGCGTGAACCTTACCGCAAGCCGCTGGTGCGTTGGGGTACGGGGCTGCACGATAAATTCATGCTGCCGCATTTTATCTGGCGTGATATCTGTGACGTGGCCGATGATCTGCAGAGCCATGGTCTGGATTTCAAACCGGAATGGCTGCTGCCATTTGAAGAGTTCCGCTTCCCGCACTACGGTCGTGTACAGCTGGATGACATCACCATCGAGCTGCGTTGGGCGATTGAGCCGTGGAACGTACTGGGTGAGGAAGTTTCCAGCTTCGGTACCGCACGTTATGTGGATTCCTCGGTGGAACGTCTGCAGGTGCGCATCTCCGGCATGACCGGTGAACGCTATGTGCTGTCCTGTAACGGCCGTCGGGTGCCGCTGGCCTTTACCGGTCGCAAAGGCGAATACGTGGCGGGCGTGCGTTATAAAGCCTGGGCACCGCCATCAGCGTTGCACCCAACCGTGGACATTCATGCGCCGCTGGTATTCGATCTGATCGATACCTGGAATGGCCGCTCCGTGGGCGGTTGTACTTATGCGGTCAGCCATCCTGGCGGTCGCAGCTACGATGCCTTCCCGGTGAATGCGTTTGAAGCGGAATCCCGTCGTGGTAACCGCTTCAGTAACATGGGCCATACTCAGGGGCCGTTCACACCGAATCCGGATGTGGATGCATTGCGGGAGTTCTTCCCGCATACTGACCCGAAACCCATGGCACCGCCGCCGGAAGAATCTCCGAACGACTATCCTTACACTCTGGATCTTCGCCGTAAGCCATAAATTAAAGTCGCATCTCTTAAAATTAAGGAATGCGGCTTTATAATGCGCTGAGATTCTTCAGGGGTGTTTCTTAATCTGTGCTGCTGCGGCAGCACAGAGGACACCCGGAACAGGCAAAAAACAATGAATAGCGGAAATGAATAGCAGCGAATTGCGGCCTGAATGGCTATACCCGCCGGCCGATGGCCGTCACGATGATATGCTGACAGCCGAGGGTGCACTGCGTCCTCATTGGTTGGGTATCCTCGACAGCCTGTACGGGCTGGAGGATATGAACGACCGCCAGCAGAAAGCGCTGCGTATTCTGCGTGACGACGGTGCTACCTATAATATTTACGGCGACCTGAACCAGCAGTCCACCACCTGGAATCTGGATCTGGTGCCGAATGTGATCGGCAGTGAAGACTGGGCCGGCGTTGAAAGCGGACTGCTGGAACGCTCGGAACTGCTCAATCTGCTGTTGCGCGACATTTATGGTGAGCGCTCACTGATCCGCACCGGCGTGATTCCGCCGGAAGCGCTGTTCTGCCACCGTGGTTTTCTGCGCGCCTGCCATGGCATCCAGTTACCTGGTGATCACGACCTGATTCTGCATGCCGTGGATCTTATCCGCGACGCCAACGGCGACTTTATGGTGTTGGGTGACCGTACCCAATCACCATCCGGTGCTGGCTATGCGCTGGAAAACCGTACGGTTATGTCGCGGGTTTTCCCCAGTCTGTTCCGTGACAGTCATGTGCACCGGCTGTCGGCTTTCTTTCAGCGTCTGCGCGCTAAGCTGCTCAGTCTGTCGCCGGATCCGGCTCAGGCACGGGTGGCGCTGCTGACCCCAGGTCCGCACAACGAAACCTATTTTGAACACGCCTATATGGCGAATTACCTGGGTTTTCCTCTGGTTCAGAGTGACGACCTGATGGTGCGCAATGGTCGCCTGTGGATGAAATCCCTGGATGGTCTGAAGCGCGTCGACGTGCTGCTGCGTCGTGTGGATGACTGGTTCTGTGATCCGGTTGAGCTGCGCGCAGACTCCCGTCTTGGGGTTCCGGGTCTGCTGGAAGTGGTGCGCGCCGGTAATCTGGTGGTGGCTAACCCGCTGGGTTCCGGGGTGATCGAAAACCCGGTGTTCCTTAAGTATCTGCCTGAGATTTCTAAAGCTCTGCTGGGCCGCGAGCTGCGTCTGCCATCGGTACAGACCTGGTGGTGTGGCGATACCGCCGACAAAGAGTATGTGCTCGCTAACCTGAAAGACCTGATTATCAAGCCGGTTTACCGTAAACCGGGCGAAGCCAGTGTGCGTGCCTGTGAGCTTGACGATACTGCTCTGGCACAGCTGGCTAATCAGATTGAGCGCGATCCGCTGCAGTTTATTGCGCAGCCGTTCGTGCGTGCCGGTCATCTGCCGTCACTGGAAAATCAGCAGCTGGCACCACGACCTGCGGTGCTGCGTACCTTCGCTGTAGCGTCTGCCGAATCCTACACACTGATGCCTGGCGGTCTGACCCGTTCCGGCGCAGATGAAAACAGTTTTGTTATTGCCAACCAGGCCGGCGCTCGCAGTAAAGACACCTGGGTGGTGGATTCTGAGCCTGAGCGTCTGCTCAGCAGTGAACACGCCGAAGATCAGGTGGCAACCCGCGAAGCCGAATCTGTCAGCCTGCCAAGCCGGGTGGTGGAAAACCTGTTCTGGATGGGACGTTACGCCGAGCGTGCCGAATGTACGCTGCGTATTCTGCGTACCACCTTTATGCAGTTCAGCAGTGAATCCCCGGCCACAGCACTGGTGAAAGAACACCTGCTGGCGGCACTGCAGGAGATTGCCATCCTGCTGCCGGACGAACAGGTGACACCGGAGCAGCAGCTGGAGCGCTGGGTGCAGAATGGCACTCTGAGCAACAGTATCGCCAGCAATCTGAATTCCATGCTGTTCTGCGCTGATCAGGCAAAAGAGCTGTTGTCGTCGGATACGTTCCGCATCATTAACGACATCCGTGATGCCCTGGTCAAACTGCCAAATGATCTTAATAACAGCCTGCGTTCCGCACCGGAAGAGGTGCTGGACCCACTGGTTACGGCACTGATGGCGTTTGCCGGTCTGACCCAGGAAAGTATGAACCGCAGCTTTGGCTGGCGCTTTATGGAGCTTGGACGCCGTCTGGAGCGTGCCCAGCAGATCAATAAAGCCGTCAGTGGTCTGCTGGTACCGGTAGTGAACGAGACCGACCAGAACCGTCTGGCGGAATCTCTGCTGCTGACACTGGAAACCCTGATCAGCTATCGCCGCCGCTACCGTGGCCGCATGAGTGTACAGACCAGTCTGGACCTGATTCTGCTCGATAAAAGCAATCCGCGTTCACTGATGTATCAGCTGGAAACCATTGCTGATCATTTAAAAGCACTGCCTAAACCGAACACTGTGCTGCATGAGCTGACCGAAGAAGAACGCACCCTGATGCGCGCTGAGGTACTGATTAAACTGACGCCGCTGAAAGAGCTCAGCCGAGAGGGCAAACCTAAGACTGCTGCGGCAGACGCCATGCCAGGTGCTCAGCCGGACGGTATTCAGCCTCAGGCTGTACAACAGACGCAGGGGCCGAATGGCCAACAGCAGGGCGGACAACAGGTACAACAACAGGTACAACAGCAAACCATGCCGCCATTACCTGAAGCAGCCCCGCAACGTGATAAGCTGCATGAGGCGATGGAAGAGTGTCACCAGCTGATGGCCGGACTGAGTGATCAGATTACCGATAAATACTTTGATCATCGTGAAGCATCGCAACAGCTGGTGCGCAATTCGATGGAGATGCTCTGATGCGCTACCGAATCAAACATATCACCGAATATCAGTATCCGGGCCGCGTCTCACACTGCTACAACATGGCACATCTGATGCCGCGTAACTGCAAGCGTCAGCAATGCATCAGTACGCAACTGGATATTTTACCCGGTACCACTTTTAACGTGCGCCGCGAAGATTATTACGGCAACTGGGCGCATCATTTTGAAATTCATCAGCCGCACAAGGTGCTGAAAATCGTATCCACCTCCGATGTTGAAACCCGCCGTCAGGGCAGTGTGATCGACCTCGAGCTGGGTGTTACCTGCGGTCAGGCGCGGGAGATGATGGTGTCGTCCAATGATGCTAATACTCTGCTGGCACGGGAATTTCTGCTCGATTCGCCCATGGTAAAAGTCAGTGATGAACTGCGTGATTATGCTGCGCCGTATTTTACCGACGATAAGCCGCTGATGACGGCAGTACAGGATCTGACCAGCGCTATTTTCCGCGATTTTAAATATTCACCGGCAGCCACCACAGTGGCGACCCCGATTGATGAAGTGATGCGTACCCGGGCAGGTGTTTGTCAGGATTTCGCCCACGTACAGATCGGTTGTTTGCGGGCACTGGGCTTTGCCGCCAAATACGTTTCCGGCTATCTGGAAACCCTGCCGCCACCGGGCCAGGAAAAACTGGTTGGTTCTGATGCCAGTCACGCCTGGTTATCCGTTTTTGCGCCCGGTGAGGGCTGGTTTGAGTATGACCCCACTAATAACTGCATCGCCGGCGAGCAGCACATTATCACTGCCTGGGGGCGTGATTATTTTGATGTCACACCGCTGTGTGGCGTTATCTTTGGTGGTGGCGATCAGCCGCTGTTAAAAGTGTCTGTCGACGTTATGCGCATCTAGCTCAGATTCAGCCTGCTGCATACTGCACCCGTGACTCAATATCTTTAACGCCTTCCATGGCGACAAAGGTACTGGTCTGGGTCACGTAGGGCAGGTTGGAAATCTTTTCTCCCAGCACTGCACGGTACGCATCCAGATCGGATGTGCGTATTTTCAGCAGATAATCAAAATTCGCTGCCGTCATATGGCATTGCTCAACTTCCGGAATCTGGCGCGCCGCATCATTAAAGGCGGTTAATGCCCGGGTACGGGTATCGGACAGGGATACCTGAACAAACGCGACATGGTGGCTGCCGATTTTCTTCTGATCAACCAGAGCGATATAGCCGAGAATATAGCC
>MDTC01015661.1_pt1 | contig 13923 bp, 15 predicted proteins | sample 811181 | NCBI WGS metagenome assembly MDTC01 (sample SAMN05326644, study PRJNA326480) | marine metagenome | isolation source: seawater | place: Pacific Ocean: North | collected 2011
GCAGTAGCACCTATTAATGGAGCGCCTCTAACCTCCATAGTACTTATTGCATTAATTGCATCATTAACATTTTTTAAATCTTTAATTATAAATTGATGAGGAAGTTTTGTTTGATCTATTATTTTTACTATATCATTTTCAAACCAAATTGTTCTATAGGCTTTACCGTCAATTTTCATTATTTTTTATTTAAAACCCTACCAGCAATATGTTTTAACTTTTTAATTGTTTTTTTTGTTCTTAATTTTGTGTCAGTTATTATTGCAACATCTAAACAATCATTTGCTGCATCTTTATCTACTGAATAATCTTTAAATGTTTTAATTACTTCTTTAATCATATTTTGTGCACTAGTTGCATTTTTTTGAAGAGTTTGTATTACCATTGAAACATCTACCTCTTCGTGATCAGGGTGCCAACAATCATAATCTGTTACCATTGCAACAGTGCAATATCTAATTTCAGCCTCTCTTGCTAATTTAGCTTCTGGCATATTAGTCATTCCAATTACATCTGCACCCCACGATCTGTAAAGGTTAGACTCTGCTAAAGTTGAAAACTGAGGTCCCTCCATAACAACATAAGTGCCTCCCTTTTGATGTTTGATATTTAATTTTTTTAATGCTTCTTCACAGCAATGTGATAAGCCTGAACTAGTGGGTTTTGCCATTGAAACGTGTGCTACTATTTCCTCGTCAAAAAAAGTTTTATTTCTTGAAAAAGTCCTATCTATAAATTGATCTACAATTACAAATTTACCTGGTTCTAAATTTTCTTTTAACGAACCAACTGCTGATACTGAAATAATATCAGTAACTCCTAATTGTTTCATAGCATCGATGTTTGCTCTGAAATTTATGTTAGTTGGATTAATTTTATGTCCTCTAGAATGTCTGGGTATAAAGCATATTTCTTCATTACCCAATTTTGCTATTAAAACCTCATCAGACGGTTTGCCCCAAGAGGTATTAATTTTTTTCCACTTAGATTTGCTAAAACCCTCCATTTTGTAGAGACCACTTCCACCAATTATCCCGAGTTTTCTTTTTTTCATCATTTAATTATTAATACTTTTTTGTTAAATATTGAAGCTAATTATGGATTTAAAAAAATACATAAGATCTATTCCCGACTATCCTAAAAAGGGAATTTTGTTTAGAGACATTACAACTCTTATTAAAAATCCAGATGCTTTTAGTTACGCTATAGATCAAATTTTAGAAATATCAAAAAATCTAGAATTCGATAAAGTTTCAGCTATTGAATCGAGAGGATTTATTTTTGCCTCCACAGTAGCGTATTTTACAAAAAAACCTTTAATTCTTCTCAGAAAAAAAAATAAATTACCAGCTGAAACTCATTCAGTAGATTTTAAACTTGAATATGGTGATGCAACCATTGAAGTTCATAAAGACTCAATATTAAGGGATGAAAAAATTCTTATTATAGATGATTTAATTGCCACAGGAGGAACAGCGGAAGCAGCAGCAAAGCTAGTCGAAATATCTGGAGGAACTATAGCTGGCTTTATATTTATTATTAATTTGTTTGATTTACCTGGTGAAAAAATTTTAAAAAAGAAATCTTATTTTACTAAAAGTTTAATTGAATTTCCTGGGCACTGACCTGTTTAAATTTCTTTGTTTTTCCAAGTAGTTGGAGTTAATTCATTATCAATCTCAATATTAATATTATAATCAAAAGGTTTGGAGCCCCTCTCTTTAATGTAGTCGTAAGTTTTTTTGATACCTGTAAGTAAGTCAGTCTGAGTTTTATAATTTAATAATTTCCGAGCTTTATCAGCAGAACATGATGCATGTTTAACTTCTCTGGGTCTATCTTTTTTATAGATTGGTTTTAAATTACTTCCAGTTATATTGGAGCATATTTCTGCAACTTTATTTATTGTTACAAATTCTTCGTCAGGACCAATATTTATAATTTGTTTATTTAAATTTTTTTGATCTAACATCGGAATTAAACAGTTTAAGCAATCATCTATGTAAGAAAAACATCTTTTTTGATTTCCATCTCCATAAATTACTGGAGCTTTGCCCTGAATAATTCTATTTAACATAATTGAAACAACATTTCTAAAAGGATCATCGTACTTTTGTCTTGGACCAATGATATTATGAGGAACAGCAATTACCCATTCAATTTTATTTAATTCACACAAATTAATTAAAACTTCTTCAGAGGCAACTTTTGATATTGCATATGGGTCTACTGGACTGGGTTTCATATCTTCTTTAAATGGAGTTTTTTGAGCACCATATCTTGCCATAGATGAACAAAAAATTATTCTTTCAACTTTTTCATTCACTGCTGCTGAAAACACTGCAACAGATGCAAGATGATTATTTTTAGTTATTTCGTAAGGAGAAAAAACTGATAGTCCTTCATGGGCTGTTGCAGCACAATGAAATACAACTTCAACACCTTTCATTATTTTTTTTATTTTATCAAAATCACAACAATCCAGCCTATGAAATTCAATTTTGTTAGGTACATTGTCTTCATACCCTCCCATCATATTATCTACTCCGATTACAGTATGGCCCAATGATTGTAATTTTTCAGACAGATGTGAACCTAAAAATCCGGCAACTCCAGTTACTAAAATTTTTTTTGGATTGTTATTCACAAAATCTACTTATATTTTTAAATCAAAAAAATCAACTCTTATTATATATTTGGTCTATACCAAGATTTTTTACCTAAAATTGAATTAATAAGTCCACTTATCCTTTGACTGTAGATTTTTCTTTTTCTTTTATTAAACAAAAGTAAATATAAAAAAACTCTTAAAAATGCTGTCAGTAGATATGGAAAGACTATTAATAATGAAATAAAAAATCCCTTATATTTTTTATGAAAATAAAAAGTTGACCACATCCAGTGCCAATTTCTATTAAATTCTATTTCATCTTGATATATTTCATCCACTGATTTTGCTCCTTCATGATTTATTTTAATATTATTATCTAAAAATATTTTTTCTTTATTCACTAATATTCTCTTACATAAATCTATCTCTTCAAAATATAAAAAAATATTTTCATCAAAAAAATTTATCTTTTCAAATTTGAATAAATTTAAAAACATTGCAAACCCCTTTACATTTTTAACTTCTACTAAGTCTTTATTGTTTTGGTTTTCTAAAATTGTCGGACTTATAATCGCAAAATCTAAATTTTTTGCTCTTATTAAAAATTTTTCTAAAGTATCATTTTCTAAAGTCGTATCTGGATTCAGAATTAGCGCATATTTTGTCTTAACTTCTTTTAATCCTAAATTATTAGCTTTTCCATAGCCTAAATTTTCATTAGGAATAATGCATCTTAATTTTTTATAATTATTTTCTAGATCTTTTTTTAAATTAAGATCTTTTGAATTTTCAATTATAATTACACTGCACTTTTCTTTAATTGAATTTAAGCAAAATTTTACTTTTTTTGCACTTTTATAAGTCGTTATTATAATTGTGATATCATCTAAATTCATTGTATTAATAGTATTTGATTTTAAAAGATATTTCTTTTAATAACTTAATATATATTAGAGCTTTTAATTCTAGTAAACAAAATATGAAAAAAATCATTATTACTGGCGGATCTGGTTTTATAGGCAGCAATTTTGTCAAATATCTACTTAAAAAAAAGTTTAGCGTTATAAATATTGATAAACTTAGCTACTCAGCGAATCCTTATAATTTAAGAGGCATAAAATCAAAAAATTATTATTTTTATAAAGCTGACATAGGAAATAAAGGTCAAATTTCGAAGATTATTAATAAGCATAAGCCATCAGCAATTTTTAATCTTGCTGCCGAAACTCATGTTGACAGATCAATAGACTCTCCAGAAGATTTTATTAAGAGTAATATTTTTGGGGTGTTTAATATTTTAGAAATTATTAGTAAAAATAATAAAGTTAAAAAAAATAAAATTAAATTAATCCATGTTTCAACAGATGAGGTTTATGGTGACATTATACAAAAAAATACTAGATCTGATGAAAATTTTCCTTACAAACCAAGTTCACCATATTCAGCAACTAAAGCTGGAGCTGATCATTTAATAAAGTCATATGTCAGAACATACAAAATCCCAGCAATCATATCAAATTGTTGTAACAATTATGGACCCGGTCAGTTTCCTGAAAAGTTAATTCCAAAGATTATTTATAATATTTTAAACAACAAGTCTTTACCTGTATATGGAAAAGGATTTAACTCTCGAGAATGGATATATGTTGAAGACCATTGTGAAGCCTTATTAAAGCTGTATTTAAAAGGTAAAATAGGAGAAAGTTATAACGTTGGTAGTAATAAAAATTTAAGAAATATAGATCTTATAAAAAAAATATTATTTTTGATGAAAAAGGAAAAAAAATTTATTGGAAAAAAAGTAAAAATAAATTTTGTTAAAGATAGGCCTGGGCATGATTTAAGATATGCTTTAAATAGTCAAAAAATTACCAAAAAATTAAAATGGAAATGCAAAACTAAAATTAATGATGGTTTAAAGAAAACTATTATCTGGTATTTAAATAATCAAATTTACTTCAAAAAAATATCTAAAAAACTATATGATAAAAGATTAGGACTAAAAGCATGATAAAAAAAGGAATAATATTAGCAGGTGGTCTGGGAACTAGAATGAGTCCCTTAACAAAAGCTGTTAATAAACAGTTATTGCCTATTTATGACAAACCTTTAATTTTTTATCCATTATCCGTTTTAATGTTAGCGGGGATAAGAGACATTCTAATTATAGTTAACAAGGGTCAAGTAAGCCAGTTCAGAAAAATAATTCCTAATGGAAATAATCTTGGAATTAAGGTTTCATATATGGAACAAAATAAACCTAAAGGGCTTCCTGATGCGTTTATCTTAGGTAAAAATTTTATAGGTAAAAATAATGTGGCTTTAATTTTAGGAGACAATTTTTTTTACGGACAAAGTTTAACTAAAAAATTAAATGATTGTTTAAAACTAAAAAATGGTGCAAAAGTGTTCCTTCACCCAGTTAAAAATCCGAGCTTATATGGTGTTGCTAATATAAATAAATCAAATAAAATTTTAAGACTTAAAGAAAAACCCAAAACATCTAACTCTAATTTAGCAGTAACAGGTTTATATTTTTTTGATAACAAAGTAATACAATTAAGTCAAAAACTAAAACCATCTAAAAGAAAAGAGCTTGAGATTATTGATTTGCTTAATTTATATAAGAAAAAAAAAGAGTTAAAAGCTGAATTTATTGGACGAGGAGGAACATGGCTTGATAGCGGTTCTATTGATGATTTTTATAGCACGTCTAGTTTTGTTTCAACTCTTGAAAATAGACAAGGTTTAAAAATAGCTTGCATAGAAGAAATAGCTCTAAATAAAAAATGGATAAATAAAAATAATATTAGAGATTCAGTTAAATTTTACGGTAATTGCTCATATTCTAAGTATTTAAACTCTCTAATTAATAAATAGATTAATGAATAAAATAGTTGTAACAGGCGGTAGTAGTAGATTTGCAAAAAGTTTAAAAGAGATTAAATCATCTTACAATTTTATTTATCCAAGTAAGAAAAAATTAAATATAATTAATTTAAAATCTATAAGAAAATACCTTAAAAAAATTAAACCAAAATCAGTTTTACACCTAGCTGGATTATCTAGGCCAATGTCACTACATGAAAAAAATATTTCAAAAAGTATTGAGCTTAATATAATTGGAACCTCTAATTTAGTACTAGTATGTTCTGAATTAAATATAAAAATTATTTATTTTTCAACTAGTTATGTTTATCCTGGAACTAAAGGAAATTACAAAGAAACAGATCCGGTGTTACCGTGGAATAATTATGCTTGGTCGAAACTTGGAGGAGAGTGTGCGGCACAAATGTATAAAAATTCTTTGATTTTAAGAGTGTGTATGACCGAAAAACCTTTTATTCATAAAAAAGCTTTTGCAAATGTTAAAACTAACTTTATATACCATAAAGATTTAGCAAAAATTATGATTAAGGTAATTAAAAGAAAAGGTGTAATTAATCTAGGAGGTAAATCACAAACAATTTATTCTTTTGTAAAAAAAGACAATAAGTTGATAAAGAAAAAATTTTCTAAAGGTGAATTTCCTTTAAACCAATCAATGAGTTTATTAAAAAGTAAATGAAAGTTATTAAAACAAAATTTAAAGGTTTGAAAATTATTAAACAAAAAAATAATATTGACTCCAGAGGTAGTTTAAGAGAAACGCATAATCAAAAAATTGTAAAATTTTCAAATTTTATATTTGAATACTGTACAACTTCAAAAAAAAATGTACTTAGAGGGTTCCATTTTCAAACTCATTTTCAACAAGCTAAATATGTTACAGTAGTAAAAGGAAAAATTTTTGACTGCGTGATTGATTTAAGGAAAAATTCAAAAACTTTTGGAAAAGTTTTCAAAATTATCTTGTCAGAAAAGAATTGTTTAAGTTTATATATACCTGAAGGTTTTGCACACTCATATTATAGTTATAACAAAGAAAATATAATTTATTATAAACTATCAAATTATTACAAGCCAAAATTTGAAAGTGGAATTTTATGGAATGATACAGATTTAGGGGTAAAATGGCCCAACAAAAAACCCGTTGTATCTAAAAAAGACAAAAATTTAATAACTTTAAAAACTTTTATATCAAAGTATAAAGGTTTATAAATCTTTCTCAAAATCACTTATATCTTTAAATAAAATCGGCATTATTTTATATTTTGTATTTTTTTTAAACCAGTAAGACATATACCTTTCAGCTAAAAAACCATAAATTCTTTTTAATCCATATGTTTCAAATTTTTTAAATCCAAATTCTTTTTCACATCTTTCTAGCCAGGGAAATAAGTCATCATAGTATTTAATTAAAATTTTTTTGGATTTACAAATAAACATATTATGAGGGTTAAAAGCCACATTTTCATTCATGAAATCATTAAAATCATTTCTATCTTTTTTATCTAATAATCTTATTGCTTTGTCTAAATTCCCGTGTCCATGCCACATATCAAAATGAAATTTTAAATTTCTTTTTTTACTATCAATAAAAAGAGCAGGGTTTAAAATCATATGTTTTAAATTTCTTTTTAAAAATTTAGTAAATCTAAACTGATTAACAAATGATAACTCACCTATAATACTCTCACAATTTTCATAATTTTTTGGTATTTCTTTCAACACTAAATTGTTTAATTGATCAAAATTTTTTATATAATCAAATCCTGGAAGTGTAGTCCAAAATTTTCTATATTGACAGAATCCGATCCACTTATCTTCCAATTTATCTAGGTAATTTTTCCATAACCAGTAATGAAAGGTATATTCTCCATAAAACGGATTTTTATAAGATATATTTTCATTAGTTTTATCTGTGAACCATTCGGATGAGAATTTTTTTTCACCAAGGCCTACTGGTAGATATTCTAATTTATTTATTTTTTCAAAATGTTTTGTGTTTAGTGTTATGCAAAACATAGATAGATTTTTCATAAAATTTTTATTTTATAATTTCTTCTAAATCTTGATGATTAATTGGATTCATATACAAAGAGTGTTTATTATAATATTGAGAAAACTTTAAATCTTTAAAATTATTAATTTTTTCGGTTATTAAATTTTTATTTTTTCTTTTTAATATAATTCCAAGTCCGTGGTCGGCAATGCAAGTATAACAATCGACTTCTTTTATTGTTCTTGTTTCCACTATAGCTTTCCATACATCTCCATTCCAGTGACCATATAATCTTGGAACAACTTGATTCCATATTTTTTTAGGCAAGCAGTCGTGGACAATAATGATACCATTTTCATTTAAAACAGATAAAGAATTTTTTATATCTGTAATTGTTTGCTCATATGTGTGTAGTCCATCTAAAAAGACTATGTCAAAATTTTCTTTATTTTCTTGAAAAAAAGAATTACTGGTCATTCTATGAGTTCCTCCTGAGAGAGGATCTACTCCAAGTTTTTTATTAATTTTAATCTTTGTAAAATTCACATTTTTATCACACCCTATTTCTAAATATGTTTTATAATTTTTATAATTGATTATTTTTTGAATTATATCTGATCTAGAAGGTTTATTTGTCCAATCATAATCAAGTCTCTTATAAAATTTTTCTCCATATAAGTAATAGAAAAATCTTTTAAGAAAATATTTATATTTTGGTTTCATAAATTTGGTAGCGAGGGGCGGATTCGAACCGCCGACCCCAGGCTTATGAGTCCTGTGCTCTAACCAACTGAGCTACCTCGCCTTTCCAATAGCTGATTTATATTAAGTTTTATTTTTTGTTGCAAACATTATATTTCTAATTTTTTCTTTAAAATTTCCATAGGAACCTTAAAATCTCCAAGTGTCACAGCGCCTTCATGAGAATTAATTGGTTCATAAATTATTTTGTCATAATTTAAATTATTTTTTAATGCTAAATTTTCGTACATTTTTCCAGTTTTGCTACTCCTTAATTCTATGATTTTAGTTTTTTTTTCTGAAAAAATTATATTACTAAATCCTGATCCATGAATACCTAAAATAAGCTCTGCATTATTAAATATCTTTACCTGATCGATAAATTTTAATTTACTTAGATTTAAAAATTTAAAATCTTGAGATTTAAGAAAGTTATAGAATTCATCTTTGTTTAAAATATTTTGATATTTAGCATGATTTGCAGTTGAGTCATCACGATCAATATAAACTTTTTTAGGACTTGGTGCTTCTGTAAATTTTTCCTTTTTTAAAAAATTTGTTCTTACCCACCTAAAGACCCAGTCAGGAATATTTTGAGTGTCTAGATGAGCGTTTTGTTTAATGTAGGGATGGTCCGTTATAAAAATTTGATCAGAACTCACATGTCTAAATTTTTTACTTGAAAGAGTTTTTTGGGAAGGAATATTTAACATATCTATTGTTTCTAGTTGAAAAGGTTTGACTAAATCAGGAAAAAGAAAATAATTTATTTTTTTTAAATTTATTACTTTTTTCGCAATCTCAATCCTAGGAAGGACATCAAACAACCAATGCCAATAGTTTGAATTCCCTCCACCTCCTGTTAATAATGATAAAATATTACCAGTAATTTTTTTTTTTAATCTTGGAGTTCCATTTTCTAAAACAATATTATTTTTAATATGAGAGTTAATATTATTTTTGAGTTGGAAGGAAGGACCATCTAAAACAGAGTTTTTAAATATTAAAGCAGTATTATGTATTCTATCAGTATATAGTCTTCCAGACTTAACTTTGTATACATTGTAAATAAACTCATTATCAAAAATAGATTTTGTAACAGATAAATTTTCACATTCATCCAGTGTTAAAATTTTTTTTATTTTACCATAGATTAGAAAAAAAATATTATATGAAATAGTTTTAAATATCTTTTGTAAAATTTTTTTAATTTTTTTTATCAAGTAATTTTAAAATAAGTATAATCATAATTTAAGTCAAATTTTCTTTTATTAAAATATTAAAAATTTGTTGACAATATTTAATATTAAGTTTTTAATACCCGTTTTGAACTCTAGCACAATATATGAATTTAAATAAAATAAATTTAGAAAAAATTGATAAAATCTACAAAGATAATTTTTCTATAATTCATAACGATTTTATGATCTATCAAAGTAAATTTATTCTAGAGATATACAGTAGATGTAAGTCTGATCTAGATTGTGGAAATATAGTATTATTTTTTGCTCAAAATCTACATAGAAATATTTTACATCAAAGAGATAATGATCTTGATTATGATATTTCCTTTGAATCTTTCTGGGAAAAAAATAAAAATATTTCTCAAAAGAATTATTCAATTATTGATGTAGCTAATGCAACAGGTTTACCAAGAGAGACTGCAAGAAGAAAAATACAACTTCTAATTAAAGAGAAAATTTTGTTAAAACAAAATACAAAAGTTTTTTGGAAGCCTCATGAAAGCATCAAAGATAATTATTTAAAAGTAACTGATTTTCATGTTAGTAATTTATTAAATCATATACAGGTTATCAATAATTTTCTTGGTTTACAGCTTGATAACAATTTTTTAAAAAAAGAAATATTTAACAATTTTTCATTTTATTATTATCACTACCTTAAATCACACAGAAATTATTTAAATATCTGGCAAAAAAAATTTCAAGATTTAGAATTATTTGTAATTGCTCAAGAATGTATAATCTTAGCCAATAGACAATTTCTTAATAATAGAACTAAGTTAGAAGAACATTTTTTTTTAAAAAAAAACTTACATTTTGTTGAAAATATTTCAATTAGTGCATCAACAATTTCTGAAATAACTAAAATTCCAAGAGCTACATGCATAAGAAAATTAAAGATTTTATTACAACTAAAAATTATTAAAAAAGATGAAATATCAAAAAAATATTCTTTAAGTCCTAAAACTTATTTTAATGCCTTGGGAGTAAAAGAAATTCTAAAAGAAACGACAAAATTATCTGTTGATTTTTATTTAGTTATAATAAATGCTTTGATAAGGTCAAAAAAAATTAGTCTTAAAGAGTAAGAATTATTCCAACTACAGCAACAGCTGAAACTGCAGCAGCAGATAAAATTATATTATTTTGTTGTTCTTTTTTCTTTTCAACTTTCATTTTTGCTAAAAGATCGTTAAGATTAACTTTCTTATCTAAATGATCTTGCCCATATTGGACATTTGAATTTTCAAATTTTTCTTCTGTTCTTTTCGGTTCAACACTCATACTTCACTTTCATTAAACCATAACTAGAATACAATAGAAAGATTAAACGGTTCATTATGGGTGAATTAGTTCTTCAAATGTTCAATTTGAGCTATAAATATATACAATTTTTCTTTTTATTGCTTAATAATTTGCTCAGCGGGAGTATGTTTAAAATTAAAAGCCTCAGCGACCCCTTTATAAGTAATTTGTCCTTTAAAAATATTTAGTCCAGCTAAATAATTTTTATTTTCACAAAGTGTTTTTTTGTACCCTTGGTCGGCCAACTTAATTAATAGTGGAAGAGTAGCTTTATTTAAAGCCATAGTAGATGTTCTAGGAACTCCACCTGGCATATTAGATACACAGTAATGTACAACATTATCAACAATATAAGTGGGTTCAGCATGAGTTGTTGGTTTACTTGTTTCAACGCAGCCTCCTTGATCTATAGCCACATCAACGATTACAGATCCTCTTTTCATAGTTTTAATCATTTCTTTTGTAATTAATTTTGGAGCTTCAGCGCCTGGTATTAGCACGCCTCCTATTAATAGGTCACATTCAGTTATTAATTTTTTTAAATTAATTTTATCACTTTGAGAAGGGATAATTTTATCTCCAAATTTTTTATGTAATTCTCTTAATCTTGCTTCAGATTTATCAACTACATAAACTTTTCCTCTCATGCCGGTAGCAATTATAGCTGCATTTTCTCCAACAACTCCTCCTCCCAAAATCACAACATTAGCTGGTGCTACACCTGGAGCACCGCCAAGCAACAGTCCTCTCCCTTTTTGATTTTTTTCTAATGAATGAGCTCCAGCCTGTACCGACATTCTTCCTGCTACGGCGCTCATCGGAGCTAATAAAGGTAAGCGACCATTATCGTCAGTGACAGTTTCATAAGCAATGCAAATTGAATTTGACTTGACTAAAGCTTCTGTTAATTTTTTTGCTGCAGCTAAATGAAAATAAGTATAAATAATCTGATTTTCTCGAATCATTTTTACCTCGTTCATTTGAGGTTCTTTAACTTTAACAATAATGTCTGCTAATTTAAATATGTCTTCAGCTTTTTCAATTATTTTTGCTCCAGCTTTTTCATAGTCTTCATTTGTAAAACCTGCTTCAAATCCACCGTTATTTTGAATTAAAACTTCATGATTTTTTTCAGTTAATATATTCACACTTTCAGGTGTAAGACCGATTCTATGCTCTTGAAGCTTAATCTCTTTAGGAACTCCGATAATCATTTATGACTTTGAGTAATTAATAATACCTGTTCTTAATTTTTCTATAATTTCGTCTATATGTTTTTTTTCACATATAAATTGAGGGGCTATTATTAAAGTATCGCCAGTATTTTTAAAATTTACTCCAGCATCGTAACAATGTTTAAATGTTTGGAATCCAGATTTACCGGGTTTATCCTTCATTTTCATTTCTACTCCACCCATCATTCCATATCCTCTTATACTTACTACTTCTTTTAAATCTTTTAATGAATGAAGACCATCTTGAAAATAAGGAGACATTTGTTTTGCTCTGTTAAAAATATCTTCTTTATCAAATATATCTTGAACTGCTAAAGCAGCAGCAACAGCCACAGGTATTCCAGAATATGTATATCCATGGAAAAGTTCTGGAGTTCCGTCTGGAGCACCAGATGAATTATCTAGAACAGCATCATAAATTTCTTCTCTTACTGCTACTACTCCCATAGGCACTACGCCATTAGTTGTAGCTTTAGCCATTGTTATTAAGTCTGGCGTAACTCCAAATTCTTGAGATGCAAAAGCTGAACCTGTTCTACCCCAGCCAGTAATAACTTCGTCAAAAATTAATAAAATTCCATGTTTATCGCATATGTCTCTTAATCGTTTTAAATAACCTTTAGGTGGAATTAATGTTCCCGTCGAACCAGCTATAGGTTCTACGATACATGCAGCGATATTCTCACCTCCAAAATTCATTGCTATTCTTTCTAAATCTTCAGCCATTTCTACCCCAGTCTCTGGTTGCCCTTTAACAAATTTATGTTCAGGTAGGTGTGTATGTCTCATATGTTGAACACCTGGCATTAAAACACTGGCAAATGTTTTCACATTATTAATCATACCTCCTACTGTTGTGGCACCTATATTCATGCCATGATAACCTCTTTCTCTTCCAACAAATCTAAATCTTTTAGAGTCACCTTTTGCCCTGTGGTACGCAATAGATATCTTAATTGCTGTTTCTACAGCCGTTGATCCACAAATTGTATAAAATATTCTATTTATACCTTCAGGTGTTTTTTTAGAAATTCTAGTAGCTAATTCAAATGAACCTCCAAAACCTTGGTTAAATGGTTGACAGTAATCAAGTTTATCTAATTGTTTTGAAACTGCTTCGGTAATCTCTTTTCTGCCATGGCCTAAGGGATTACAAAACAACCCTGAACTTGCATCAATCATTTTTTTCCCTTCATGATTTGTCAAATAAACTCCTTTTGCATCAGTAATTAATCTTGGATTTTTTTTAAAATTTTTATTGTCGGTAAATGGCATCCAGTGCTCATTTAGAGAGTTAGGTATATTTGTTCTGTTAGAAGTCATAGTTAGAATTATATAGACAATTGCAAAATTAAAACAAGAAATATCGTATACAACCTTTGATTGAACTCAAAAAGAACGTATTAAGTTAAAAAGTCTTGCTGGTAAAGAATAATAAGTGCGATAAAAACTTCACGGTTATTGTTTACTTGTCCTTAAAATTCATTTTAAATCCAAATAATTAACAAACTATATAGAGGAAATATGAAAAAAATAATAAGCACAATTCTTGGTATGATGATTGCATTCTCTCTAAACGCTTCAGTAGCTAATGCAGCTGCTAAAGAAGTTAGAGTTGCATACTTTTTAGAGTGGCCATCACCAAACCTTGAGGATATGAATAAAAAAGCATACTCAAAAGCATTAGGAGTGCCAGTGAAATGGACTAACTTTAGCAATGGAGTGGCGATGACCGATGCTATGTTAGCTGGAGATATCGACATCTCTTACTCACAAGGATTAATGCCTTACATAAATGCTGTTAAAGCTAAAGCGCCTATTAAACTTGTAGATGTTGCTATGGAATACGGTATGGGTGGAACAACATGTGTTACATCAAAAAAATCTGGTATTACAAAAGCA
>MDTC01143182.1_pt1 | contig 13922 bp, 14 predicted proteins | sample 811181 | NCBI WGS metagenome assembly MDTC01 (sample SAMN05326644, study PRJNA326480) | marine metagenome | isolation source: seawater | place: Pacific Ocean: North | collected 2011
CACAGCTCCTCGATAAGCTAAGAGCTTTTAAGCCTTTGAGAGGTGTCTATGGCAATATCGATGATAGAGAAATTCGACAAGAGCTGACACTAGATTATCGTTTTGTTATGGAGGACATGGATATATGGATGACGCACATTGGCGGCTATCCCGGAAAATATACTTCACGAGTACGAGATATTTTGCAAATAAAAGCGCCAGATTTATTTATTTGCGGTCATTCACATATTTTGAAAGTAATGCGCGATAAGAAATATAATATGCTCTGCATGAATCCAGGTGCAGCTGGAAAACATGGATTTCATAAGCTCAGAACCTTACTTAGATTTCATATAACAAATAAAACCCTATCCAATCTTGAAGTCATCGAATTAGGTACCCGTTAAACCGTTTTTTAGGTTACTACTTTATCCCTTTACTTAGTCGGATTGAGTCATATGCCTCTTGGATTTCTTGAAATTTTTTGGAAGCAATATCTTTGGCAATTTTAGTTTTATCTGGGTGATATTTCAAGACCATCTTGCGATATGCTTTTTTAAGCCCCTCCTCAGATATCCCTTTACTCACTCCCAACACTTGATAGGCGATATTTTGACTGCTTGATTGAAAATAACTTGTTTTTTGTTTTTCTTTCTCGCTGGTTTTTCTTTTGATGGTTTCAAAATCTCGTTGAGCCATCCCCATTAACTTTGCAATGTCTTCTAAAATTCTATCTTGCTTAAAATTTGAATAAGGAGTTACCTGAGTTAATCCAAACAAAAAAGTAATCACTTGAATTTTACCTTCTCTTTGCAAGGTGCGCATGCTTTTAGCAGCATGGTGATAATCCACTTTTGCAACAAGCGCATTTTTTAAGCATTGATAGACATATTTACCCTTCTTCCTTCCAAATTGACGATAAAAATACCGGAGAATAAAGTGACTCTCACTTCGACTAATCACTTGCTGTGCATTTAGAATCGCAGCAGTACATTGAATCAACTTTATCTGATACTTGGTTAACTGAAAATCATGTCCTCCACCACTACCCCATCTGAAAAATAGGCTAGACTTTCCCTCAAGCCACTCCTCAATAAAAATACCAATGAAAAACCCCATGAAAGCTCCATACATCCGAAAACGCATAGCACCCAAAACCATGAGCACCCATTTGATATACCTGCTAGATTTCATGTATTGACAGTAAAATAAAAATTGATTGCATATATTGTTTATTAAATTCTTGCTTTTAAGCCCCTACTACCCATATCTGCAACTTCTCCGCGGCAGATATATATTTACCTGCTGGATTAATAAGTTCTCATTTAAAGCGTTGATTGATGCTCTGCCATTTCATCAAAAATATATTTATAGACAAAATTATCGACCCTACATCCTTTCTTGTTTTGGCGAAAAAGACGCTATTAATATTTTAAAACAAAATAACAGCAATAATTTTTGACCTACAGATAAATTAATTAGGCTTTAATGAACAAAAAATTTCTCTATGGGGTTTAAAGCTAAACAAAAGGTTTTATACCTTTAGAATTCAGTAAATATTTATAACTTTTAAAATAACAAATAATTATGGGATTAGTAGGAAAAAAAGCACCAAAATTTAGTGCCACTGCTGTTGTAAACGGTGGAGAATTTCAAGATGATTTTTCTTTAGAACAGTTTATTGGAAAGAAAAAAGTAGTACTTTTTTTCTATCCAATGGACTTTACTTTTGTGTGCCCAACAGAATTGTTAGCATTCCAAGAAAAGCTTGAAGAATTTGAGAAAAGAGGCGTTGCAGTTGTGGGTTGTTCTGTTGATTCTCATTTTTCGCATTGGGCATGGTTAAACACACCTAAAGATCAAGGAGGAATTCAAAGTGTTGTGTATCCAATAGTAGCTGATTTTGACAAAACAATTGCTATGAACTACGGAGTGCTTGCAGGCGAATACACTTGGGACGAAGATGGAAACTGGGGATTCGAAGGTGAACCAGTAGCATACAGAGGATTGTTTTTGATTGATGAAGAAGGAAAGGTAAGACATGAGCTAATTAATGACTTACCTTTAGGAAGAAATGTAAATGAAGCCTTAAGGGTGATTGATGCATTAGCGCACAATCAAAAATATGGTGAAGTTTGCCCTGCTAACTGGAATGAAGGAGATGATGCTATGACGGCTTCTTCTGATGGTGTTGCAGATTACCTATCAAATCACTAGTCTTTGTCAAATAAATATCAAAGCCATTCTTGCTTCGATTTTTCGAACAGAATGGCTTTTTTTAAAGAATATGCGGTTGATTTTGGGATGGAATATGAATTGCCCGGATTTTTTTTGGCAAGCTTGACCATATGAATTGAATCACTTTGGGGAAGCCAATGAGCATTTAAAACCCTCTCCTGAAGACAAAAAACAATATGAAAGAAGTACTATTTTTTACCGTTATAGCATTGGCAGTTCTAGCAATTGATCTATACTCCTATCAGGCATTGCGCGTTGCATTTCCTTTTAACACACCGTTGGGCAAAATCATTGGGACCATCTTTTGGTCAGTTACTTTTTATCTTTTGATGAGTATTGTGGTTACAGCCCTATTCGGACTTCAGAATATTCCAAATTTTTTAAGAAAGCTCACGGCAGCTTTTTTCTTTCTGGGTTTAATTTCTAAATTACTTGCCATATTTTGGCTTTTTGGTGAGGATCTTTTTCGGACCCTCAGATTCGGATTCGACAATTTATTTAGCAGTCAATCCAATGTAAGTTTTGATAGTAGGCGTAAATTCATCAGTCATATTGCTCTATTTTCTGCGTTTGCTCCTTTAGTTGTTTTGACCTACGGGATACTCAGGAATGCCTACAATTACCAATTTCATAAAGTCCAAGTGAGTTTGAAAAAACTACCTTCTAACTTCAAAGGTTTCAAGATCATTCAACTTTCAGATATTCATGCGGGAAGTTTTAATCAAACCAAACCGATAGCAAGTGCAATTGAAAAAATCAATGCCCTCAATCCCGATTTAATCTTGTTTACCGGTGACCTCGTTAATGATATGGCAGAAGAAATGGACTTATACAAGCCCATTTTTGGCAAATTAAAGGCCAAACATGGCGTTTTTTCCGTATTGGGTAATCATGATTATGGAGACTATGCCTTCGGACGTGACATGACTGCTGAAAAAGCAATTAACTTCGAAAAGTTTTTGAAAGTACATAAAGATATGGGGTGGCATTTATTGCGAAATGAAAATCGACGTATTGAGATTAATGAGCAGCATATCGACTTAATCGGTGTAGAAAATACAAGTTCTAATGCACGTTTTGTAAGTCATGGAGACTTAGGAAAAGCAAGTGAAGGACTAGATCCATCGAGTTGTAAAATTCTTATGAGCCACGATCCTAGTCATTGGGATCATGAAATCAATAAGGCATTCACAGATATTGATTTAACACTCGCAGGGCATACGCATGGCTTTCAGTTTGGAATAGAAACCAAGTGGTTGAAGTGGAGCCCTTCCCAATATATTTACAAACAATGGGCGGGTTTATACCAAAAAGGTGACCAATACATCTACGTCAATCGCGGTTTTGGAAATTTGGGTTATCCTGGACGAGTAGGTATCTTACCAGAAGTAACAGTAATGGAATTGACTTAGACATGCCAAATATCAAATCAGCGCAGAAACAAAGTATAAAAATCATTACCGTCGCTAGTGATTGAGTTGATAAATTAGTCGAATTCGAAGATTTTTTATGGCTTACAATTATGGGTTACCTTAGTTAAATTTAAGCCTACTGCAATCTTGGCAAGTAGCGTTCTTGAAGAATATTTAAATGATGTCGATTGTGGCCTACTGCCAGCCAACCTAACTCTCTCGGAGTGAACTGCATCCCGTTAGCATTTCCCTTTAAGTCAAGATTGTCCAAATTACTATTTAAAAACAAGTGCACTGTTGCTGATCTAACCGCCGTGTACTCCTCAACAAAATGGGGAACAGTTTTGTAGCCTAAACTTCCTTGGGCAAAAAAATCCTCATCGAAACCTGGTACTTCACTAGTATCCCCACGAAGGAAGCGTAAAGCTCGATATGCATAGACCCTTTCCGCATCGCAGATATGTTGAAGTAAAATACCTATAGACCATTTATTTTCTGCATAAGCGAATTGAAGATCCCCATCCTGAAGTTTATTAAGCTCAAAAAGCGTTAAACTTGAAATATTATATAATTCAGCAAGCAAATCATTCCCACTAGCTAGACTGAGGTATCTCGTATAATACTTGCTCGAATCCATAGATTCGGGTATCCCTATTTTCATACTTACTTGGGTTTAAACAAATAAATAAACCGAAATGCAAGTGTATTATGATACCAACCGCCTCTTCTTGCACGAGAACTTGCAACAGCTAGTTCCCATAAGCTATTCAAAGAAAAGTTTGCCTTGAAATTTAAACCAAAACGATCCTTTACAAGAAAAGTCATCCCTAAGGTTGCGGCAAAGTCCCATTTTTTGGGGTCATCGGGCAGCGTCAATCCACCCGATTGGTTGATATTATAGCGAATCAAGCGCCCAAAAGTAGCCCCTGCATGAAAAATAGCAATATCAGCTTCATGATAATTGAATAACACCGGTATTTCAACATAATCGAAACTAAACTTTTTAAAATTTAATGGATTATTGTTCTTGAAATTTTCTTGGCTCCCCTTCATTGAATAACTTAACTCTATGCTGTTTGAAAACTGTGGTTTATACATAATATATGCGCCCACGCCAGCATTTCCTCCTACTTTTCGATACCCAGCCATGATATCCCCAGCTATCTGAGTAACATTCATTCCTGCGGCTAAGTACCCAACAAAGAGCTGCTTACCAGCTGGGCTTATTCCTTGAGCACTTAGGAGAATTGGTAAAACAAGCAAACACCAAACAATTACTTTTTTCATTTTCTTAAAATTTACTACTCAAAAGTAAGCTAAAAAAGATACTTTGGTTTCAAGAAATCTTACTTTTATTCTTATTAAGGATTAACCCTAAGGTCAAATCAATGAAACTTAACTCTACCGCCTTAAAAAAAGCAGAAAATTTCTTGGAAGAATCCGGGTACATCGTGCGTTATGAAAAAGGTAATTTCAACTCAGGTTATTGTGTCCTAGAAGAGCGTAAAGTTGTTATCATAAATAAATATTTTCAAACGGAAGCCAAAGTCAGTACCATATTGGAGATAATTTCTAAGTTGAAGATTGATTTAAGTGCCTTGAGCGATAAGTCGTTGGCGTTTTATGGTAAAATTTCTCAGCTTAAGTTTGATGATTTGTAAAGCGAATAAAATGATAGTAAGAATCGTAAAATTGACATTTAAGTACGAAGAAATATCAAATTTTTTGGATATTTTTGAACAACAAAAAAAATTCATTGCAGGATTTGAAGGATGCTCACACCTCAGTTTATTAAGAGACAAAACTCATAGTAATATTTTTTTCACCTACAGTCATTGGAAAGATGAAAATGCATTGGAATTGTATAGAGAATCTGATTTTTTTCAAAAAATATGGTCAAAGGTAAAACTGAAATTCGCAGATAAGCCTCAAGCTTGGTCACTAGAAAAATATGAATAATTCGACGCTATATTATGGAAATATTAATGAAAGCTTAATAAATTTTCTTCAGCGAGAGAGTTATTCCAAGCTTTTTATACTAGTCGATGAAAATACCTTGTCCGATTGTTACCCTATACTTAATATTGATCAAGCACAAATCATACAGATAGAAAGCGGTGAAAAAAACAAAACTATTCATAGTTGTCAATCAATATGGGCTGACTTGCTAAAGTATAAAGCTGACAGACAAGCATTACTAATAAATTTAGGTGGAGGAGTAATAGGCGATATGGGCGGATTTTGTGCTTCTACTTTCAAACGAGGAATCCGATTTATCAATATTCCAACTACCTTACTCGCTATGGTTGATGCCAGCATTGGGGGCAAAACAGGTATTGATTTTATGCAGCAAAAAAATATGATTGGAAGTTTCACATCTCCACATGCCATTTTTGTTGACCCCATATTTCTTCATACACTATCATCAAGACTGTTACTTAGCGGAAAAGCTGAGATGCTAAAACACGGACTTATTGCAAATGAAGCGCATTTCAAGTCTTGTTTAGAAGTATTAAAGCCTGATCTAGCATTAATAAAAGAATCGATAAGCATAAAAGATAAAATCGTGAAGCATGACCCTTACGAAAAGGGCATAAGAAAATCTTTAAACTTCGGTCATACAATGGGTCATGCTATAGAGAGTCTCGCACTAATTGAAGGAGAAGATCTACTGCATGGTGAGGCAGTTGCTCTTGGAATGATTTTAGAGTTGAAGTTATCCGTGCTTTATGCTGGATTAGATAGTCAGCTTGCAACAAACATCATACAAAATCTATCCAAAATATATGGACAAGTCAAGCTTAGCCCAAGTTATATAACTAGCTTAATTGATCGATGTGAAAATGACAAAAAAAATAACTCGAAAGGAATCAATTTCTCTCTACTTGGTCAGTTGGGGCAAGCACAAAATAATGTAAGCTTATCTCCAGATGAAATTTTACAAATTGCTATGAATTAAAGCCTCAATGGCCTCGTAATTGACGCATACCCTCATAAGCCACAATGCCGACAGCATTTGCCAAATTCAAACTTCTAATCTCCTTGCTATGCAGGGGGATTTTGTAGGTGTTTTCAAGATTTTTTTCAAGCAAATCGATTCCTAAGCCTTTCGATTCTTTCCCAAATACCAAAAATATGTCTTGTTCAAATGGAATATCCCAAAAATCTTTTTTGCCATGACTAGAAAAATAAACCATTGGCTTTGCTCGATTTATCCGGAAAAAGGATTCCACATTTCCATATTCTTGAACCTCGATGTGTCTCCAATAATCCAGGCCAGCGCGCTTTAATCTTGAGTCACTTAATTCAAAACCATAAGGCTTAACCAAATGCAACTTAGCGCCAACCGCCAAACATAAGCGCCCGATGTTCCCCGTATTATTGGGGATTTCGGGTTCAATTAGTACAATATTTAATGCCATATTTTAATAATTGAAATAAAGCTAAACAAAGTTGTGTAATTATAGCCTTAAAAGAGCCACATGATTTGTATATTCGTCTTATTCAATTTAAAAGTTTAGCCTTGTTGTTACGATACGAAGAGATAATAAATTTAGCGCCTGAAATTAACTTGCCTGCTTCCAAAAGCATTAGCAATCGAGCACTTATTATTCAAGCTTTGAGCGAAGTACATATACCCCTAAATAATTTATCTAAAGCATATGATACTGAAATACTTATTAATGTAATTAAAGAAAATAGTTTAAGTAAAAATATTGGAATAGCAGGAACAGCAGCAAGGTTTCTATGCGCCTACCTAGCCACTAAAAAAAGTGACTCTATTTTAGATGGTGATCAACGAATGCGAGAACGCCCCATGAATACATTATTCTATGCTTTGAGTCAGCTTGGAGCAAAAATAGAGTTTGTGGGCAAAGCTGGTTTCCTTCCCGTTAAAATCAATGGCGAACATACCCAAGGAGGAGAAATTAACATAGATTCTAGTGTAAGTAGTCAGTTCGTTTCCGCACTAATGCTTATTGCTCCAAGGCTCAATAAAGGCCTAAAAATAACTCTAGATGGAACCATTAGCTCCTCAAAATATATTGAGATGACCAAACATATTCTAGGCTATTTTAATATTGATGTTTATTTAGATAAAAGCCACATTATCATCCCCCATCAAGAATTCACCGCTATTCCGCTCACTATTGAAAGTGACTGGTCATCTGCGTCTTATTTCTATAGTGCATTAGCTTTGGTCGAACAAGGTGAGATAGTTTTGAAAAATTTGAACTTCGATTCCTGGCAAGGCGACGAAATTATAGCAGATATTTTTTACCGTTTAGGTATCCGAAGTTCGATGCAGGGAGATGATGTGCGCCTAGAAAAAACAGGTCATATGGTGGATAATCTGGTGTATGATTTTATTGAATGCCCAGATTTAGCACAAACCGTGATCTGCACCTGTGTTGGGCTTGGTATAGAAGGTGAATTTAAAGGCTTACATACATTGGTTCACAAGGAAACTAATCGAATCAAAGCTTTGCAAAATGAGCTGCAAAAGTTAAAGTGGATTTTAGAGGAAAGCTCAACCGGTATTTTTAACCTTAGACGAGATCATTCAGCTAAAGAATTAAACTTGAACATACATACCTACAACGACCATAGAATGGCTATGGCTTTTGCTCCATTAGCTATTATATATGATAAGTTATCCATTGATCATGCTGAAGTGGTCAATAAATCTTTTCCTTCATTTTGGGAGGAGTTCAGTAAATTAGGTCTCAGTTAATGCCCATATATCAACTTACAGATGAGTTAATATTCCCACATCCAAGTTTAGCAGAGGACGGGATTCTTGCCATTGGAGGAGATTTAAGTCCAGAAAGATTAATTCTCGCCTATTCTAATGGAATATTCCCCTGGTACAACGAAGGAGAACCGATTATATGGCATGCTCCAAACCCAAGATTTGTTTTAAAGCCAAAAGATCTCAAGATTTCTAAGAGTATGAAACAAGTCATACAAAAAAATACATTTCAGATCAGCCTTAATCAAGCCTTTGAGCAGGTTATTCGAAATTGTCAAAAAGTCTCGAGACGGGGTCAAAGAGATACTTGGATTACTGAAGAAATGCTAGAAGCATATCATCGATTATACCACCTGGGATTAGCCCATTCTGTTGAAGTATGGCAGGATCACGAACTCGTAGGAGGACTCTATGGAATTAACCTAGGAACAGTCTTTTTTGGGGAGAGCATGTTTCACAAAACGAGTAATGCATCCAAATATGCACTCATTCAATTAATTGAAGCATTCCCCTTTTCAATGATTGATTGTCAGGTATATACAAAGCATTTAGCAAGTATAGGTGCAAGTACTTTGGCGCTTTCTTCATTTACATCTTTACTAGTTAAAGAAAGCAACAAGAAAAACCTTTTAAGCAGAGAGAGCAGCTTTACTAAAAGTGATTATACGGGCCAGGAATAATATATTAAATGTAGGAAGAATAGGATATACTTGCGCGCTAATAAAGGCAAGAAGTTTCAATGCAGCTTCTGGGTAGAACATAAAATTAGATGAGTCTTAATAAATAGTGTATAAAGTAATTACTCAATTTTAATTAATACGCTATATTTGAATTATGACTAAGGCTTTCATCTATCTGTGTATGCTGTTTGCTATACTATTTAGTTCTTTTACTTTCTCCTTTCAAAAAGGCAGCTCACTCAAATTGAATAAGGCGAAAAAAAAAGGCTACAGCATTACTACATATGGATACGTACCCAATGATGCTATTTTGGTTAAAGATGCTATCCGACCAAATGAATTCTTGTCTAATGTCTTCTCCAAGTACTCTCTTGGTATGGATAAAGCCCATGAAGTAAGTAACTTTCCGAAAGAAGTATTTAATGCTAGAATTTTTAAGACAGGCAATAAATATGCTTTTGTTCTAAAACTTAAGGATGGAAAGTTAGTTCCAAATCAGTTTATTTATGAAAAGAACATCATCGATTACGTTGTTTTCGATTTTGGTGGTGAGCAAATAAGCGGTGAAGTCAAAAGTAAACCAATTACGCGAAAAAAAACCGTTTCTTCCGCTGTTATAAAAGGCTCATTATATCAAACCTTGATAGATATAGACGCCAGTCCAATGCTTGCTATGGAACTTGCAGACATATACAGGTGGACTATAGATTTTTACAGAATTCAAGAAAGAGATTATTTCAAAGCCGTTTACTATGAGGAATTTGTGGAAGGTAAGTCCATTGGCGAATTTGAGGTAGAAGCTTGCAGCTTTCAACATTTGGGTATAGAACATAAAGCTTTTGCATACAGTCGTCTTGATAGTAAAGCATCAGAATACTTTGATGAGGACGGATTTACGCTTCAAGAGTTTTTTTTAAGAGCTCCCGTTGCATATAGTAGAATAAGCAGTCCATACACGATGAATAGGTATCACCCTGTAACAGGGAAAAGAAAGGCGCATTTAGGTACCGATTATGCCGCACCAACAGGAACACCTATATTTAGCACAGCTAATGGCGTTGTGACGCATGCCCAATATGCCAAGTACAATGGCAACTATGTTAAAATTAAACACAGTAGTACATATTCCACACAGTATTTGCACATGTCTAAAATTGCAAGTGGTATCAAACCTGGAACTGCGGTGGAGCAAGGACAAGTGATAGGCTATGTGGGAAGTACAGGTCTTGCCACTGGACCACATGTTTGTTATCGATTTTGGAAAAATGGCAAACAAGTAGATCCATATAAGGAGAATATTCCAAAGGCAGATCCTTTAGCAGAAGAAGAGTTACCTGCATACTTTGAATTTATTAGAAACTTAAATAAGAAATTAGATAACATAACCCTTTTAGCCTCATGAAACATTTAATCTTTATATTTTTAATTACATTTATCTGGAGTAATATTAGCGCTCAAGAGCTCAGTAAGACCGAGAAAAAACAATTGAAAACGCAAATTAAGGATTTAAAGAAGAATCCTGCGAAACTAAAAAAACTTAACGATAACATAGAGATGTTGGGTATTGCCATTGAGCAAAAATTTGAGGAGATTTCAATTTTAAAAAGTAATCTACAGTCTCGAGATATAACATTAACTGAACTTAAGGATAGTCTAAATGCCTTAGCTTATAAGCTTGAGTCTACTGCAGAATCCAATTCTAATTTATTTAAAGGTGAACAAGCCCTTAATGGCCAATCAGAATATCAATACAGGATTCAGATTGGTTTATTTAAAAATTTAGATATTACTCATCTATTTGCTAATCAAAAGTATCTCATGTATGAAGATGTAAATGGGGCATATAGATATTCTGTAGGTAATTTTACTTCTGAAATTGATGCCGAAGCCTTTAAAGTAGAAATACGTAAACTAGGAATAAAAGATGCTTTTGTGACCAAATATAAAGATGGTGAACGAACAAATGAAGTAGAAACCTACGTCGATTAGACACAATTTAAAACACGGCTGAAGCTCCATATAGTTAAAGATAATTATGTTGATGAATTATAGACTATATCTGAGGGTCCCAGTAAGCTTAAACTTACTCATTGATAACAATCTATATTAACTTCTAGATGAGCGGTCATTCTCAGTAAAACAATTGAAGAGGATAGTGCAGAAAATTCAGGCAAAGATAAGTGAGAGGTGCATCAGAATTAAGCCAGCGAAAAGTGCCTCTGAAAATCAAGTGCTTTTTTTATTTGACAATTAATTGTAGCTTTGCACGCTGAATTTAAGTTCAGAAAATAATTAAAAAATAATCAAAACTAATAACGAATGGGACAGTATATGATTTACATGCCAATAGTGGCAGCAATTCTGGGACTTGCTTACATGATGCTTAAGCAATCTTGGGTGATCAAGCAAGACGCCGGTGATGGTAAAATGAAAGAAATTTCTGACCATATCTATGAAGGTGCTTTAGCCTTTTTAAATGCCGAGTATCGATTATTAGCAATTTTTGTTGTTGTAGTAAGTGTCCTCTTAGCTATTGTTTCTTTTGTAGTACCAACAACGCATATTCTTATTGTTGTTGCGTTTATTTTTGGTGCAATATTTTCAGCTTATGCAGGTAATATTGGAATGAAAATAGCTACAAAAACAAATGTTAGAACAACTCAAGCAGCTCGTTCAAGCCTTCCTGATGCTTTGAAGATATCTTTTGGTGGTGGAACCGTAATGGGTCTTGGTGTCGCTGGCTTAGCTGTTTTAGGTTTAACGGGATTCTTTATTATCTTCTACAACTACTTTATGGGCGGAGCAGATGGAATTTTTTCTGTCGACAAAATGACTATAGTATTAGAAACCTTAGCTGGATTTTCATTAGGTGCTGAATCAATTGCTCTTTTCGCAAGAGTAGGTGGGGGTATTTATACCAAAGCAGCAGATGTGGGAGCCGATTTAGTGGGTAAGGTAGAAGCAGGTATTCCAGAAGACGACCCTCGCAATCCAGCAACAATTGCTGATAACGTAGGCGACAATGTAGGTGATGTGGCAGGAATGGGTGCAGATCTATTTGGTTCTTATGTTGCTACAGTATTAGCGGCAATGGTTCTAGGAAACTATGTAATCAAAGACATGGGAGGAATTATTTCTGATGATTTTGGAGGGATTGGTCCAATCTTATTGCCTATGGCAATTGCTGGAGTTGGAATCATAATTTCTGCGATTGGTACTATGCTCGTTAAAATTAATAGTAATGATGCTAAGGAATCTGAAGTTATGGGTGCCTTAAATATTGGAAATTGGGTATCTATCGGATTAGTTGCAGTTTCTTGTTTTGTTTTGGTTAAATACATGTTGCCTGAAACTATGCAAATGGAATTCTTCGGAGAGGGATCTAAAGATATTTCTTCTATGCGTGTTTTCTATGCTACACTAATTGGATTGTTTGTAGGTGGAGTTATTTCTTCAGTTACTGAATATTATACAGGCTTAGGCAAAAAACCAATCTTAAATATTGTTCAACAATCAAGTACAGGAGCTGGAACAAACATTATTGCAGGTTTAGCTACAGGAATGATTTCTACATTCCCTACTATCTTATTGTTTGCAGCTGCTATTTGGTCATCATACGCTTTTGCAGGATTCTATGGAGTAGCTTTAGCTGCTTCTGCGATGATGGCTACAACAGCTATGCAATTAGCTATCGATGCTTTTGGTCCTATTGCTGACAACGCAGGAGGTATCGCTGAAATGAGTGAGCAAGACCCTATTGTGCGTGAAAGAACAGATATTTTAGATTCAGTTGGTAATACAACTGCTGCGACGGGTAAAGGATTCGCTATTGCGTCTGCTGCATTAACTTCATTGGCTCTGTTTGCGGCATATGTAACATTTACTGGTATTGATGGAATTAACATCTTTAAAGCGCCTGTTTTAGCCATGTTATTTGTAGGTGGAATGGTACCAGTGGTATTCTCTGCTTTAGCAATGAACGCAGTAGGAAAAGCAGCTATGGAAATGGTAGAAGAGGTAAGGCGCCAGTTTAAAGACATTCCTGGAATTATGGAGGGTACTGGTAAACCAGAATACGATAAGTGTGTGGCTATCTCAACAGAAGCATCCCTAAAAGAAATGATGTTGCCAGGCTTATTAACCATTGGCTTTCCTTTAGCAATTGCATTTATTCCAATGATTTTTGGAATGGATAAATTAGCAATCGCTGAGATGCTAGGAGGTTATATGGCTGGAGTTACTGTTAGTGGTGTGTTATGGGCTATTTTCCAAAATAATGCTGGAGGTGCATGGGATAACGCTAAGAAGTCTTTCGAAGCTGGTGTTATGATCAACGGAGAAATGACTTACAAAGGCTCTGAGGCACACAAAGCGGCGGTGACTGGAGATACTGTAGGAGATCCATTTAAAGATACCTCTGGGCCATCAATGAATATCTTAATCAAATTAACTTGTTTGATTGGCTTGGTGTTAGCTCCAATTTTAGGAGGTGAAACGCACGCAGCAGATGCGCATGCAGAGGAAGCCGTTGTAGAAGAGCGAATAGAAATGAAATCACCCGCTTCAAAAACCCCTGCAGTTCAAAAGAAAGTGCTTGAATTTACAGGTCTAAATGGTGAAGTAGTAAAAGTTGAATTGACTTCTACGAATGGTTATATTACGGCTGCAATTATTGAAGGACAAGTTGAAAACCTTGGAGAAAAAGATTTAGCTCAGTTAAATACTTATGGTATAGATATGACCTCACTTGAAATTCCTCGAGAAGAATTAGAGTAATAATACTACAAACCATAAAAAAAAGACCCTAGAATGATATTCTAGGGTCTTTTTTTTAAATCCATTTTAGTGCATATCATTTGG
>MDTC01221778.1_pt1 | contig 13922 bp, 11 predicted proteins | sample 811181 | NCBI WGS metagenome assembly MDTC01 (sample SAMN05326644, study PRJNA326480) | marine metagenome | isolation source: seawater | place: Pacific Ocean: North | collected 2011
ACCAATACGAATTGCTGTCAGTGATGCAACGAGTTCGGGCAATGATGTCGTTACGGCAACAAGTGTTGTGCCTACAAAGGTTCCACCAAGCCCTGTTTCTTCAGCCAAAGCACCTGCTACATGTGCGAGCTGGGGCCCGACAAAACACAAGACGGTTGCAGCGATACCAAAAACAAGAGATGGCAACAAAAAGGGTGTTTTATGAATCGCCTTCGTCGGAGGTAATATATTGTCACCTGATTGAGCTTCGGCAGAAATTCTTAGCGCGATTCGTTGATTCAAAAAAATCATCCGCGCACCGAAAATATATGCCAAGAGAATTGCCCAGGACCAGGGACTTATCCCAAAGAAGGATCCTGTTGCTAGTTTATCAGACGTAACGATGGCTAAGCCGGCCAGCGATGTCACTGCAATACATAATATTGCCGAAAGTGCATGAGCGGCTCCTTCCCGCGAGAGCATTTTTTTTCCTGAACGAACACTTAAATCAACTGCCGCCAAAATAAGCAGATTCATAAGGCTGCTGCCAAGAAGATCACCAGCAGCCAGATCAACAAAACCAGAACGAATCGCTGCAATATCAACAGACAATTCGGGCAGTGACGTAACTCCTGCCAAGAGTAAACTACCCACAAGAAGTCGGCCAAGCCCTGTCGCCTCAGCAATTCGGTCTGCCGACCGGGCCAGCAATGACCCTGCAATCGCAACAGCACCAGCGAGCAACACGAATTGTCCGACGAGCAAAACAGGCATACTTTTTTATCCGAGCCCAAAGTCATTCATGTTATCCAAGCCTGAAGTCATTCATGGGCCTTGGTGTCGCTTCCTAAACGTCACGAGTTGATCTGCCTGTCGACGAACGTCTCGATCACTGAGTGGCTTCGCGAGGACAAGACCAGCAATAAAGCCAGCTACGTGTGCTGAATAAGCAACTCCTCCCCCTGCATCCGAAAGACCTAGTACAACCTGCATGAGGAAGTAGATACCAACGGCCACGTAACCAGGAACGTCCATAATGATCCGAACCAAGATGACACTCACACGACGGTTTGGATGGAGCACAAGATACCCACCCAACACACCAGAAATTGCACCAGACGCACCAAGACAAGGCGTCATCGCCTCATCTCCTTGAGCATTGAGCACGACAAAGGCAAGTGAAGCCAAAACACCGGCAGCTAGATAGAAGATGAGATAACGGGCATGGCCCATGTCATCTTCAACATTGTCACCGAAGATAAAAAGAAACCACATATTACCCAGGAGGTGCATCCACCCACCGTGTAGAAAAATTCCTGTGATTAAGGTGAGGTAAACAGGGATTGGTGTTGGCCGAAGTCCTGGTACCGACACCTGATATTGCTGGCCCTCATATTCAACCTCGCGTATCGCGGGTTCAGTCACAATATCTTGGCCGGTCACAATTTCAGCTGGAACTTGGCAGAAGGCGAGGGTCACATTATCATTCTGTCCGCCTTGTTGAAAAATCACAAAGACAAAAATGTTCGCTGCGATGAGTGACCAGGTCACCCATGGCATTCTCTGACGGTCAGAATTATCATCACCAAGTGGAAAAACCATAATCGGAAGGTCTGAAGGAATCTGATTATCACATTGTCACAATAACAACGTATCAGTTTCCCAATGTAAGCCCTACGAATAAAAATAGGGACTGTTTCACGCAGCCTTCGAGCGTTGTGAACTCTTCACCTTCTGAGTCGGCGATATATCGGCTTCTTCGAGCTTTTGCTCAATCCATCCATCGACGCTCCAAGGGCCACCACCGGCATAAATCATTGCAAGCAGTCCGCCACCAATCGCCATATTTTTCATGAACTGAATGATCTGCAATTGTCTTTGGGTTGGGTCAGCAATCATCCAAAAATCATGGAAGTAGAATGTCGCTGCCGCGAGAAAGACAAACAAAAAGGCCGCCCCAATCCGAGTCCAAGCACCAGCCAGAACGGAAAGGCCGCCAACAAGAATGAGACCAATTGCACCGAACAATGCAAGCCGAGGGTTGGGGATCCCTTCGCTGCCCATATATTCAGCCGTTTGTGAGAAGTGACGGATTTTACTATCGAAGGCACTGAACAAGAAAATTGCTACGATCATGAAGCGAGCTAGCAGAGAAATGCATCCCTGAACAAAATTGGCAACCTGTTCCATGATGTAACTGTTCCTGCCTTTGTCTCGCAGTCCATATCCGAAGCTAGAACCTCTTTGCGAATAGTCGCGTCCATCGGCATTCACCGCAAGACCGGATGGCTTGTTAATCCTGGCAATCTTGAGAAGCAAGGGAACCGTACAACCTTTTTGAGGTTCTCAGGCAAGCATGCACTCGTCTCCTAGGCATTCAATTGCCGGTTGCTGACTCGTTACGCAGTGAACTGCTCCTCGTCCACGAATTAATTCGAGGGCAGAGAAAGGCACAATTTCTCGATGTGGAAAAAACTTTTGAATTGTCGCGATCGCATCACTATCCAAGTCATGATCGAATGTTGGAACGATGACACCGCCATTGAGGATAAAGAAATTAAGATAACTTGCTGGGAGTTGTACATCACCAAAACGAATACTTGGTGGCAAATTAATAGGTACAACATCCAGCATTCGCCCACGAGCATCCTTGAATTCTCTTAACAAATCAAAGTTCGCTTCAAGTGGCTTGTGATTTGGGTCACTACGATCGGGCTGGCGAGCAGCAACAACGCAACCGGGTGCAACAAAACGAGCTAATTGATCGATATGACCATCCGTATCATCGCCAGCAAGATCACCACTTGCCCATAGAACCTTTTCAATTCCTAACAAAGACTGAAGACCTGCCGTAAGATCCCCGCGAGACCATCCTGGATTCCGTCGCGGATCATCAATACATCGATGATTCACCAAAAGCGTTCCTTCACCATCTGTTTCAATCGCACCACCCTCAAGAATAATTTGAGTCTCCAGCACGCGAAGCCCAAGATGCCTTGCAATCTTACCGGCGACAGCGGCATCAACGTCCCAAGGCGGATATTTACCTCCCCAGGCGTTAAAACCAAAATCTACGACAACAAGCTCTTGCTGTTCACCCTTTGACTTCAGGAAAACTGGTCCCGTATCACGTAACCATGAGTCATTGGTTGGGATTTCAATGAAGTCAACCCGCGAACTTTCTTGCAACTGGGATGAAGCATCACGAAGCACTGCCTCGCTTCCAATGACTCTGACGGGCTCATACCGAGCTAGCAACCTGACAAGTTTTGAAAAAGCGACAGGCACTTCATCAAAATTACCAAGGAAACTTGCTCTTCGGTGCGGCCAGGCGACCCACGTTGCGGCATGCGGCTCCCATTCAGCCGGTAATCGATAACCACTTTTCTGTGAAAACATCGACCTTGATCCTACACCTTGATCCTATAAAAGCTCGTTCATACCCCACGCGTAGGATTTTCCATCTGGACCCTGATACGGTCTTGGTTCCTCCGCACCGACAGTTCATCAAAACAATTCCCGGCCGTCGAAACAACGGGTCGCTGCAGCAATTGCTATGTTTTTGCAACTGAAGAGCACGCAGCGTCTTGCAAACTTATCAGGCTACAACCTCATCCATCTTTGCAGCGGGAACTGGGTACTGCTCTGCTAACTCGGCAACCTCTCGACGAGTAGTCTCCAGCACCTGCTTATCTTCAGGAGCCTTCAAGACTCGAAGAATCCAAGTCGCTACCTGCTCCATCTCGTCAGGCCCCATTCCTCGTGTCGTAAGGGCTGGCGTGCCTAATCGTATTCCTGATGGATCGACGGGCTTTCGCTCGTCGTATGGGATCATGTTTTTGTTACAAGTAATTCCACAACGATCAAGGGCTTCCTCCGCCAACTTTCCACCAAGGCCAAGCGGTGTGACATCTACCAACATCAAATGGTTATCGGTGCCACCACTCACCAATTTCACTCCACCAGCCGCAAGTGACTGAGCGAGTGAACGAGCATTGGCTACAACTTGCTCCGCATATTCTCTGAATTCAGGCCTGAGTGCCTCTGCAAAAGCAACTGCCTTTCCTGCAACAACGTGCATCAATGGTCCACCCTGAGTTCCTGGGAACACCGCACGATCAAGATCTTTTGCATGCTCTGCCCGACACATAGCAATACCACCGCGGGGTCCGCGTAGTGTTTTGTGTGTCGTGCTTGTTACAAAATCTGCGTACGGCACCGGACTATTATGCACGCCAGCCGCAACAAGACCTGCGTAATGCGCCATGTCGACTAACAGTTTTGCTCCAACTTCACTCGCTATCTCTGCGAATCGGTCATGAGGAATTTCTCTTGGATAGGCGCTTGCTCCAGCAACAATCAATTTCGGTTTATGCTCGCGAGCAAGTCGAATGATCTGATCGAAATCAAGGAGATGATCATCCTGCCGAACACCGTAATGAACAAAACGATACAAAATACCCGAGCTGTTGAGACGCATTCCGTGGGTAAGGTGGCCACCATGCGAAAGATCGAAGGCAAGCACCGTATCGCCAGGTTGAATAGCGGCAAGGTATACCGCCGAGTTTGCTTGACTTCCTGAATGAGGCTGCACGTTTGCATGCTCCGCGCCGAAAAGTTGTTTGGCTCTATCTCTGGCCAGATCTTCAACTGTGTCGACGTACTCACAACCACCATAATAGCGACGGCCGGGGTATCCTTCGGCGTACTTATTAGTCAACACACTACCGACTGCCTGCATGACTGCCGGGCTCGTGAAGTTCTCACTCGCGATCATCTCTAAACCCTCGGCTTGTCGGGTTTGCTCCGCAGCAATAGATGACCAAACTGCAGGATCTTCTTGTTCAACAAAGTTCACAGATCACCTCTTGGTTTTGTGATGGTTTTCAAAGCAGTGTGTTTCAATCCAGCCGTACGAATCATAATCTATTGTGTAAGCAGAATGGCCTGTCGTCAACGAATGAAAATGAGTCCGGGGAGCACCAGTGGTTCTGGCATAAATGTAATCACCGGGATTACAAGTGAACCTAGACCTAAAACTGTTCTTATTTTACCTAAAGGCTGCGATTCATTCCGAATCGGCGGATGATCGACACCCATAAAAGTAATAATGACGATCATGAGCACCCAATGATTCGCGCCCGAAATAATGATAGCGGTCATTGCTCCAAGCAGGACCGCTCGGGCTACTCCACGAGAACGATTACCGAAAAGAGCATGGCACACATGCCCACCATCAAGCTGGCTAATCGGGATCATATTCAGCCCCGTCACAAGGAAACCAACCCAGCCAGCCATCAAAAATGCATTTGGACTCAGTACCTGCCCTATTGGCCAATCGGGTCGAACAAGCCCTAGAAGCCATGTTGCGAGCAGTGGCATGGAAAACATGCTGGCTTCTGCTGGCTGGGCCCACACCAATCCTATGATGAAGAGAGGAACTGCTACGACAAGGCCAGCAAGAGGCCCTGCTAACGCAATATCGAATAGTTGCTTTCTATCTGCTCGAGACCCTTCCATGCCGATAACGGCCCCAAGAGTCCCAGTGAGCATCACTGGTAGCGGCAGAAAAAATGGAAGCGTCGCCGGAATATGATGCTGCCACGCGGCAACAAAGTGCCCGGCTTCATGTGCTGATAATATTGCCATCACCGAGATCATATAGATCAGGCCGCGGGACCAGTGTTCCGATACATCAATGAGGAATCCGTCGTACAAACCGAGGACAACTGGTTGCCAGCCAACCGTGCCAGCTGCAAAAGTCGTGAGACAGGTAGCAATATAAAGGTAGATTTGTAGGCGAGCGCGTCTAGACCGTGTCCCGGTGCAACTCAGATTCCTCTCCTTTTCGTCATCAGTTGTTAATAACTCAGAAGTCAGCTGAAAGGTTTCAGCAGAATCAGCAGACTCGAGATTATTGGCAGGGTATTCTCTCATAGGACTCGTACAGAATAGCCATTGAGAACAAAATTTGACTGCTAGAATCTAATTTCCTTGAAAAATCTAGGTAATGGTTTTAATTATATCAGGATATATGTGACTTCCCTGGAAAGCCTGAAACAAGAAATACAATGAGTGATACTTTCTCAAATACTGCTGATACTGCTGGTATCCGACGACAATTTGCTGGGGTAGACCTTGAAGAACTCGCCAAGAAATACGGCACTCCATTTTATGCTTACGATGCAGACATGATCCGGCAACGATGTGCTGACCTCAGTGAGTGGGATACCGTTCGTTTCGCTCAAAAGGCATGTTCGAACATAGCCATCCTGAATCTCATGCGACATGAGGGCGTTCTTGTCGATGCTGTAAGCCATGGCGAAATCGCAAGGGCCATGGCTGCAGGCTATCAACCACACGGCAAAGCTGGGTACCAGGAAGGCTTACCCTCAGCTGATCCAATTGTTTATACCGCTGATATTTTTGATCGCGAAAGCCTTGAGGCTGTTGTGCAACACGGTATACATGTCAACTGTGGATCCGCAGACATGCTTGAGCAGTTGGCAGAACGTGTCCCAGGGGCAAATGTGACACTTCGAATAAATCCTGGCTTCGGTCATGGTCACAGCCAAAAAACCAATACGGGAGGAGAAGGATCCAAACACGGCATCTGGCACGAGGCTGTCCCAGATGTTCTTCGACGGGCGGAATGGGCGGGACTGGCAGTAACAGGTCTGCACATGCACATTGGCAGCGGCGCTGACTTAGACCATCTTGCTACGGTAGCCGAGTCACTTGAAAAGACAGCACATGATATTGGTCGTTCACTCACCATGATCAGTGCCGGTGGAGGACTCCCCGTACCATATCAACAAGATGAAAGCCGAGCTGATCTCTCCGGCTACTTTACGTTATGGGATACGACTCGAAAACGACTCGAAGATTCCTTCGGACATCGTATTCGGCTTGAAATTGAACCGGGTCGATACCTTACAGCTGAGGCCGGCATTTTGGTAACCGAAGTCAGGGCGACGAAGCGGCAGGGCTCAAAAAAGTATCTTTTAGTGGATGCTGGTTTCCATACCCTTGCTCGCCCCGTTCTTTATGGATCGTATCATCCGATGAGTCTGTGCCCAACCTCGACGACACCACCTCGAGAGCTTGAGTCGGTTGCCGTAGGTGGACCCCTTTGTGAATCCGGAGATATTTTTACACAAGAAGAGGGTGGTTTTGTTTCGACCCGAGATCTGCCCCCGGCTCGTGTTGGCGACTTTCTTATTATCGAAGTAGCCGGCGCGTACGGGTTTGTCATGGCAAGTAACTACAACTCAAAACCTTTTCCCGCTGAAATACTTATTGATAGCGGCTCATCTCAGCTGGTGCGTGCCCGACAGACCGCAGATGAAATTTTTTCTGGAGAATATATCCCAACGACATAAGTCATCTCTCGGTCGATTCCTAACATAAAGAGCCACGATACACCGGGAAATGGTAAGGGCATTCGGGACCTTGTCCTCCCCTCTGGCTCCAGTATATTTTTGGTGATTTTCATAAAATCCAGTATTTTAAGTGGCTCAATCCACCTCAATCTCGATGCCTGATAATTCGATTTGGTCGGAGGATTTCTCACGGCTACAATACAGAGGTTCAGGTTTCCTCACCAAATCCCGATAGTAAGTCATATGGCAAAACAAGGTCCTAGAAAAAAGCTTCCGAAGGAACTTGCGGTTATTAATGCGGATAACTGCACCGGCTGCGAGAGCTGTCTCGAAGTCTGCCCTGTTGATTGCATTTTTAAAGTGCAGCAATACGACCAATTCCACAACCTCCAAAGTTGGTGTGAGATCGATATTGAGCGATGCGTTGGTTGTGAGGTTTGTGTACATATTCCTGGTAAAAAAACGAATCCGTATGACCTCAAGGTCTGCCCTTGGGATGCAATTGAGATGGTGCCTACCGAGGAAGTGGCTGTTGCTGTTGCCGAAATGGGTGGGCCACCAGAATACGTTCAGGAAAATTGGGATCGTCTTGTCGATACGGCCCAGCACCTTGCCGAACTTAAAGCTGCGAAATAGACCGGCTTAGAAATCTATCAGCAAATTGTGATATTCCTTTGCGATTCTCGACCACGGCTGTATAGTGTACATAAATACACTCCTCGTGCCGCTAGGTCACATCATGTTCGAATTGCAAGTTCAGAAAGATACAGCTCTCCATCGTGATCAACTCTTACTTGATCGAATCAAACTCTCTGCGGTACCAGGCCTTGGGCCAGCCCTCCGGCATCGCCTCATCTCTAAGTTTGGCTCAGTGTCGAGCATTTTTGAGCAAAGCGTATCGTCACTCCAAAGTGTTCGCGGCGTTGGCAACAACCTGGCATCTACCATTTTCAGAAACAGAACGAGCACAAAGCATTCACGCATTCTTGATGAATGCAAGCAACATGGCATCGATGTTTTGTTGGATACCGATCCCGAATTTCCGGAACTCCTTTCACACATTCCTGACCCACCGGACATGCTCTTCATTCGTGGTACATTCAAGCCCTGCGACAGGATGGCAATTGCTATTGTTGGTGCTCGACACGCTACTACCGCAGGGCACCGGATCGCAAAAACTTTTGCAAACGGCCTTGCCCGTGCTGGTTTAACTATCGTGAGTGGTCTTGCCCGAGGTATTGATGCAGCCGCACATCATGAGGCAATCCGTGCCAGTGGACGGACAATTGCAGTCTTAGGGAGTGGCTTACGCAATATCTACCCACGCGAGCATGCTCGTTTAGTTGAGGATATTGTTCATCATGGATGTGCGATGAGTGAGGTTCCACCCTCAACCCCACCACAAGCGGCAGCTTTTCCAAGGCGAAACAGGATTGTTTCGGGGCTCTGCGTTGGCACTCTTGTCATTCAGGCTTCAGAGCGATCTGGTGCATTAATAACAGCACGACTGGCAGGAGAACAGGGACGGGATGTTTTTGCTATTCCAGGTCCCATTGATTGCAGAATGTCCGCAGGATGCCATGGCCTCATACGTGATGGAGTTACTCTTGTAACGTGTGTCGATCAAATTCTTGATGAACTTGGACCGTTATATAAAAAAGCAACCTGTACTAGTGAGCATGAAGTCCACCACCCAGCAGAACAAAAACTGAATGAAATTGAACAAATTGTACTTGCTGGAATTGATGCAACCTCAAATCAGAACAAAAGCACCACGATCGACGCCATTGTCGAATACACAAATCTGGAACCTTCCCGTGTATTATCAGCGTGCTCTGCCCTCGAAATTCATCGAATTACTGTCCGTTTTCCTGGCAACGTAATTAAACGTCGTTAACTGCATAAGCCAAAAGAAACATGTCTGCTCCGTAGAAAACAAACCAACTCTTTGTCTGAGGTCATGCTGCACCATACAATCTGCCGCATGGATACAACACTCTTTCATCGTGTAGAAGAAGTCTGTGGCCGCCTCCTTCAACTACGAGACTCTCTTTGACTATGCTGGTCGTACCAAATCAGCAGCTAAACTTGAAAACCAGATGTCTCAATCTGATTTCTGGAACGACAGTGATACAGCGCAAACTACTGTTGCCGAACTCAAGCAGTTAAACACCATCCTCAAGCCCCTTGATGAATCAATTTCGGCTGCAGGTGATCTGGAAGCACTTGTAGAACTTGTTAAAGAAGATGACTCATTAGAGCCCGAACTGTCTGCTGAGGTGACTCGTGTTGAACAGCTGATTGATCAGCTTGAATTAACTTCTCTTCTAAGTGGGCCCCATGATTCTTGCGATGCACTCGTGTCAATCCATGCTCGAGATGGCGGTACAGATGCGAATGATTGGGCAGAGATGATGTTACGGATGTACTCTGCCTGGGCGAACAAAAGAGAATTCCGTCTTGAATTACTCGACAGGCAAGACGATGACGTAGCTGGCATCCAGAATGCCACCGTTGCAATAAGGGGGCCATGGGCGTATGGATATTTACGTGGTGAGATGGGCATTCACCGACTCGTTCGAATTAGCCCCTTTAACGCTGAAGGAAAACGGCAAACGAGTTTTGCTGCCGTGGATGTTTCTCCGGAAATAAGCGATGAAGACCCTGATGTTGAAATAAAAGATGAAGACATCCGAGAGGATGTCTTTCGAGCAAGTGGTGCCGGTGGCCAGCATGTCAATAAGACGTCGAGTGCTATCCGGATCACTCACTTTCCAAGTGGAATTGTGGTTCAATGTCAAAGCGAGCGTAGTCAACATAAAAACAGAGCCACTGCCCTCAAAATGTTGCGGTCTCGACTCGCTCGACTCGAAGAAGAAAAACGTGAAGCTGAGCAACTCGCGAAATACAAACTTCAACCAAAGACTGGTTTTGGCTCACAAATTAGAAATTATTTTCTTCACCCTGACCAACGCGTAAAAGACCAGCGAACAGGGCATTATGTGGGCAACTTCCAGAGTGTTCTCGATGGTAATCTTGATGGTTTCCTTGATGCCTTTCTGCGGTGGAAAGCCTCTGATTCGGCTCCTGCCCCTGTTGACGAGTGAGCCCGCGGACTCTGACTAGACGTTTCTCCTCGGGCAGGATACAGTCGAGTTAACTACAATTCAATTTCTATAGGATTCACATGGCGGAAAAAGAACAAGCTCTTGAGGTCGAAGGCGTTGTTACGCAAGCATTGGCAAACACCCGATTCCGAGTTCAAATTGAGGGCGGACACATCGTCAATGCTCACGTGGCTGGAAAAATGCGAAAGAATTTCATTCGAATCGTTCCTGGAGATAAGGTTAAGGTTGAATTATCTCCTTACGACCTCACAAAGGGCCGAATAACGTTCCGTGAACGCTAGGCCCTAGTCGTCGTGAAGAATTTAATGACACTACTGAGCAGACTCTTCTGAAGAACCCTCACTCGATTGTTGTTCATGAGATACCTCATTCGAGTCATGAACTTCGGACGAAGGCGCCCGTGTGGAGCCGTCTGTTTCAAGTCCAGTTGTATCTTGGGCCGGCATAGTTTCTGTGACAACTTCTACAGCCGAGGGCTGCTCTTCTTTACTGTCAGTTACTGATACTGTTGACGAAGGAGTACCGGGATCTTCTTGGTCAGCATTGCTTGTTACCGTTTTTTTTAAGGCAGTTTCTTGCGTTTCATTGTCTTTCTTTTGCTTCTTTTTATGATTTTTATCCGAGGTGTCATCGGCACCTGCTTGAATATCAAAAAACTGTTTTAAATCACCGAATGTTCGTAATGGTTCCTGACCGGTCTTCATTTCTGCAGTAATAGCTTTCTTTGCCTTACGACCCGGACGAGATGTGTATGTGCGAGGTCCACGAAATTGCTTTCTTCCTTTTCTTTCATTATCACTAGAATTTCGATGACCACGTCCACTTTTTACACTCCTCTTGAACTCTCCTGAATTGTTCTGCGACGTACCTTCAACGGATTTCTTTTTAGAATTCTGCTGCCGGCCTCTACTTGCTCCATGAACCGGCTTTGTACCAGGCTTAATCATAGTCAAGGCTACACGGCGACGAGTTTTATCAAGTTCGAGGACCCAGACCCTGACTGCTTGGCCAACAACAACTGCTGCATGTGGATCCCGTATGAACCCGCTTGAAAGCTGACTGACGTGTACAAGCCCACTGTCGTGCAAACCGATATCAACGAAAACACCAAAATCAACAACATTTAGCACCGATCCTCGTAGTTCCATACCGACCTCAAGGTCCTCAAACTTAAGCACACCCTGCTTAAACAGAGGCTCAGGAAGATCCTCACGTGGATCCCGACCTGGACGAACGAATTGCTCAACAATATCAGCAAGCAATAATCGCCCAACGCCTAATTCATCGGCCACTGCAGAAAGATCAATTTTACTCACCGCATCAGTAATCTTTTGGTGTTTATCACGATCAACCAATTCAGCCGACGATGTATCCATTTTTTCCAGCAGTCGTTCGGCAACTTGATAGCTTTCCGGATGAATTCGTGTCGAATCAAGTGGATTCATACCGTCAGCTATTTTCAAAAAACCAACTGCTTGCACAAATGCCGCATCACCAAAACCAGGCACCTCACGAAACTGTTCTCGTGAAGTAAACGGACCCTTTGCAGCACGCCATTCAATAATGCCTTTTGCAACAGCCTGATTAAGACCAGCCACATAACGTAACAGTGCCGGACTCGCAGTATTCACATCGACGCCGACATAATTAACACAACCTTCAACTACTGCATCGAGTGATGTGTGAAGATGTCGCGCTTTGACGTCATGCTGATACAGACCGACTCCAATATTTGCGGGCTCAATTTTTACAAGCTCTGAGAGCGGATCGAGTAATCGACGACCAATCGAAACTGCACCCCGAAATGCTGCTTCAAAATCTGGTAATTCCTCGCGTGCATATTGACTTGTAGAATAGACACTCGCTCCTGCCTCATTCACAATCACATACGCAATATCATCTTCTTTTAATTCACCCACTATGAGCTCTGACAGCAAGGACTCTACTTCTCTCCCCGCCGTTCCGTTTCCAACCGCAATCACTTTACAACCGTGCTCACGAACCAATTCAATAACACGAGAACCTGCTGCTTTTTTCTGTTCTGCTTTACCAACGATATGCAGAATGTCATGAGCCAACGGATTGCCGCAAGAATCAAGCACTACTGCTTTGCAACCACTCTTAAAGCCAGGATCGATTGCAAGAACAATTCGGCCGGTAACCATAGGCTGCAACAAAAGGTTTCTTAAGTTGCGAGCGAAAACTGCAATCGCGTGCTCCTCGGACGCATCAGTCATCTCCCGCCGCACCTCACGTTCAAGACTCGGCAAAATCAATCGTGAAAGCGCATCACGGCAACAACCTTTGAGAAATTCCACGTGAGGATGACCCGCAGTAATAACTAATTCGTCAGCTATTTTCTGAATTTCTTCTGTTGGACCCTCGATACGGACTCGCAAAACCTTTGCTCTTTCTCCTCGATTCATTGCCAGAACACGATGAGGTGGAACTTTCTGAAGATGCTCATCGAAATCAAAATAATCCCGAAAATGTTTCGCTGTTTTAGTTAGTGCTTTGCCAGGTGTTTCAATACGCAGGCTACGAAGTCGCCCTTTCTGGAACAGAAGCTTCCGCAAACGCTGCCTTACATCGGCTCGAGAACTAAAAAGATCTGCAATGATATGACCCACGCCAAGCAAGGCATCTGCTGCAGAGGCAACGCCAGAGTCGTCATCGACAAAATCTGCTGCTCTTTTCTCTAAATCTTCCGCCTGAGAATCTGCCGCGAGTATCTCGTTCGCAAGTGGCTCTAACCTTTTTTGTTTTGCTTGCTCTGCAAGGGAGAGGCGTTTGGGTTTAAAAGGAAGATAGATATCTTCGAGTATTTTTGTACTCTCAGCCGCATCGATTGCCTCTTGCAGTTCAGAGGTAAGTCTGCCCTGCCCATCAATGGTTCGAAGAATAGTCTGTTTTCGGTCAGCTAATTGGCGAGCTCTACCTACAGCATCAGTGATACTTCGAAGTTGCAGTTCATCGAGGCCCCCTGTTTGATCTCGACGATATCGGGTAATGAAGGGGACAGTGTTCCCTTCATCGAGTAATTGCACTGCAGCAAGAATACCCAACTCGGGCAGTCCTAGCCGCTTCGCGATTTTTCCTAAGTCAATGACGGTCGTGGAACCCATCCGCCCCGCCGGTTTTCATACGATGAAGGAATTGGAGTCCTGCAGCACAATGGCATTCGATGTTGCTTGGCAAAGATTTTATTGCAACTTGAATTACACTCGGCAGGAACTCGTGTTCTCGATTCTCTAGAATATTATACCACTCAATCGAGTGGCAACATTCCACCAAGAGAAACGATGCTTTGGTGCGGAACACCCCACACAACTACGCGTGAATGTAGAGTGCAATGGCCATCGCTGTCAAACCACCAAGTCTTCCCAAGCCTCCTCTCCTCACTCTGGCCAAGCTTGATCTTGACACTCAGCCC
>MDTC01081072.1_pt1 | contig 13921 bp, 12 predicted proteins | sample 811181 | NCBI WGS metagenome assembly MDTC01 (sample SAMN05326644, study PRJNA326480) | marine metagenome | isolation source: seawater | place: Pacific Ocean: North | collected 2011
AAGAAAAAGTTAGGCATGCGCATGCTGATGGACCTTATTCCCTTGGATGCTTCACTCGTCAAGGGTTCTCACGGGCGCATTCCGGAAAGCGAGCAGGACTGGCCCGTCTTCATAGGCGACACCAGCACGTTGCCAGACACCCTTCAGGCCACCCAAGTCCATTCCACTCTAACATCTTTTCTCTCTTCCTCATGAAGGCTGCTGTCTACCAAGGTAAAGAACAACTCATCGTCCAAGATGTCGCCGATCCTAACCTAGGCGACGGCGAAGTCCTGTTGCGAAGCCACGCATGCTCTGTTTGTGGAACGGATTTGCGAACTTATCGTCACGGTGACAAGAGGATCATCCCTCCACGGATCTTAGGGCACGAATTCTGCGCAACGGTTGCCGAATCCGCAGCAACTCACGCCGATGTAACTGTTGGCGATCGCGTCGTCATGTACATTGTCCTAGTCGATGTCACCGATCGCTATGTTGAGATGGGCCGTGAGAATCTCACCACCATGAGCTATCATCATGACAGTGCCTTCGCTCCCTTGATGAAAGTGCCACCATTGGCAGTGCAGCAAAGCAATCTGTTCAAGATTACTTCCGATATCCCAAACGATCAAATCGTCTCTAGCAGAACCCCTAGGATGTTGTATGAACGCACATTCACGATTGGGAGTCGGACTGAAAGACACTGTCGCCGTAATTGGCACTGGACCCATCGGCATCATGCACGCCAGTCTAGCCCGGTTGCAGGGTGCTCAGAAGATCATCGTGCTCGACGTCAATGCAGCGCGATTGAAAATGGCTCGTGGCTTCGACTTTGATGCCACAGTGCAAGTGCAAGCTGATGGCTCACATTGTGAACAAGTTCGTGAACTCACAGATGGCTACGGCGCCGATGTCGTCATCGCAGCAGTCAGCGCTGCAACAGCCCAGAACGACGCCCTCGAGATCGCGGGCAAAGCCGCACGGGTCAATTTTTTCGCTGGCTTACCCAAGTCCAATCCAATCGTTCCTTTGGACGTGAATCAAATTCATTACGAAGAACTGGTTGTGAGTGGCCGTTATTCTGAGAAGAAGAACGATTTCCAAGCCGCTTATGCACTTCTGCACAGCGGTCGCTTCCCCGCCGACAAGATTATCACACATCATCTGCCGCTCGGCCGTGTCACCGAAGCCTTTCCTCTCATGGAGTCTGGCGCAACATTGAAAGTCTGTATCGAACCATAACATAGACCTACTTCAAGCACAGCTACTGAATGATGGAGAGTGCGTTGCAGCCTCTAATTGTGCTACCTGCTCTACCCTCTCTTCTATGACTAGCATATTCATTGTCCAAGCTGAAGCGGCTACAGCCCAAGATGTAGAATGCACCGTCACCACGGCCAAAGAAGTCTTCTTGAACAGCTCCAAACGCACCGCATCGCAGCACGATTACATCATTCGCAAAGCCAGCGCCACGACACTAGCCGATGCTATTGGCGAAAAGATGGCAATAGAGCAAGGCAAACCTCTACCACAATCTGTAGGCGAGGCAGTGCCTTCGTGCAACATGATGGATTACTATGCAGCTGAAAGCGTGCGAATCGAAGGAACGATCAACCTTGCCGAAAGGCCTAACTTTCGCCCGTGGACCAGCAACAAGCCAATCTGACTGTGTTCAGCCATCACACCATGGAATTATCCAGTCGCATTGGTAGTCTGGACACTAGTCCCAGCACTCGTACCAAGTAGCACGGAGGCCATCACGCCAATGTCTGCAGCGGCTTTCTACCAAGTCTTCACCAAAAGTAGTATTCTGCCCAGCGTCATCAATTCAATCACTGGGACCGATGCAGCGTTAGGTCAACCGCTCGTCACCAATCCCGTTAATACCAAGGTCAGCAAACGTAAGTTGGAGAATTGTGCATCACAATTTACACGTATATCTCCCGAGCTCGGAGGTCACCGCCTACAAAAGCTCACACAACGGCGGGGAATTCTGCATTTCGGTCAATTGCATCTATCCTCATCGCACCGTTCAAGATCAACTCATTGAGAAACTCACTCAGATCGCCAAAAGCATGACGTCCGACGATGGCATAGGTCGATAGAGGTCCGACGTACACTACCAAATATCTATCATAGGCCCAAAATAATGTCGCTGATGGGCTTAACAAAGGTGCCACTATCGCCAATGTCGCCAAAAACCCAATAGTGGAGCGTTTGCCAAGGTTCACTATTACCTGCCTACGATTCTAACAGAATCCACTCATCAGATATGTATAACGCAGGAATAACCCTTCGGTCCGGTCATACCTTGCGTCGCTTTTGAGAACCTCGTCGACGCCATCACTCAGGCAAACGACACGCCTTGGGGCTTGGTCTCCTCCTTATTTGCCAATGACTCCAAGACCAGCGAAGAACTCAAGGCGGGTACCGTTTGTGTCAATCACGGCTTTATTCATACTCCGCACGGCCCTTACAAAAGCTCGGGCGACAGTGGCTATGGCCTAGATGTTTCGCGCAGGGCCATCTTTGAGTATCTCAAGACGAAAAACATTATGCCGAAACTCTATCAATATCACTTCTTCAAGGTGCATTGCGACAGAGCACCTGTTACTTGTGCATCCTCATCGACGAACTGGCATAACGCCATTGTCAAACGGGTGAAATGCTGTCAAGATAGCGCCAAGATGCTAGCTAATACTGTTGCCATTGGTCAGCGCCTGCAAGAGCAGGTGCTTGGTCCTATGAAAGAAACTTTCGTTGGGAAGGAAGAGATCATTGATCTGCTAGGCTTATGCCTGGCTGGCGGTGAAAACTTATTTATCCTCGGCCCTCCAGGCACCGCCAAGAGTGCTTTGGTGCACGAATTGGGCAAGAACTTGGCTGGCAATACATTCGAGTATCTGCTCACACGATTCACCGAGCCAAGTGAGTTGTTTGGCCCCTTTGACATTCGCAAACTACGCGATGGCGTGCTGCAGACCAATACCGAAGGCATGTTGCCCGAGGCTTCGCTGGTATTTCTCGATGAGTTGTTGAATGCCAACAGCGCCATTCTCAACAGTCTGCTCACCGTGCTAAACGAGCGTGTGTTGCGTCGTGGGCGCGAAACGTATCAGTTGCCAATTCTAACAGTGATCGGCGCAAGTAACCATTTGCCACAGGAAGAAGCTCTGCAGGCATTGCTCGATCGCTTCTTGTTGCGTGTGCACAGTGACAACGTCAGTGAAAAACAATTGGGCGAATTACTCGCTGCTGGCTGGGCATTGGAACACCAGAACCAAGCTGAAGAACCTGTGCTAAGTGTCGACGAGATTGCTCAGCTCCAGCGCTCCTTGCCCAAAGTATCGCTCAATGACGTACGTCCTGCCTATCTGAAGCTGGTAACACGCATCCGGAATGCTGGTCTTAAGCTGTCAGATCGACGTGCCGTGAAATTGCAGCGTTTGATAGCTGCTAGTACATTGTTGTGCGGGCGCGAAAAAGCTCAAGTGTCGGATTTCTGGGTCATGAAGCACATCTGGGACCTTGAAGAGCAGCAAGAATCGCTCATAGCGGTAGTTGAAGAATCTATCGCTGAATCGAATTTTGACTCTCAACACGAGACTGAGGACCATCCTCGAAGTCGTGAACAGGAGCCACCCAATCCTGAACTGCTGGCAGCCGATCTTGAAAAACTTGCTAGTGAATGGCAGGAAGCTCCTGAGGCCAAGCAAGCGATCTTGCGTGACCGACTGAATTTGGTGGCCAGCCGTTGTGAATGGGTCACCAATGACGAACAACGTCAAGCCTTGAAAGCACAAGTGGTGGCTCTTTGGGAACAAACTCCAGCGTGAGCGCATGACCATCGTCGCACAATTACCTCACACAACCGCCAAGCCAATACTGGCGCGATTGCGAGTGGAAACCGAGGTCTCCATCGCTCGTGCTGAAGGCTCTCTGTGGCTGCGCGCAGAAGGTCCAGAGCCAAGTTGCGTCCAGGCACTGCAGGCCTTGCCGTGGTTGGGGTTGTTTGAACGGATCGCCGAAGACAAATTGGTGCCGCTGGGAAGCCGCTTACCGACAGACAGCCTGCCAAGCTGTCTGCGCTGGCAGCGTTTGCGCGACTGGCTGGTGCCGGCACCCATTTCCCCATGCTTGCCTGGCATCATCGATACTAATGCCCAACAAGCACTCAGACTCATACGTTGCACTGCTTTGGACCAAACCGCCAATGTGCTGATCACGGACATGAATGCGCTGCATGCCTACACAGATCACGCACCACTCACTCGCTTGTTACGGCTGCGATTCGCTGCGGCTGGCGATGGTCGTGTGGTCATTCTCGGTTTGCCATTGTTGCCCCTGCAAGGGCAATTTCATCATTGTCAGCAACGCATGATCTTGCCGCTGGGTTACCGTTTGGGTCCAAGCTTGAGTGATGAAGCTCTGACCGAGATACTGGCACTGGCGCCCACCGAGCTAGCGTTGTTTCATCTCGATGACAGCTTTGAGAGACTGCGTCAGGATGATTTTCTACAACTCACACGTAGTGCGGTGCGCCTGACTTCCGCACGTTTCACCATTGAGGCCAGCACGTCGGGATGAGCGCACGCGCCATCAGCTACCTAAGCCCGACCACCCCTAGTTTCTGGGCTTGGGAAGGCGAGAGTATTGTCTTCTTGTCAGGATTGACGCTGACCTTTCGCGACGAACTCACGCAATTGATCCGACACCTGCAACCCTTCGGCCTGCCACCCATGCCATCTCTATTGCTATTCATGGCGGCAACGCGCACGCAGTGGCCGCTACCAGCAGGCTTACGTGAGGCCTGGCAACGTAGCCAGCAAGCTTACGATGTGGACATCTTGCGGCAGCATTTGCCGCAAGAGTGGGAAACTTCGGTCGAAACCTTTCTTACTGCGATCCACCTTGTACCGGGCAAATGGCGAAGTTCTTTGGAAGGCAAATGCCTGCTCGCTGAAATATGTTTCGAGGATTGTCAGAATCGCCTTAGCCCTGATGAGTCCCACGCTGTGCTCAAACTGCTGGATTACGGCTTTATCCCTCCGGATACGCCAGCTGCCGAAGATCCTAGCGCTGCGGCAACACAACTTGCACAGGACCTGCATCCGCTCTTGCGGACTCCGACGGATCTTTCTACCAATCGATTGGAAGTGCGGATGCGCACCGGATTGGATGCCTTGATTGGTGCTGGCCATCATGAACGACCGCTATCTTTGCAAGTGCATTCGCTGTTAACAACCTTGCAAGGCGATCCCGAGTGGCAGGGTTTTGTCCAACTCACGCGCAACTTGATGGGCACAGCACAAATCCCACGCGCCCTAGCAGATCCAGGAGATTTGCCACTTGATGGGTTCTGTGACTTGTCCAATCGCGGATCCCTCGATCGCTTGCTGATCAGTGAATTGGCCCAAGACGATCTGGTGTTATCAGTTCGCTTAGCGTTGAACGAAGCTCTCTTCCTACGCAGAGAATCGCAACCGAAGTCGCCGCAGAATGCACGGCTTCTATTGGTCGACAATGGCATTCGTTTGTGGGGCATTCCGCGTCTATTCGCAGTAGCAGTCGGGCTGGCCATTGAAAGTACCACTGCCGAAGATACGCGCTTAGAAGCCTTTGTCCCGACCCGTAATCAGCAACTTCGCGAAGTGCGTCTGCACACGCAAAGCGGCTTGATAGAGGCTCTTAGTCACTTGCACTCACACGCACACCCAGGCAATGCGTTGCTGGAATTGATTCACCGCTTGAATCAACAAGGTCATGACGGTGACGTGATCTTGGTCACGCAGGCAGATGTAATCGATGACCCGGCGTTTCAATCCATCACGGCACTGGTACCACGTTCGCTGTATGTAGCTACGGTCAACCGTTCGGGCCAGTTCACCCTTTATCACTGCCGCCAAGAGCATCGCAAACTGCTGCGCGAGGCTAAGCTTGATCTGAAAGTCCTCACAGACTCACAGCATCAGACGACGAATCTACACAACACTCGTATGCCTAGCGGTTTGCCCAGCATCTTTCATCAGCACCCCTTCCCCATTCGACTACCGCATGCTTTCATCCCCAAGCGCACTTTAAAGACAGCCAACGACGAAGCCTTGTGTGTTGTTGGTGATGGTCGATTGCTGTATTTCCCAAACCTAGGCAAAGGTGGGATTCAACTCTGCGATCAACTGCCCAGAGGCACAGCGGTTCCAGTCTACCACCGCAAAGCTCTGGACGAAGCGCAGCATTTCGCTGCCGTGTTTCACAAACCACTCGGCCTGACGATATCAGTGGTGCATCAAGTTTCAGGTCAATGCGATCAGATCAGGATCAGGTGTAAGCGCAAGCCTACGCATGTTCTCATCCTTCATCAAATGGCCTTGGTCGTACATCCAAGCCAGATCACCCTACACCATCTCAATAGCGGAGGCGAACAGATTGGTGAGCACGTGCCGGACAACCCTATTAAAGAGTGCCGAGGTGATCTCGCCCTGTTAGACAATCGCTGGTATCGCATTGCCATCGATGGACTGAAACCTCGGTTGGAACTCACGAACGACGAGCCTCATAGGCCGCCCATTACCCACGAGCCACTAGCTGTCACACTGCGCAAACAGTTTCGTGGCATCATTATCATGGAAGCGACAAACCTGGTGCTGTTCCCAAGGTGCAAAGGCCAGCCGGTGACCATCACGCATCGCGAAGATTCCCAGGAACTGCGATTTCACCCCTGGTCACTTCCTTGCAAGCAACCGGCCCTGTTTCGAGACATCGCCGGACCGAAGGGCGCGCGCTATAGACTCCATGAAGCGACCTTTGATAACGGATCGCGGGCGATTCTTGATGATCGCGGGTTGCTACACCTGATCGGCACAGGCAGCTCGCCTGAACTAACGTTCACACTGACACACGATGGTCCCATTTCCGGTTGGTCGTCCGCGGGCGAGCAAATGGGTAATCCCTATCACTTCGACGCAGCGCCATCCACACCTGCTGCCGTATTTGCTGATCACTTGGCTAATTTCTGCGCAGCCACAACCAACATCGTTCTCCCCACCAGCCTGACATGAGCACAGAAACGTTTTGCTTACGATTGCGATATCGCGCCACAGAAGCAGGGCATGAACCGACCGCCTGGCTCATCCCTGGCAGCAACGCTAACCCGTGGCTGCAGGAGTTGCAACAGTGGCAGAGCGATCTTACTAAAGCACTACTACTGGCCATCCCCGCCGCAGCTGATTCGCAAACACCGCAAGGCGTGTTGGTGCTAGGAATAGCACCCAAACGCAAACCAAGCCCAACAGCGGTAGCTTACCGACGCCTGGGCAACAAGCTCTACCTGCCGTGCCATGCAACACTAGAACCAGCGATTGGCGATCTTGAAGTCGATGATCTGACGCCCTTTCCCTTTGCGGTGTGGCATCCAAGTTTGGGATTGATCGGCGTGGATCAGGAAGATCTTCTCACAGTAACACAGCTCATCACGCCGCCCAAGGAACGTGCCACCAACCTCAGCTGGGCGCATCCTGGTTTGCCTTACGAACATCAATTGCATGCCATCAGCCCGGTGGGAGAGACTTCGATGCATGTCTTATTAGCTTCCGGCAAGTCTGACATTGGCAGTGAAGAAACCAAGGATTTGCCACCTGCGCCAGGGGAATCTGAATTAGCAGCAAATGATTGGCGCACGAAAGCAAAGCTACGTTTTCTCGAAACTCTGCAGCGTATGGCAGACAAAGCGGAGCCCACAGCTAAGCCCTCCCCCTGGATCAATCGTCTGGGAGAGTGGACTGACAAACGTATAAATGCGCTGCGCAATCAGCAGGAAACCGAGTTGCAACGACTCTTACATTTGATAAAGACCGACCCAGATCAGGGGCTAAAATACGCTTTGCCACTGTTCTCCCTGGACTCACGTGGCAAGACCAAGCAGAACTCCCGTCTCACAGACCGGGATCCGAACTTCAATCTCGGCAACCTTGGCGGCGGGCAGGCGGCTTCTCCCTGGGTCTTAGACTGGCAGAAGCACCAGCAGCTCTCCAAACAATATCGTGATGCCGCTAGTCGCGAATTGCGCCTTGGCCGGTATCGCCGCGCGGCTTACATCTATTCTGAACTGCTGAAGGATCATCGCGAGGCTGCCAATGTTCTGCGACAAGGAAGGTGCTATCGTGAAGCGGCAGCGCTCTACATGAAGCATCTGGGCGACAAGCTGGAAGCCGCACATTGCCTTCGCGATGGTGGTTTCATTGTCGAAGCCATCCCAATTTACGAGCAGAAGAAGCAATTTGAGACCGTTGGCGAACTCTATCTGCAGTTAGGCAACGGGCAGGAAAGCAGGCGCGCTTACAAGCTCGCAGTGTCCCATTGCTTATTACGTGGACAGACAGTACGTGCGGCAACGTTGCTGGAAGAAGCACTGCAGGACCCCCAACAAGCTATTGCTATTGTGCAGAACGCCTGGCCGAACGCCAATGATGCAGCGCTGTGTTTGATGCATGAACTCAGTATCTACGAACGGCTCGACCAAGCCGAGCAAGCTGAGGCACGTCTGGACGCTGTGAGTCAGGATCACCCTGCTGGTCGTGCAATCGATTTAATGGATCTCTTGGCGAAAACCTCACAACAGGCACCCGAACGAAGTACACGGGACACTGCAGAACGCTGTGGATTCATAGTGGCAGGACGCTGGCTGGCATCACCGAATTTCAAGGGGTCACAAGCATTGTTGCGCGCCTTACGGCAGCTGGCACCCACAGACAAACTCTTGCTACGCGACACTGCACGCTTTCAGCGTCAACTCGACGATGAAGCGCGTTTGCCCGAAGATGGCGCGACACCACACGTGCAGAACTCTGAGCCAGTCACCCTAACAGATTTTTATTCATTGCCCACTTGGGCACAGTGGTTCACGGTCGAGCCCCGTGGGCGCACCGGTTTTTACGCTTTGGGAGCAAGCCCGCAAGGTAGCTCCATGCTGCGCTGTGATTGGCAAGGAATGTATCAGACGCAGCTATTGCCTAACACCTTGCCAGCAGGCTATCAGTCTCGCGTGCAACTAGCAGTGGCACACGAGACGGTTCCTGAAGTAGTAAGTGTCATGGGGTGGGAAGACATGCCCATCACCTCCCTCCCCCCCTGTGATGCTTTTCCTAACGAAACGCGCGTGGAGAACCCGCCGTGGTCTCAGAACGAACGTTTCCTTGGCATGGCCTATGCAGACTCAGGCGTTGCTTGGGTCCTTCAACGTAAGAAGAATGATAGTAAATTGATCCTATCATCTTATTCCTCTATGGGCGACTTGATTGCGACCCACACCTTGCATCCGCCAGTTGAGCGGATGCTTGGCCAAGATCGTAGCCCAATCCCAATGATCTGCGCACAGGAGCAGATTCTGTGGGTCTACGAACAGCACTTGATGCGATTCTACCGCGATCGCTTGGAAGCCTTATCGCTCGATTTCCAACCTCAATCGTTGTGCTTTTCACAACGCGGCCAATTGAGAATCGTCGCCACAGGTGAGTCCGCAACTGAAGTTTTCTGGGGCGATGATCTTTGGGGGCGGCGACGCACGCTCCACCTCGAGCTTGAGCACCCCAAAGCCACCTTCACCATGACAGGTGATATGCTAGTGCTGTCTCCTGGACGACTTGACCTTTTGGTCAATGATCGAGGCCACTACCAACCGCGTCAGAACATTCCTTTGCATGGGCAACAACAGCCACGCGGCATTTTCACTACCGAAACGCCGAATCTATATGCGCTTGTGACCCAGGATCGTGTGCAGACTTTGCGCTTCGATCCGCGTCAACGCTGATAATTGCCTGAAAGGACGTCCAGCGAGAGCCGTAAAACTGGAGAAGCCACCATCGGCACTTCGACTGCTGTCGAAACTGAGCCGCCCAGTTAAGAGGTTTCTCAGCAGGCATTTCAGTCAGGCCATTAATAATTATTTGCAAATTATTAAGAATACCTTAAAATATCCCTATGTCGGGGGAGACTACCAGAAGGGTCCAAATCGAAGGGCTCATTTCAGAGATCTTGAATTTGGAGTCTAATGTGAGTCAAATCGATGAAGAATTGGCGCAAATTGTTGCTGTCCGATCCTCCGTGCAGCAAGAAATTGCCGCCCTCGAAGCTGAAGTGGCACAGTCGGATGTCCGGTTATCACAACAATCAATACAAAGTCACTCAGGCACGCTGAATCTGCGAGACCGCCTTTCTTTGCGAATTGAGTGGGTCAAACAGAACTTCAGCAACATCCTCAGACCTTCATCTGGAACCACTGACAAAACTGAGCACAAACTTGTTCTTGTTGGTTGTACCGTCGTTTTGTTAGGTTTGTTAGCAACCTTTGCTATCGCTCTGAGCCAGAAGTCGCCCTCAAAACGGCAGCAAGAACCTGTCGCGGGGTTGAAGACCTCTGCCATACCTCTGGCAGCTGATATCACATTGGCGGAAAAGGCGATCCGAGACTTTTACCGCTACGACTCACTCGACCAAATACTGAGTGCCATCCGCGAGCCAAGAGCGCTAGCTCCTTCCATTGAAGCATATTACCAAGCTCATCCCATTCGTCCTAGCGAAGTGACCGTATCTCAATCACAACGCGTGCATCGTTTTGACCAGACCTTCATTCTCTCCGTAGTGCAGCTCGCAGAGAATGGCATTCAACGCCAGGTGGCCGTACAAATGGAAAACGAAAATGCCTTGGTCGATTGGGAATTGGCCGTCAATAGCCAGCAACATTTCTGGCAAACAGCTTCCTCACTGCCCAGGCAACCTATTCAGATTCGTGCTGAGATCTCTCCGAGCGATTACTACAACTTCAAGTATTCCGAAGAAGATTGGATGAGCTTTGAATTGCGATTGCCAGAGAATGAAACCACGCATTATGGTTACATTAGGCGCCGTAGCGCCAATGCTATAGAGCTGCAACATCTCATCGCAATGACTAGCGCCACTTCCTTGCAAGCTGTGGTCGTAGTGGGTTTATCGAAACAGGACCCTTTCCAAACCCAAATGGAAATCCTCAATCTCCGTCATCCTCAGTGGCTGTTGCCAAACGATCAATTGCCAATTGCGAGACTGCCCTCCAGTGGTGATCCAAGATTGTTAACAGCCGCCATCAACTAAGCTCAGAACACTATTTGGCCATGAAGATACTACACATCACACTGTTGTTCCTTTCGATGATTCAACTTAGCCATGGCGCTGCGGTAGTCATTGACTCGATGACGCGCTCGATAACCACACAGGCCAACGGCAGTGCCCCCGCAATTTCGACTCAGACAACTTCCGGATCGTTCACAGCAACTGAACAGACTAATGGCTCAGATCAATCACTGGCGTTGGCTTCACAAAACTCCATTCTGAGCAACGATTCCACGTTTACATTCTCTAAATCTGGTGATTTCTCAGCAGCAGGTCAGCGATTTGGTAATACTTTCGCTCCAGTAACGCTGGCCAGTGAATCGCTAGTCGACGTGACCTTCACCCTGCCAACCGATGCAGCATTCTGGATCTCAGGTAGTTACGCCATCACCGCTACATCCGGCGGGGCACCCGAGGTTGCATGGTCATTGACGCCCGTTACAACGAGCGGCAGCGCTGGTTTTTCCGGCACAGCCGCTTCTGGCAGCGCTGACTTTAACACGGTCGGTGATTTGGAGCCGGGCCAGTACAACTTGCAATTCAAAGCAAGTTTGGGCAATGGGGCGCAATACTTCGGCAGCAATAGCAACGCCTCTGCAGAATTCACAGAGCTCAACTTTGTAGTCTCGCCTAATGCTGTCGTCGCACCAATTCCTGAGCCCACTTCGTTGTCCTTGCTCGGATTGGCCAGCGCTATTTTTATGCACCGCCGTCGGCAACGAGCATGACCTCGGCAGTACACGATGTAGCTTGCCTTTTCAGGTAATCCCTCGTTCGCTCTGATCGATATGGGATTAGATCTCACGCAAATCGCTACGGCCTTCATGAGTATGATGCTCGAAGGCCTTCCGTTCATCTTCGCCGGCACGCTGGTGTCTGGCGTGATCGACGCCTATATGCCTCAAGGGCAAATAGAGAAGTGGCTTCCCAAACGCCCCTTTGCAGCCATTCTGGTGAGTGGCTTGTTAGGCATCATTTTCCCAGTTTGCGAATGTGCGATCGTGCCCGTCATCCGCCGGCTTCTGAATAAGGGGCTGCCGATTTCCTGTGCGGTCACTTACATGCTAGCTGCGCCGATCATCAATCCTATCACAGCCATCAGTACCATGAGCGCTTTCTCTGGCGGCACTAATCGAGGAGAAGAATTCGGACCTTTAGCCGAGCGCCTAGCGAGTCATCCTATCTTCATGACTGGATCACGACTGCTGATTGCTTATATCATTTGTGTTCTAGTTGGATTGCTCATCTCACGCATTTCTGCTAGTAATATTATGCGCTCACACATTATCAAAAGCATGGAGAAGAGTAAGGAAGGCCACAACCATGAAATACAAGGGTCGAAAGTGGTCCAGGCTTCACGCACGGCCATGCGTGATTGTGTAGACACAGGCATGTACTTTACTATTGGCGTGGTGCTGACGGCGATCTTCAACACCTCGAACTTACAGCAAGGCGCGGCGAGCATCATGTCAATCAACATTTATGTGGCCGTGGCCGCCATGATGGGCCTAGCATTTCTTCTGTCACTCTGCAGCACTTCCGATGCATTTATCGGTGCCACTCTCAAGGTCGCTCTTCCCACACAAGCCTACGAATATGGAGCTAAACTCGCCTTCCTGGTCTTCGGCCCCATGATGGACGTGAAGCTGCTGTTCATGTATGCCTCGATCTTCCGTCCGAAATTTGTTTTTTTACTTTTCGTCGGTTTATTTATCCTAGTCGGCGCTGCCTGTTCACTGTGGACACTGATTCCGATCGACAGCCTACCCTTTAGATAAGCGCCATGAAAGCTGCCCGCCTATTTCACTTTGTCGCTATCGTTATTCTGTTAGCTTGGGCTACTGTCATGCTCTACTTTTATGCCTCAGGGCGTGTAAACGATTTATTGGTCGGCAAATTTCGTATCGGTCCATTGGTCGCCGGACTAGGCCTCACAGTAGTGGCCATCTTCAACCTGTTAACATCCAAAGTACGCGCGGCGTGCAATCACGATCACAGTCATGAACACGACGATCATAATAACGGAGAGGAGCATGACCATCATCACCACGGGCATGAGCACAATCACCACGGGCATGAGCACAATCACCACGGCGAATGCGGCCATGACCACGCTAAAAATGAAGATGTGCCTTTGCACTCACATGATGACCAAACCGTCTCTGGAGTAGTAGCTACGATGTTTATCGTCCTTGTGCCTGCCATTGGGGCAGCAGCGCTTTCACAAGACGGCTTTAGCATCGATACCTTGGCCAACAAAGGTCTATTCGCCAACGACGCAGTGATGCCAGGGGAGAGCGCCGCCAGCTCCTTACCCCCCACATCCGGAGCAGGAGGTGACGCCGGTACAGATCCTGATGCTTACACTTTGGCAGACTTAGAACAACAGGTTCGCAAGAGCCCTGAAGGCAATTTTCTCATTCCCATTCCTTCACTGTATTATTCCGCAGCTGATACTGAACTCGCCAATGTGCTAGAAGGACAACCTATTGAAACCACCGGGCAGGTGGTCAAGGAAATCCTTGAGAATGACCCAAACGGAACGCGCATGCGCTTTTATCGTCTATTTGTTAGTTGCTGTCTAGCGGATGCGCGCCCAATTGGCTTCTCCATCGAGTTTGGCAAAGAGCCCCCAAAATTTGCAGAAGACTCGTGGGCCAAAGTAGTTGGCAAGATGACTTATCCGGAGAAAGATGGCCGTCCGATTCCCATCCTGGAAGTGGGTAGCATTGAAGCCATTCCTGAGCCAGAAGACCTCATGTATTGATGGCCAGTCAACTTCTGCTGCTACTACTACTTG
>MDTC01136227.1_pt1 | contig 13921 bp, 8 predicted proteins | sample 811181 | NCBI WGS metagenome assembly MDTC01 (sample SAMN05326644, study PRJNA326480) | marine metagenome | isolation source: seawater | place: Pacific Ocean: North | collected 2011
AGTAGGTTCTTGGCGCTGACTTTTGATCGCTTCAGCGGCTTTGGCAACGTCGTGGTAAGTGACACCGGCACGGGCCATGTGTGCGGTAAAGCTCCTGGTGAGCAAATTTCTAGATAACTTGAGCATTCTGCCAGATTTGGCCTCAGTTTCTAGATAACCTGAGCACATCAGCCATCGCTCATAAAATCAAATCGTCCTGTTAGCCGCATCAATGCTGAGTTTCTAGATAACTTGAGCAGGTCGCCGCACATTTACGGCAAACCAGGCGAATGATCATCCGCCCACCCCTTCAAGCAAAAACGCCTGACCAAACAAAGCCATTGCCTCGGTCAACAAATTTCAACTTCAACTCACAAAAAGCGACTTTAAAGAGAATCCGTGGTAGCCTCTATCGCTATTACTAAAACTAACGATTAGAGTCTTCCATATGATCCGCTGCCATCTCGCTCGCATGATGGGTGAACACAAGATGCGTATTGCCGACGTAGCCAGAGAGACTGGATTAAGCCGTGTTACAGTCACTCTGCTCTACAAAGAAACGGCCCAGAAAGTGGATCTGGAGGCCATTGATAAATTGTGCGAATTATTCGACTGCGGTATTGGTGAGCTGCTAGAGCGAACTGCGACACAGGCAACAAACAAGCACCAAACGCTCGACGCAAATCACTAAACAGGGAAGTGGAACATGGTCAATCAGAATCCAGAACAAAAAGCCCGTGACCAGATAGACGCTCTGCTCGTGCAAGCGGGATGGGTCGTGCAGGACAAAAAGAAAATCGATTTTTCTGCTTCCACAGGTGTGGCCGTCCGCGAATACCAAACGGATGTTGGCCCTGCTGATTACGTGCTGTTTGTAGATAAGCAGGCCGTGGGCGTAATTGAAGCCAAACCCGAAGCCTGGGGTGAAAAGATCACCACGGTTGAAGATCAGTCTCAAGGGTATGCCAACGCTACATTAAAGTGGGTAAACAATAGCCAGTCTTTGCGCTTCGTGTATGAAAGCACGGGAGTCATTACCCGCTTTACTGATGGTTTAGATCCACACCCACGTTCACGCGAGGTGTTTAACTTCCACCGCCCGGAAACGCTTGCCAAGTGGCTTAAAGAATCCAAAAGTCTGCGGGGTCGTTTACAGGATTTCCCGCCATTGATCAAAGAAGGTCTGCGTGATTGCCAGATTACAGCCATCACCAACCTGGAAGAGTCCTTCAAACAAGACAAACCCCGTGCCTTGGTACAGATGGCCACCGGCTCCGGCAAAACGTTTACCGCGATTACCTCAAGTTATCGCTTATTAAAAGAACCCGTCAGCGCCAATCGCATTCTCTTCCTAGTGGATACCAAAAATCTTGGAGAGCAGGCAGAACAAGAGTTCATGAGCTTCGTGCCGAACGACGATAACCGCAAATTCACCGAGCTTTACACGGTACAGCGGCTGAAGAATCAATACATCGCCAAAGATGCCCAGGTCTGTATCAGCACTATCCAGCGCATGTATTCCATCTTAAAAGATGAGCCGATGGATGAATCACTCGAAGAACAGAATCCGGCTGAGCAATTCACAAAGCCCAAAGAACCGCTGCCGGTCGCGTACAACGAAAAGATCCCGCCCGAGTTTTTCGATGTGATTATCATTGATGAATGTCACCGCTCAATTTACAACCTGTGGCGGCAGGTATTGGAGTATTTTGATGCCTATCTGGTTGGTCTGACCGCCACGCCGGACAATCGCACTTATGGTTTCTTCCGCAAAAATGTCGTCAGCGAATACGACCATGAAAAAGCCGTGGCCGACGGCGTTAACGTCGGTAACGAAATTTTTGTCATCGAAACCGAAAAGACCAAGCAAGGCGGCAAGATCGAAGCCAAACAGCAGGTAGAACGACGCGAGCGCACAACTCGCCGCAAGCGCTGGGAGCAACAAGATCAGGATGAAGCCTACACGGGCAAACAACTTGATCGCGACATTGTTAACCCTGACCAAATCCGTACAGTCATTAAAACTTTTAGGGACGCACTGCCGACCATTTTCCCAGGTCGTAAAGAGGTACCTAAAACCCTGATCTTTGCCAAAACCGACAGCCACGCCGATGACATCATTCAAACCGTGCGTGAGGAGTTTGGCGAAAGTAACCAGTTTTGTAAAAAAGTTACCTACCGCGTTGCCAATGACAAAGCCGATGCCGAAGGTAACGTCATTCAAAAAGGTGAAGACCCTAAATCCGTGCTCGCCCAGTTCCGCAATGACTTTTACCCACGCATAGCCGTCACCGTCGATATGATTGCCACAGGTACCGATGTCAAGGCACTGGAATGCCTACTGTTTATGCGCGATGTCAAAAGCAAAAACTATTTCGAACAAATGAAGGGGCGCGGTACCCGCACCCTGGATAAAGACAGCCTGCAAAAGGTCACGCCATCTGCCCAGAGCGCCAAAACCCACTATGTCATTGTGGATGCCATTGGCGTTACGAAGTCCGTAAAAACCGCCAGCCAACCGCTGATCACCAAACCTAGCGTGTCGCTGAAAGACTTGGCCATGGGCGTGATGATGGGGGCCAGTGACAGCGATACGGTTTCTTCACTGGCCGGGCGCTTGGCACGGTTAGACAAACAACTGGATGACAAAGAACGTGCTCGAATTTCGGAAAAGGCCGGTGGCACACCACTATTGATGATTGTGGGTGAACTATTCAGCGCCATCGACGGCGACCGAGTAGAGCAAAAAGCGCTGGAAATTGCTGGCCAACCTGTTGGAACTGATCCCGGTGACGATGCCCGCAATAAGGCTCAACAACAACTGGTCAGTCAGGTAGCCAATGTGTTTAACGGGGAATTAATCGAACTGATTGATTCCATCCGCCGCGATAAAGAACAGACCATTGTTCACGACGATCTCGACACCGTACTCAAAGCCGAGTGGGATGGTGAAACCACCGAAAACGCCAAAGTGCTCACCCAAGAGTTTGCCGGCTATCTGCAAGAACAAGCAGATCAAATTGACGCGCTTGCTATCTACTTCCACACGCCTGCACGCCGCGGCGAAGTGACCTACCCGCAAATCAAAGCCCTGTTGGACAAGCTCAAGCAGGATCGCCCCAAACTGGCACCGTTACGCATCTGGCAGGCTTATGCCCATTTGGATGCTGTTCATAAAAAAAGAGACACGGGCGAAAACCCGCTAACCGAACTCACCGCCCTGGTGGCGCTGATTCGCCGCGTATGCGGCATCGATAGCGCTATCACGCCCTTTGGTAGCACCGTAAGAAAAAATTTTCAGGATTGGATCATGAAGTACCACTCAGGTAATTCAGAAAAATTTAATGAACAACAAATGCAATGGCTGCAAGCCATTCGCGACCATATCGCCAGTTCCTTTCACTTTGAACGCGACGACTTGGACATGACGCCATTTGACGCCAAAGGCGGCTTAATGGGCATGTACCAGCAATTTGGCGACAAAATGGACTGGGTGATTGAAGAGCTGAACCGGGAGTTGGTAGCGTGATGATTGAAACTAACCTCGGTCAAGTAACGTTTATCACTACCGGTAAATTGGATGCGAATGCACAAGATACTAACGGACTATATCCCTTTTTCACTTGCGGCGAAGAAAATTTAACCATAAACACGGCTGCATTTGATACTGAAGCCGTTTTGCTGGCCGGCAATGGAAATTTCAGCGTTAAATATTACAAAGGTAAATTTAATGCGTATCAACGAACCTACGTCATTGAACCAAACATCGTAGATGGAAAGTGGCTCTACTATTTGGTCATGCACCATATCGCGAAAATAACGGCAGGGGCTCGTGGGTCTACTATCAAGTACCTAAGAATCGGTGACATTACCGATTGCTCGGTGAACTTAGTTTCGTTGACTCACCAAAAACGCATTGTCGCCAAAATCGAAGAACTCTTCTCCGAGTTGGACAACGGCATTGCTGCGCTAAAAACCGCCCGCGAGCAACTTAAAGTCTACCGCCAAGCCGTGCTCAAACACGCCTTTGAAGGCAAACTCACCGCAAAGTGGCGTGAAGAGAATGCCGACAAACTGGAATCCCCAGAACAACTCCTCGAACGCATCCAACAAGAACGCGAAGCCCGTTATCAGCAACAATTGGAAGAATGGAAAGCTGAGGAAAAAGCGTGGGAAGCCAATGGCAAAGAAGGGAAAAAGCCGGGGAGGCCTGCCAAACCAACGCGAATAGCACAGGCAACGGACGAAGACTTACCTGAACTTCCAGTCGGTTGGGTATGGATCGAATATGTGGGTATTTGTGAACAGATAAGAAACGGTATTTCAGCCAAACCTAGCGGGGATTCTGGCGATAAAATATTCAGAATTAGTGCCGTTAGAGCGATGGAATTTAACCTCGATGATATTCGTTATTTGCAAGACCCTGAAGGCCAGTACCATGATTACTTTTTGTCAAAAGGTGATCTCGTTTTCACGAGATATAACGGTACTCGAGATTACGTTGGCGTTTGTGCTGAGTACAAAGGTGATGGCACCCATCTTTATCCTGACAAACTTATTCAGACTAGAATCGGTGTAGCCTCCGTACTTCCCTCTTACTTAGAAAAAGCGATTAATAGCGGTGGCTCGAGAAAGTTCATGGAAAAGCGCATTCGAACTACGGCTGGGCAATCAGGCATATCAGGTAGTGACGTCAAACAGATGCCTGTTCCGATTTGCTGTAGAGATGAACAAGCTATCATCGAACTAAATCTCGAAAGGCAGCTTTCAAACATTAAAGCGATTGGCGAAGAGATTGAAGCAGGACTTAGCAGGTCTGAAACCCTACGCCAATCCATCCTGAAAAAAGCCTTCTCAGGCCAGTTGGTGTCGCAAGACCCGAACGACGAACCGGCTAGTGAGCTGTTAGCACGTATACAAGCTGAAAGAGAAGCCATCAAGACAAAGAACACTAAAAAGGCCAGGAAGGCAAAATGACTATTGTCTGTTTACGCGGCGACACCGCTTTAGACGAGCAGGATTTACGTGCGCACTTGGCGGCCATGTTGCGTTTGGAAAACACTGCGGTGCTGCTCGGCGCGGGGGCGTCCGTCGCCGCAGGCGGCATGACCATTATGCAGCTATGGAAGGACTTTATTCGCGACCATGCAGATACCGCTATTCGATTTTCAAATGACGGGTTTATAGCACAAGAAGATACTGTTCTAACCAACTTTGAAAGAGACAATCCCAGAGCGCTGCCTAATATAGAAATTCTTCTGGATCAGTTGGAAATGGCGCAGCTTGACTGGCACCGCCGCAAACCCGCCAGTAGGAATTTGAAAACCCTCAAAAGCGATATAGCGCTTCTACTTAAATGCGTGGTTAAAGCAGCCATACTGGATGAAGATTCATGGGCGAGACCACCGGCATTTGATCGTTTACCTTATCACGTGAAATTGCTGCAACGCTTGATTGGCGCTCGACAGCCCGGACAGGCAAGCCCGTGGGTGTTTACTACAAACTACGATCTCGCTGTTGAGTGGGCAGCAGAATCTGTAGGGATACACACGCATACCGGGTTTGTCGGCATTCATAATCGCACATTCTCGCCACAATCCTTCGATTTGGGATACCGGAACATTAATGCTAAAGGTGAGGCCCGGTTTGGCTGTAATGATGTTTACTTGGCAAAACTACATGGCTCGCTGACCTGGCAATGTACTGACGGCGAATATCGTGAGCTGGCGGCACCTGAAGCTTGGCCGAACCTCAAAAAAATCGCTGATGGCGTGGAAGCAGTAGATGAGTCACTGATGGTTTTCCCCAGGGCAGCGAAATATTTGCAGACCGTTGGTTTTCTGTCTGGTGAGCTATTCCGCCGTTTCTCCGACTTTCTGGCCAGGCCACAAAGCTGCATCATTTTGACAGGCTATTCGTTTGGCGATGACCATATCAACCGTCTTCTACGTTCCGCGCTGCTTAATCCAACGTTGCAAGTCATTGCGTTTTTGCCAGAATTTATAGGCACTGACCCAGCACAGATTGAGGCGCTAAAGCCTGAAGTGAAGCGCCTAATCGCTCTGAAATCTCCCCGCCTGACTTTTGTCGGCGGTGGCGCGAATGCATATTTCAATCACATGGTCGATTTTCTGCCGGACCCTATGCTCTACGATCTGAAGGAGCAGGAATTTCGCGACCGAATAAAAGCGATCAGTGGTGACGAAAATGCTGAGTAGAACCGCTATTGGCTATGTCGTTCAGATTGATGGCGGACAGGTCACGCTTAATCTACTGGATCACCACCGTGGACAAATGGCGAGTCACTATCAAGGCGTCACTCCGGTAGGCGAAGTTGGTGGCCTGTTGGTTCTCGATGGGGGTTATCGGCTTTTTGTACTGAAAATTTCCGGTCTCAATTTTTCAGAGCCGAAAGAGATTCATCGCCCTTCCGCAAGCAACCAAGGTCAGAATGGCCAGCCATTGCGGCATTTGCACGGCACAGTAATTGGTTGGGTAGAGGCAGGAAGATTTGTATCCGACAATTTGGCATCGCCGCCTCTGGGAGCAGAAGCCTTTCCGCTAACGGGCGAAGAATCGCAAATTGTACTTGGGGGGCCGGAGCCTGACGGGCCCATTACACTTGGTACCGAGTATAAAACAGGGAATAGTGTTAGGACTGGTCTAAACCGACTCCTGGCACAGCATATTGCTGTTCTAGGAAGTTCAGGCCAAGGTAAAAGTTGCTTTACTGCCGCCGTTTTACAGCAACTTGCAGATATGCCGAACTCCCGCATTGTTATATTCGATATCAATGGGGAGTACGATCGCGCATTCAGAAAATCTGAGAGTGCGATAGCTGCGGGCGACATGGAATGCAGACTACCCGAAGGTGCCTATCAGCATACCGTTATAGGTGAAGATGCTGATGGTGCAGAAGGGTATCGTATTCCCTATTACGCGCTCGGCAGGCAGGGCCTCAATCGACTTCTGTTGCCAAGTGAAAAAACACAACGGCCCGCATTGTCATTTGCCATCGACAATTTGAAATATGTTCATTGGCATCCGGCCCAGCGAGGTGCGTCGATCGATGGTAATAACCCAGTTCTTTTTGATGATTGTCGTCACAATGGTGCTGCGGATGCAGATCGTGCAATCAATACCCTCAGAGAACGTCAAGGCCAACTCTCTCAAAATTGGCCTCACATGGCGGCTCTATCGGCTTTAGTTGCAGAAAGTCATAGCTTAGCCCCTAACAATAGAGGCGCTATTGAGCGAAATGGCTTTCAATATGGCAACGTCTCACCTCTTATCACACGAATCCATCGTTTGGTCGACGATGAAATGCTTCGAGCGGTCGTTGACGTAAGCGGTGGTGCTCCAGTCAATGGCGGCAACCTTGATATGCGGGCGGAGGGAGAACACCTGGTCGACAAAATCTTTGGCTGTGCGGATAGTCAGTGGCGTGTACACGTTGTAAATCTTCGCCAAGTACCGCAAGACCTAATGCCCCTTGTGCTAGGTTCGATGCTAGAGCTTTATTCTCAAGTCCTGTTCCGACGCGGACAGGGAAACAACCCTGCCACATTGCTTGTGCTTGAAGAGGCGCATCACTATCTGCGGCCCGTGCCTGATGGGGATTCAGGCACCTCATCGCTCGCTTACGAGCGACTGGCGAAAGAAGGTCGTAAGTTTGGACTTGCCCTATGGCTTAGTACACAGAGGCCGTCCGAGGTCTCGCCAACGGTTCTTTCTCAGTGCAACACATGGGTTTCCTTCCGTCTTACATCTGAGCAAGACTTGCGTGTGATTTCATCTGCTTGCGAATGGGCAGATAAGCGTGAGGTATCTCGTATTGCAGGTTTACCCAGGCAGCATGCCCTGGTAATGGGAGGAACTGTGGCCTTGCCAACCTGTATACGGTCCAAAAATGCAGAGCCAACACCGAAGTCCGAGGATGGAAGATTTGATGGGTGGGTAACAAATGAGTAGCAAGCTCCGAATCAAAGTCGACAACGTATCCCACTGCACAAACGAAAGCGAACGTGTGGGGAGCAAGAATAGCTGGAATCCCCAGGGTAGCCGCAAAGCCAGGCGCCAAGCGCAGCCGAAAGCCCAGAGTGGTCTCTTAAGGTTTTTGATCGTGATCGACCGCCCGTCAAGGTACAATGGCCCCATATTTAGGAGGATCACATTATGGCCAGTGCAGACCAATTAAAGGCGCTGCTCCAGTCTCACCTGGAGGGCGATGAAAACCGTTTTTATTCCGTTGCCATGCAGGTGGCAGCCCATGAGGCCAAGCGTGGCCATGGCAAGCTGGCCGAGGAGTTGCGGGCACTGGTTGATCAGGCCAAATCCCGCCGGACGGCTGTACCAGGGAGCATGCAAGATAGCAAAGCAGTGCCCATCAGCAAGCCAAGAGGTGAACTGGCTAACTTGCTGAGTGTGAGTTACCCCAAATCCCGCCTGGGAGATATGGTGCTCAATAACGAGCTTGCCCTGCAGTTGGAGCGGATAATCCGCGAGCAGCGCCATGCGGCGGAGATCCTGTCCCACGGGTTATCGCCACGGCGCAAACTGCTGTTAGTCGGCCCCCCCGGTACGGGCAAAACCATGACTGCTTCAGTACTGGCCGGTGAACTGGGCCTGCCGTTGTTCCAGGTGCGTCTCGACGGGTTGATTACCAAGTTTATGGGTGAGACCGCCGCCAAACTGCGGCAGATCTTCGAATCTACCCACCATGCTCGCGGCGTGTATTTCTTTGATGAGTTCGATGCTATTGGCTCTCAACGGGGCTTGGCAAACGATGTGGGCGAAGTGCGTCGTATTCTAAACAGCTTCCTGCAAATGATTGAGCAGGATGACTCTCACAGTCTGATCATTGGAGCCACCAACCACCCAGATATTCTGGATAACGCCCTGTTCCGCCGCTTTGATGATCTGCTGCATTACGCGTTGCCAGATGAAGCGCACATCGCCAGTGTGCTGAAATCGCGCCTATCGCGATTAGCCGTTAAAAATACCTCTTGGAAACGTTTGGCCGATAAAGCACTTGGTTTGAGCTATGCAGAACTCACCCGCGCCGCAGATGAAGTGTTGAAAACAGCGCTAATTGAGCGAGCAGAAAGAATATCCGAAAAAGATATTTCGCAAGCGCTGGAAGAACGCCGCAGGCTTTCCAACCGATTGAATAAGAGCAGTTAACGATAAGGACATCGCATGGCGGAAAGGGAGCCGAATAACCACCCACATTTTATTTTTCAAAATAGCGCTCAAGCAGAAAGCTTTACGTCGCCAGCAACAGGTGGCGGTGGCAAACAGATTCCCGCAAGAGACCGGGCAGCCCATGGCGGCGCCCTTCAAGGTAAGCTTCAGCAACTGACTCCGGTGTTAGCCGAAGCGGCCGATCAGCAGCGACAGGCTGGTATAGAAGAAGGGTTCGGCCTGCAAATTGAGTTTGAAAGCTTCCCGGATGTTGAGCTGGCTTTTGAATCCCTTGCCCGCGAACGATCAGGCATCGAACTGCGCAATGTTCGCCACGACGGACATAAGACGTTTGCTACAGTCTTTGTGCCTGATGGCAAGCTCGGCGTTTTCGAAAAACTCATCACCGATTACTTAGATGACAGCAAGGACAAAAAGAGTGGCCCTGCTCATAGCAAGTTACTGAATGCCATTTCGGATATTCGTGCGGCCACGTTGCAAGCCCTCTGGACTGATTCACCCGATGCTATGCCGACGGCAGACGACGAACACCTCTGGTGGGAGGTGTGGCTGCCAACGCGAAACGATCGACAAGGGATTGTGGAACAATTCAGAGAAGCGGCAACGAGCCTGAATTTCCGTATCGCGCCCGGCGAGCTTTCCTTTCCCGAACGCTCTGTTTTGCTGGTGTACGGCTCAGTCGGTCAGATGAAGCGCTCGATGATGACGTTAAACAGCATCGCTGAATTGCGTCGCGCTAAAGAAACAGCAGAATTTTTTGATTCTTTAAATCCAGAAGAACAGCCACAGTGGATTGATGAGTTAAATGACCGCTTAACCTTGCCCGCCGACGGTGCTGAGGTGCCCTATGTATGCGTGCTTGATACCGGGGTGAACAATGGGCACCCGTTATTGCGACAAGCCATTGCCCATGCCGATAAACACAGTGTTGATCCAGCATGGGGGTTAGATGATGGCGAGGGGCATGGTACAGAGATGGCAGGCCTTGCCCTGCTGGGCAATCTGACCGATGCGCTCTCAAGTCAGATGCCAGTAACAGTTTCGCATCGTTTGGAATCGGTTAAGTTGTTGCCAGAAGATGGAGCCAATGGTGGTGACGCCATTCTGCATGGCTATCTGACCTCAGAGGCGGTTGATCGGCCGGCGGTTAGTGCGCCACACCGCAAACGGGTTTTCAGTATGGCGATTACCGCCAGAGACAATCGCGACCGGGGGCGGCCTTCTGCCTGGTCAGCAACCATTGATCGGCTTGCCTATGACGCCGATGCACAAAACGAGGCACCAAAATTATTTGTGATATCTGCCGGTAACATTAAAGACCCTAACGCCTGGACGGAATACCCGCACAGCAATACCACTGACGGTATTCATGACCCGGCGCAGGCATGGAATGCCCTGACCGTGGGAGCCATGACCAACCTGGCAAGAATCACTGAGGCGGATGCAGAGCACTACACTCCTATCGCGGAGATTGGTGGTTTAAGCCCTTTCAGTACCACCTCACAAACGTGGCAAGCACATTGGCCATTAAAACCGGATGTGGTGTTCGAAGGTGGCAATGTGGCAAAGGACGGTTTAGGTGCGGCCTGGATGCCAAGCTTAAGTCTGCTTACGACCAATGCAAATCCAGCTGAACGCCTGCTTACGACAAGCAATGCCACCAGTGCCGCTTCAGCCCTTTGCGCACGAATGGCGGCACAATTAATGGCCAGATACCCGAACCTTTGGCCAGAAAGCATACGCGGATTGATCGTGCATTCCGCGCAGTGGACTGACGCGATGAAGCGTATGTTTCTACCCGCAAGGGGGGAGCCTACCAAGGCACAAACAACCGAATTGGTAAGGCATTGTGGGTTCGGAGAGCCAAGCATCGATAGAGCCCTATGGAGCGCAGATAACTCGTTAACCATGATCTGTGAGGAATTTTTACATCCGTTCAAACGCGAAAACGGGAAAGAGCCGCAACTTAGGGATATGAACCTGCACCAATTGCCATGGCCATTGGCAGAGCTTGAGGCGTTGGGTGAGGCGCAGGTAGAAATGCGGGTAACCTTGTCTTACTTTATCGAGCCCAACCCTTCTGCCCGTGGCGTGACCTCGCGCTATCGGTATGAGTCCCACGGCCTTCGCTTTGATGTAAAACGCCCATTAGAAAGCGAAGCTGACTTCCGCGCCCGAATCAATGCAGCAGCCAGAGACGATGAAGAGCGCGTGAACAGAAACGACAATGACCCAAACTGGGTGATTGGCAAGAAGAACCGGCACAAAGGCTCGCTGCATTCCGATATCTGGAAAGGCAGTGCGGCAGAGCTAGCGAGTCGAGGTGCCATTGCAGTTTACCCTTCACTGGGCTGGTGGAAAACAAGGCCTGCACTGGGACGGTACGATCAACGCATCAGGTACTCTCTGGTCGTATCTATTAACGCACCGGATATTGACGTGGATTTATACACGCCGATCGCTAACCAGATTGGCGTACCCGTTGTCATCGAATAATTGATTTAAGTGGCGCCGATGCCATTCACGAAAGAGCAAGAAATATGAATACATCAACCATCATCTCCAGAGTCTGGAGCTTCTGCACCACCCTTCGCGACGACGGTGTGGGCTATGGCGACTATCTTGAACAACTCACGTATCTGATCTTCCTGAAGATGGCAGATGAATACTCCAAGCCACCTTATTCCCGTGATGTGGGTATCCCTGCAAAGTACAACTGGCAGGCGCTGACCAGCAAAAAAGGCGCGGAGCTAGAGGTGCTTTATGTGGAGTTGTTGCGTGAGCTGGGCAAGCAGAAAGGCATGCTTGGCCAGATTTTCACCAAAGCGCAAAACAAGATTCAAGACCCCGCCAAGCTGTACCGCCTGATTGATATGATCGACAGCACCCAGTGGATCATGATGGGTGCAGATGTTAAAGGTGATATCTATGAAGGGTTGCTGGAAAAGAACGCTGAAGATACCAAGTCTGGTGCGGGCCAGTATTTCACACCGAGAGCATTGATTCGCGCCATGGTAGAGTGCGTTCGGCCAGAACCTGGCAAAACCATTGCCGACCCTTCATGCGGCACAGGTGGATTTTTTCTGGCAGCCTACGACTTTCTAACCAATTCAGAAAACTATTCTCTCGACAAAGAGCAAAAGCAATTCCTGAAGCACAGCACCTTCCATGGCAATGAAATCGTCGCCAATACCCGCCGCCTGTGTTTAATGAATATGTTTTTACACAACATCGGGGAAATTGATGGCGATAGTCTGGTATCCCCTAATGACGCGCTAATCGCGGCCAGCCCCGTTAGCGTAGACTATGTGCTCGCCAATCCACCGTTTGGCAAAAAAAGTTCTATGAGCTTTACCAACGAAGAGGGTGAGCAAGAGACTGATGAGCTCACTTATAACCGCCAGGACTTTTGGGCCACAACCTCTAACAAACAGCTCAATTTCGTCCAGCATATTCGTAGCATGTTAAAGACCACTGGCAAAGCCGCCGTCGTCGTGCCGGATAACGTGCTGTTTGAGGGCGGTGCAGGTGAAACGATTCGCAAGAAACTGTTACAGAATACAACCCTGCATACCATTCTGCGTTTACCAACTGGCATATTTTACGCGCAGGGGGTTAAGGCAAACGTGTTATTTTTCGATAACCAGCCTGCCAGTCCCAAGGCATGGACAAAAGAGGTGTGGTTTTACGATTACCGAACTAACATCCATCACACCCTAAAGAAAAAGCCAATGCGCTTTGAAGATTTAGCGGACTTTATCGATTGCTACAACCCGAACAATCCGTCTAAACGCAAAGAGACTTGGCACCCTGAGAAGAATCCAGAAGGCCGCTGGCGGAAATATGGTGTTGAGGAATTACTTGCACGCGACAAAACCAGCCTGGATCTATTCTGGCTAAAAGACAAAAGCCTGACTGATTTGGATAACCTTCCGGAGCCAGATGATCTCGCAGAAGAAATTATTGAAAACCTGGAAGCTGGGTTAAACAGCTTCCGGGAAGTACTTAGCGGCTTGGCCACTAAATAACCCCCGAAAATTGTTTTCCGAAAAAGATTGGGCACCACTACTACCCATTCTGTAATGCCCCGTAAGCAGTTTGAATTGCCTTTTTCAGCACCCACTTCGGCAGCCCGGTTTCCTCCCGCAGCTGCCGGTAGGCTTGCTTACGGGATTTCGGAGCCTGCGCGTACTTCTCACTAATGAAGTACTCCAAAGCTGCAGCCTGAGCCCGGTAGATGGTTTTCAGGCGTTGCTCTTCCTCGTAAGCCTTCCGTTTCTCAACGATCCCTTTGTACAAAATGGGATAGCGATAGGCTAAGTAGCCAGTGGATACGCCTGCCTGTTCGCAAACATCCTTTGCCGTCAGTGGATGATCAGAGCCTCGGATTACCTGCCTGATTTTCCTTAGTATCACCATATGGTCCTTACGGGCCTTATGCCGAACATCCAGATACCCATCGGGCAAAGTGCAGAACATACCATGATCAAGTACACCGGGAGTCTGCGATGCCTCTCCGGCCAGAAAAGGGTATAGCGGCACCCCAAGCCGAAAAGCGACCCGCCTGGCAGTGAGTAAGCTCACCTTTTTGTCGCGACATGCCAGTGAGATCATCTCGTCGCGGGTAAGAGCACCGTAAAACACATCCTCCCGATTGGCCTTCCAGTAGTAATCAAGCAGATCATTAATGGACTTGTATGGCCCATCTTCTGATATGGATCGTGGATCAATGCGTGCA
>MDTC01228216.1_pt1 | contig 13919 bp, 13 predicted proteins | sample 811181 | NCBI WGS metagenome assembly MDTC01 (sample SAMN05326644, study PRJNA326480) | marine metagenome | isolation source: seawater | place: Pacific Ocean: North | collected 2011
AAAGTCAGAGGCCATATTACCTCCTATCTTACCGCCTTCTCTTCTTGCTGTGTTAGTTGCAAAGCCAGATAAGAACCAGCCGACAATAGGAACATTAGCTAATGAACTAGATAAACCTGTTCCAGTAGCTACTGACGTTCCAATAAGTTCTCCTGTAGACTCTCCTTTTGCCCTTTCTTTTATACAGGCTATTTGTTTTGCTGTAAGCTCACCATTATTCAGAATATTTACATCTTTTTCACCAGCTATCCTTTGACTTTCTTTCGTTACATATGACTTACTTGCACCTAAAAACCCTGCTGGCTTTTTACTACTTTCAATAGAAGCAATAATTCTTGGATCGTGCATCTTATGTCTTATTCTATAACTATCTTTATCAGCTTCAATTTCATAAGTAGAATACTTGCTAACAGGTAAATCAAAAATTGGTAGATTTGGTTTCTTACTTAAAAGGTTGATTGTATAAAAGTTGGAAGCAACAAAGACAGTTCCAAGTCCTACTGATATTCCTTTAATAATATTGCTATTCATAAAGGCTTAGAGTTTAGGGAGAGATTTAGTGGGAATAGATGGTCCTGTTACGTCAGGTAAACCTTTATCTAATACTTTTGGCATAAGTCCAGATACGTTACCCATAATCTCTTTCATTACTTTAGCTTTGAAGTTTTCTGAAGTTACATATTTGTAACCGAAGTACGCTCCACCACTCATGGAAGCTACCATTACAAAAGAGATAATACTCAAAACATTAGCAATTTTCTGAAACATGATTAAATTTGCGATACTTAAAGCACTTTCAGTTACGAGCGTACTTGTGTTACTACTAATTGTAGCTCTGTCACCCTTATACGTCACTATGAGTTTAATGACAAGGCAGATGACAACAGAAACTAAGTAGATAACTTTTTACGATAAAATCTCGTCTTACAAGCATTTGAACAATATTTTCTTCTTTGCTCTGTTGTAGAAAATATTTTGCCACAGCATCTACAAGATTTTTCTATTATTTCGCAGAAGACTTTTTTTCGGTTGTTGCCTCTAATCTATCTGCCAAAACCGCTTCAATTCGCATAATCTGGTCACGACAATTATTAGCAACTGCCACAGCTTGTTCTTGATTACTTTTTAAAATTTGTATTTCTTGTTTTAATTCCGCATCAGTTTTACGAGCCATGTTAATAAATGTGTTTCACTCACTGTAACATCAGCTAATATAAATGTAAATGTCTATTTTAATGAAGCAATTTATTCAAAACTTACCAGTATTAAATGCAAAAGAATTAAAGGTAATTAATAAATATGTTGATACTTTGAACTTCAATCCAAATACTGTTTTCGGGCAAGAACAAAATGCAAGAGTAATGCCTGATGTTAGATCCAGTACTGGTAGTTGGATGCGAGAGGATGTTCCAGCTACAGTTTTATTGCATAACAAATTAAACAATGCTTTATTGCAATATAGAAGTAATCTTTTATTAAAAGATCTTGTTTTAGATAACTGGCCTCTTATAGGTGGTTATGGTACGAGTTCACATAGAGAAGATATACAAATTTTAGAATATACATCAGAACAAAAATATAACTGGCATTTTGATACCTGTACAGATCCTAGAAGTTCTTTTTATCACCGTACCACCTCTATTGTTCTTTACTTGAAAGATGATTTTGAAGGGGGAGCTACGCAATTCAAAATGTTTCCGCAAAAAGACTTTAGACCTAAAGCTGGTCGTGCACTATTTTTTCCGTCAAATTGGTGTTTTACGCACTGCTCTACACCTGTAATATCAGGCAAAAAACGAGTTGCAGTTACTTGGTATTACTGTAAAGACGAGAATGTAGCTTAACTACCTGCTTTTAGTGCAGCCACTTCTGCTTCTAAAGTTTCTATTTTTGTAATTATTTCTTGTAGTGCTTTAGCTGTAATACTTACAACTCTAGTCGAATCTATACTCTTGGTTCCTTTTGCTGTTTGTGTATTGCCATCATCGTCTATGTACTCAACATCTGCAACATCAAACACAAACGAACTATCAACTGTTTCAACTTCTTGGGCAATAAAACCACATTGAACTGTTCCGCTTTCTGGTTCGCCAGCTTTCCAATCAAAATCTCTAAATTTAAGAGCTTTTATAGCTGAGATTGCATCATAAGAAGTATCAACAATATTCTCTTTCTTATTTACATCTGAAGGCCACCAAGTTACACCAAAAGCACCATAAGTTGTACCAACTTCTAAGTAAGAAGATCCAACACCTCTAAGGCTAGTAATGTTATTGGACTGAAATCCTACTCCAGGTGGGCCTGTAGGTCCAGGTGGTCCTGACGGTCCAGATGGGCCAGATGGTCCAGGTGGTCCTGAAGGTCCTGTACTTCCTGTTGGCCCAGGGCTACCTGTGTTTCCTGTTCCTCCTGACGGTCCTGTTGGCCCAGTTGGTCCTGTTGGTCCAGTTGGTCCTGTACTACCTGTATTTCCTCTAGGAATAAAGAATCTAAAATTAGCAGCAGAAGATGAACCTAAATTTTGAACTGAAGCGTTTGATCCAGCACTATTAGTTATTGTGCTATGGATGCTGATAGTAGCTGCTGATCCAGTAGGTCCAGTAGGTCCAGTTGGTCCAGTTGGACCCGTACCAGAAGGCCCAGTTGGGCCAGTAGGTCCAGCAGGTCCAGTAGGACCCGTAGGTCCAGGTGGGCCATCACCTCCAGAAGGACCAGCACCAGCAGGTCCAGTTGGGCCAGTAGCTCCTTGAGGTCCTGTAGGTCCAGTAGGTCCTGTGTCACCTTTTGGAATAGTAAAGTTAAAAGTAGCTGCTGAAGAAGTACCAGAATTTGTTACTGCTGCGTTTGTTCCAGCATTTCCAGTAGTAACCGTGCCAATAGATATAGTTGCAGCAGTTCCAGTGGGTCCTGTTGGACCTGTAGGGCCAGTTGCTCCATCATTTCCATCACTTCCATTGCTACCAGCAGGTCCCGTAGGTCCTGTAGGGCCAGTTGGACCAGTAGGCCCAGTTGCTCCATCACTTCCATTAGTACCATCAGTACCATTACTTCCAGCAGGGCCAGTGGGTCCTGTGGGTCCTGTTGGACCAGTAGGTCCTGCTGTATTGTCTACCCAAGCAAGCCCACCCGATCCATCAGTTTTTAAAACTTGGTTGGCCGACCCTGTATCATCTGGAAGAGTTAATGTATAACTTGCACCAGCACTATGAGGAGGAGATTTTATTTTTACACCATGACTATTTTGCGAACAGTTAAGTTGTAAATAACCATCTTGTGAACTGCCATCACCTTTTGCTTCTATAGCTGGTTCAGAAGAAGTGGAAACAAAATTTACCTTATCCCTAGTGACCGCATCATTGGCTATAGCAGATGTGTCTATAGAACCAGCAGCATAGTGAGTTCCGTTTATTTCATCATCACCAATTTTTGAAGCATCAATAGAATCGTCTTGTAGTCCATCTGAATTTATTTTTGTTAATCCCATTTACTTAGCCTCCAATACGTCTATCTTAGCTGACAATTCCTGTACAGCCTTTACTAAAACACTTGTTAATTGTAAATAATCAACAGACATTGGCACAGTATGACCATTTAAAAATGTATCCTCACTTCTAACAGCAATACATATATCATCCAGTGTTTTTCCTAATCCAGTAATTACATCTTCAACATCTTGTGCAATAAGACCATAGTGAGTCTTTGTATCTAACTGCAATTCTTCTTCATCTTGATTCCATTTAAAAGAAACAGGTTTTAATTTATTTATAAAATCTAGTCCTAAATCACTATCAACTATAGAGTTTTTTAAATTACGATCAGAGGTTCCTGTAAAACTTGGTGCGGTACAAGCTTTAGAAAAGTTTATTAAAGTAGAATTAGAGGTTATTCTACCTCCACTATGGTCTGAAGTATCTCCATCTGAAAGGTGAAAATCAATAAAACGACCACATTCCATAACACCTGCATTAGAGGTGTGCATAATTGCACCAAAATAATTACCTGATAGAGCAATACTTAAACCACTTAATTGACTAGCATTAAAAGATGTAGATCCAGGTGGTCCAGCAGGTCCAGTGGCTCCAGGAGGCCCTGTAGGTCCTGTAGGCCCTGGAGTTGATGGAGGAGTAGGACCTGGAGGTCCTTCTGGGCCAGTAGGACCAGTGGGTCCTGTGGGTCCAGAGGGTCCTGTTGCTCCTTGAGGTATTGTAAAACGAAAACTAGCTGCACTTGAAGATCCAAGATTAGATACTGAGGCATTGGAACCAGCCGAACCAGTTATCGTGCTATGTACTGATACACTTGCAGCAGAACCAGTAGATCCTGTGCTTCCTTGGGGACCAGTTGGACCTGTTGGACCAGTATTACCCGTTGGGCCAGTTGGACCTGTTGGGCCTGTTGGGCCTGTCGGACCTGTTGGACCTGTCGGACCAGTAGTAAGTGTTGGTTTATTAGTTAAATTATTGTAGTCAATATCAATATTTGCACTTCCATCAAAACTTGTACCAGCAATAGTTCTTGCTGTTGTTAATGTCGCTGCGGATCCTGTTGTATCTTGGTTAAGTGTAGGTATTCTAGCTGCTGCAAGCGTACCAGAAGAAATATTTGATGCGTTTGTAGTGTCAGTTGTAGCTGAAGTTGCTAATCCAGCAATTTTTGAAGCTGCTATTGCTGCACTTGCATTTATATCAGCATTTACGATAGTTCCGTCTACTATTTTGGCAGAAGTCACAGTATTGTTTGAGATAGCTCCAACAGCTAAACGACCATAAGTAACAATAAAAAAACTTGCTCCAGAAGCAGGAGCAGCAGAAAAAATAATATCATTACCATCAATCGCAAAACCCTCTGATGGTTGGCTCGTACCTGAATTAGGTTTTTGTATAACACCATTAACTGAAACTAAAGCTTCTTGAGCAGATGTAGGTGGGCTACTTAAGGTAAATCTATAAGCTGACCCATTAAATGATGCACTACCACCACCTGTACCAGAAGAAGAGGATAGGGTATTAATATCAATGTTATTATTTGCCCCACCACCGCCACTACCACTTATTTCAGCTACAGTTCCATCGTCTTTCTTTGTAAATAATTTACCATTATCAGTTCTTATAGCTACTTCACCTGTAACTAAATCACTAGCACTTGGATCGCTGCCAGAACCTCTTTTAAGTCGAATTTCGTTAGCCATTGGCTGTTACCTCCTATGGTCTAATAAGTTCCACCATCTATATTGAAGCTAGATGCACTTTCATCTTCTAAAAATGTAACAAGATCTGATAAGGCAACTTGTTTCATTGTTCCTGCATCATTCACAACTAAACGATCAGCAGCAGCTAAAGTTGTCGATGTCGCAGATGTATTACCATCCATGATATTTAGCTCTGTTGCTGTACTGGTTACACCGTCAAGAATATTTAATTCTGATGCTGTAGCAGTTACTCCATCTAAGATATTTAGTTCAGCAGCAGTAGAAGTAACGCCATCAAGAATATTTAATTCCGCAGTTGTAACAGTAGCTCCGTCTAAAATTGCAACTTCTGTAGAAGTTAACAAAGCTAATGCAGTGGCAGCACCAGATTGACAGCTAGATAATGCAGTGAGGTCAGCATCTAACGGCTGTTTATTATCTAGCTGAGTTTGGATTGCTGAAGTAACACCATCTACATAATTAAGTTCAGTAGTTGATAAAGTCGCACCATCTAATATCTGTACTTCTGCTTGTGTTAAATCAGCTAAAGCATTTGCTGTAGTCTGACCCATTGTTGCAAGTTCTGTAAGCTTATCGCTATGTGGTTCGACATCCGTTCCAATCGCAAGTCCTAATGCTGTTCTAGCTGCACTTGCACTTGTAGCACCTGTTCCACCATCGCTAACTGCAAGTGTTCCTGTTATGGAACTAGCATCAAGCTTTACTGCTATTTCTGAAGACTCAATTACAAGACCACCATTTGATTTAAGATCAACTGAAATTGTATTACCCGACTTTTGTATTCCATCTGCTGTGGTTATTTGACCTGCTCCTGAAAACTGTGCATATGTAAGGTTATTTGTTCCTGTGACGGCTGATCCCTTATTACTGGTACAAACAAAACCATTGTCAGCATTTACAGTTCCTTGTTCTATAAAGGTAAACATTCCTGCTGCATCTGCACCAGCAGCTAAGTCTTCTGCTCTAGCTGGTGACGCTCCAACAACGTAAATACCATTCTGAGATGCGGTTGATTGATCTTTTACAAGAACTCTATCGTTAGTTGAAAGGGTAACACCGTCTAAAGTATCGCCATTATTAAGAGCAGTAGCGATTGTAATGTTTGCTGTAGTAGCTGCCACGCAAGAATCTTTTACATCTAATCCTTGAGCAGTAGCCTCAACGAAGCCACGAGTTGCAGCATCCTGTGTATTTACTGGATCAGCTAAGTTAGTTATTGTTTGACTATTTAATGAAACTGAACCTGTTGGTGCAGCCATTTGATCTAGTCTATTTGTTCTTACACCAGCATCAAAATCACTTATCTTTGTATGAGCAATACTTGGAATATCATCAGCAACTAAAGCCCTAAATGTAGGTGCAGCAGCACTTCCAGATGTAGGCCCACTTAAAATTGTATTTGCAGTTCTTGTTGTATCTTTATCGAAAAATGCACCTTTACCAAACGCTTTATTAATAGTTGTAGCTGATCCTCCAGCACCACCCGTTCCAATACCTATATAACCAATCTCATTACCTTCAGCAAAAGCTAACTCAGCATTTGCAAGACTTGTAGGTGCTGATGATCCAGTAGATCTTTTTATGCGTACTGTGTTAGCCATTTTTAAAAGTTGCCTCCATCGACAAGAGTAAGTTTGGTAGTTGTTGCATCTGCCTTAAATTTAGCAGAACTTTGGTCATAGTACACCACAGATCCATCAACTTTAGCTGTTTCATCAAGGTCTAGACCTTTAGGACCTTGCGGTCCTGTCGTAGCTACAGTTACAACAGAAGAAATCTGTTCATTAACACTAACAGTATTTTTAGTAGTTGAAACGTTTACAGAGGTCATGTTGATGTGTAACCTTCACTTACAAATATAGTACCTTCTAAATAGTATTCTTTGTTGCCCGAAGCATCTACTAATAAAACATCATATTTTAAAACATCTGGAGTAAAGGTGGCAGTCTGTACATCTGTTAATCCTATACTTACTGATCCTGCTGTTCTATCGGTATAAGTCGTTGTAAAATCTGCATATTTTGTGGTGCGTGTTTCTTCCCAAACCTGTGCTACAACCGTATATCCTATTAAACTTATTGCAGCATTATTTCCATCTTTAAATTCCAAAGGGATCGTATGATCTGATCTCCTTTGGACTGTAAAATTGTATGTTCCAGGTTGAACTGCCATTAGCTATAAGGTGATGGTCCTAATATATCAGTTTTCCATTGTGCTTTCAAAGAATCTGTATTAGTTGCAGCATCAATAGCAGAATCAGCAGGTGCATCTCTTAAAGCTTGCTTTTTTGCTGCGACTTCAGCTTGTTTTGTACTATTGTTTTCTTCTATTGCACGTTGAAACTCAATATCAAGACCTTCAAATAATCCGTACCTTGCTCTACGAATATTTTGCCTGTGAATTTCTTTAGCTTTTGTCATGTCAATTCCAAATCCCATAGTTTACTCCGTATAAGTCCAAGCACCTTCAAAGCTAAGATCTGTAGGAAGCTCAGTTCTTTTAATTGTATAAACTGGCCTATCACTAGGAAGATCTTTAGTTTTAATTTCTTCTAAAGTCATTCCACAGTCTTGCGGATAGCTAATTACAAGACTTCCATCATCTTCTGTATGAAGAAAACAATAATCAGTGTTTGCCATATTTTTTTATCTTTATTATATACATATAATTTTAAGTAAACACAGCAACAGTTACATGACTTTGATTGACTAACTGACCAGAGTTAACAGCCGTATGAGTCCTTATCTGAACAGTAGTAGAAGTACGAGCGTCTACAAAAGGATGACTATGTGCTAGTGAACCTTGAACATTATAAACATCTCCAGCTATGCTACAGCAAACTCCATAATCATTTCTAGTAACTCCGTTAACATCATTCATAGGATAAGCAAAAGTAATCCTGTACATCCCTGTTACTTGATTAGGTATACGTTGCAATAAACTAATATTCGCACTATGGGTTGTTGTCATATTTTGACCATTAAAAGCTATAAACGCTCTACAAAGAACACCAGAAAATCGAAGGTTGCCATCAGCAAAGTATGGAGGTCTGTTTGTACTGAGCGAACCAATAAAACCTCCACTGGCAACAATATTGACCGCATTTAACGTGGCAAAGTTTCCAGCGTTCATATTGTTTAAAGTAGTACTACCATTTCCATTTATATTTCCATTTGCCTGTATATCCCCATTACCTGTTATCGTTCCTGCAACTGTTAATGATGCGAGCGTACCAACGGAAGTTAAGCTAGAAGATACGATGTTACTGGATAGTGAGTTTCCTGTAAGACCACCAGCACTTGTTGAGATGGTTTGAAAACTTAAATTACCACTAGCATCTACCTGTAAAAAACCTCCAGCAGTAATTGAACTAGGAAGAGTTAATTCAAAATTTGTATTAATTGAATTTGGTGCTTTTAATCCAATGTGTTGACTACCATTCTGTGTTGCCTCCCTAAAAAATATTCTTCTTGCTGAATTAGTATCTCCATATATAGTCATTCCAGAACCACTCAACTCAAAGCACTGAGTACCTCCATTCGTAATACCAATACTGTTACTCCCTACTCTATAGAATCCTGTGTCTAGATCATCATTAGCTGAATTTGAACTATCACCAAAAGCTATAGCTGGTGCAGAAGCATCACCTCCACTATCAGCCAAAAACTGATCTGTCATTGTGCCACCTGATAAAGGTAGTAGACCTAAATTATCCGTATCTAAAAGTCCTACTTCGTGAAATGAAGCTGCATTACTATGGGCAGGATCGGCTTGATCTCCTCCAGTAGATGCTCTTATTAATAATTTATTACTTGTATCATCTGCAAAAAATTCACAAGGCAAAATAGTACCACCAGATGCTCTTGCACCAAAGTTATTTGTTGCTACAGCTTTAAAAGTATCTTCAATATCCTCTCTAACCTGTTTACCTGAAGCATTATCTATATTTTTGTTACCTACCTGTGTCATTTAAAAATCTTTTTCTTTATATTACACCCCTTTGCCATAACCGACAGCTTGGAACGTAAATTGTTTATTAATTGGAGTGTTATTGGCATCTCTTATGCTTATGTTAAATCCCGTGCCAGTTATAATATTTCCTGCTGCATCTAAGAAGTCACCGTTAGTATCTGTTTTTATAGTGAAATATTCACCACCAGCAGCGTTCATAATAGTAATTCCTATAGCAGGTTTGAATACTCTTAGACCTCCTAAATTAGCCGTTCCAACAAAAAATGGATTGGCAAAGGTTACGTCTAGTCCGTTAGCCATGCTTGATGTGTGATTTTGAGGAACACTTGTCGCAGTACTGCTACCTGATGGTATATAGTTTCTTTCTGTTCTGGATTCAAAATCAGCAATAATTCCAAGTCGTTGAATAGCTACATTATGTGCAGGGTCTTCTGAAGTTAAAGTTACTCTAAATTTAAAACCTCTAGCTTTGTAAGTTCCATTTGCAAAAGCATTAAAAGGTGTAAATACAGCAGTATTAGAAGATGGATCATCATTTGTTGTAGAAACGCTTATTGAAGCATTTGTATCATTAATCTCAGGACCATCAAAATTTCCGTTAGGAGCATAATCATCCCAAAGACTACCAGCAGGTATAAGTTGATCTATTGTATTAATAAAAGCATAAGTGCAATTAGAAGATGATATAGCACTTCCAGTAGCTAAAAATTGAAAAGTGTTAGTAGTAACAGCTATAACTTCAAATACACCGTTAGTCGCACCTCCAGTTAAAGCAGCAAAATTAATATACTCTCCAACAGTTATCCCATGACTAGCTTTTGTTATTTCTATGACAGTCTGACTTTGACCAGAAATAGTAGCTGTGGTTCTTACATAGGTAGCAGTTATAGTTTGTCCACCTTCAGCAAAACCAACAACTGATATGAGTCTTTTTAAGTTAAGTGAAAAAATAGCTTCGCAATCTAATACTGTGGCAAAGTCATAAGTTCCTCTTAAACCTCTATCTATAGATACATTGCCACTTGTAGTATTAGCACTAGATGAAGTAACAGTTAAAGTATTCTGATTAGGAACAGAAACAATAGTATACTCTCCAGTTACAGCTTTACCGCCAATAAAATTAAATTTCAATATCTCACCCACTTCTATACCATGAGATGAACTTGTAACAGTTATAGTCGTGCCAGATTGACTGTAAGTTCCTGTTTTTACGGCTGCTGGATTTGTTAACTGTAAAGCATCAGCTACAACAGAAACATTTTTTACATCACCAGAAAAAGCAGGAGCACTAGCATCTCCAATATCTTCTCTATCAGCTATTATTTGTTGAGCATCAATTAAATCAGGTAAATCTAAAATTATAGAAGTCTCACCCTGACTAAAATTACCCTGGTCATCTCGAAACTTTAGAATATACTCTCCATCTAAAGCTGGAACTACTGCATCAGTTGTATTACCAGCTAATGCTTCAATTAAATCAACAGAGTTTTGGAACGTGCCAGAACCGTCTTCCCTACTAGAGTGCCTTACATAGACCTTACCTCCATGTATAACATCAGGGTCAGTAGCAGGACTCCATCTAAGTCTTACTAATTTATTTGTAACTGGTTCTATTGTTAGGTTTTGTACGTCACTAGGAGGAGCAGTTTTACCAGCAGTCTGAAAAGATAGAAAAGAAAATGAATCTGATAACTTTAATGCAGAATTATATGAAAACACTTTAAATTCATAAGTTCCAACAGCAGTATTTTTTATCTCAAAGTCAGGTCTAAATACATCTTCAACTATCCAGTTGGTATTGTTAAATCTATACTGCACTTGATACTGATTAACACCAGATACAGAACTCCAAGATAAAATTAGTTTTACTATTGCAAGATTATTTTCAGTAACTATGACTTCTTCAGCAGATAAGTTAGATGGAGGATTTCTTGGCTGATTAAGTAGAGATAAGAACCTTTCTGGTAACGCATCTCCTTTTTCGATATTGTCATATTTTCCTGGAACATAAGTTAAAGCTGTTATTGCATAATTAACACCATCTTGCTCTTCAACTGTTATGACCCGAAATGTTTGAGGTTGTACACCACTTTCTCCTGTTGTAGGTTTGCTAGATAGCATCCATATTGAATTTGGACTTGGAGCTTGAGAAAAGGCACTGCTTACATTAATAACAGTGTGATTATTTGTTATACCGCCTGTACCTAAAACTACATCTTTAGTTTCCATTTTTCCATCTGGCAGAATTACACTTAATGTTTTTTCTATGCCTGTATATGTAGCTAAATCTTGACTATTATCAACAGTAATAGCAGTGGTTGTAGCGGTTTTGATTCTTCCCGATCTTCTTTCGACACTGCGAACTGGATCACTTATTGAAATAATATTTCCAGGTCTTACTACTATTCCTGCATCAATAGAAGTCGTGAAACTAACCATTTCTGATTCCTGTTGTTCACTAAAAAGTACTGCTTTCGCTAATCTCATTGCCTGTGATCTTGATGTACAGCCAAAAGCTTTTATTGTTTTCTTTACAATTCCAAATTTGTTTATAGCAGCAGTATCTTCAAAAACTTCATAGTCTATTTCCCTGCTATCCATATTGAAATAGCCTACTGAAATAACAGAATGACGTTGCTTTAAACTACTACCTTGATATGAAAATCCACCTTCACCTACATTTGCCAGACTAAATAAATAAACTGAATCTAATGGTCTATCCTGAGTAATTGTAATCGAACCAGTTTGCCATATAGGAAAGGCTCTCATAATTCCAGATAATTCATTTATAGCTGTATAAGCATCTGCTGTTCCTTGAATACATACATTGCAAGCAAACCTAGCTTCTTTTGTGTTATCAAGTAAAGTGATTTCTTCATTAGCATATATAGAAGCTTGAACATAGCTGAATAGATCAATATTTTCGTATTTTTTAGCAATAGTTGATTGATCTGGGGATATATGAACACCTAACCCATATCTTTGGTTTGTAAGAAGATCAAGTAATATCATTGCAGGGCAAGTTGTCCATACAGCAGCACCCATCGTTCCATTGAAAATATAATTTTCGTCATACACAATACGCCCTGTTGCAGGGTCAACAGTTGGTGCGTCTGTGCCATTAGCACCTGCTCCTGGTATGTTTACCTTAATTCCTCTAATGCGAAATGCCCGTTTTGGTACGGTTCTAAATTGCTCTGCACTAACTCTTAAAGTTGAATAAGCACAATCAGGATATGCTTGTGGTGTATATACAATTTCTTCAACTCTTGAGACTATAAAAACATCTTGAATTTCGTCTACATTACTGTCAGCAGTGACTCTAACTACTTTGATTTTTGCTTGTGTATAATTTATCGAACCAAAAATAGCGTTAGGTAAATTAATAACGTGTTCTCTAGAGTAAGAGTCTTTACTTCTACCTTTTATAGTTTCATCAATTAAAGTTTGAAATGGACCATTATTAGTCTGCAACTGAATTTGATAATTAACTTCGGTTCCTAAAATATCTCCATTAGTTTCAAATTTTTGCAATGCTTGAAACTGGACTGTTACTTCAACTGCGTGTTTTCCTACCGTAAGATTAGGAGTATCAACAGGTACACTTGTAGTTACTACGGCTGAATTTGTAAGAATTGTATTTGATAATTTATTTAAAGTAGCGTTTGCTAAATTGGGTACAGGTTTTTGGTTACTTTCTCCAAATTTAGGAATAAAAGTAACATCCTGAAAACTATAATCGCTTGCAGTTAACGCACCTATTTTGGTAGTAAATTGAGGATCATCTGGACTAACATTTATAACAGCAGTGTCATCTAAAAAAATATCAGCTAAACAAGCTTTAGCGTAATTAGGATTATTACGAGTAATTCCTTTCTTAGAAGGAGTAGCCCATCCCTCAATCTCGCCCTCCGATAACAAATCTTGGATCGTAGCAAACTCTTTACTATCAAGAGTATCTTCGGCTCTTACAGGTTCTCTACTCCTACTTCCACCTTTAGAACCTCTTATAAATTTATTCACTATGCTGCTCCTGCTACAATTTGTTGCGTATCAATTCCTGCTGATATAACTACAGATCCAGTTACTATTTCTCCATAACATAGGGGAATACTGGTTCCAGCCCTATCAGTATTTTGTACTCCTGAAAAACTAAATGATATTCGTGGGTCTTCTTCATTTGAAAAGTCAGGCATAGTCGGTAAAGGAAACAGAAGATCTGATACTCCGCTTAAAACTAATGCTGCACCAATACCAAAAGCAGCTTTGGCTCCAAAAGCAGCACCAGCAAAACTAGCTCCAAAACCTTTACCAAATGTTAATGCTCCTGAACCAAACGCTCCAAACGCACCAAAAGACAATGCTAGTAATGCACCTCCTAAAATAATTTTTCCAAAATCACCAGAACCACTTATAACAGGAACTATACTTACACCTCCACTTCCTATAGGGTTTTGTATTTCATCTTCTCCAACTTCATAATCATCAACAAGTATTTTATAAGTTCTAGTCGCCATATGAGCGTGTAACCCATCAAAATTAGTTACTAAAAACCTTACTGCATCAGCAGTATTATTAATCACAGCATCTAATTCTTTATGACCTACAAAGTCAGCTAGTTCACCGTATAGTCTAACCTTTTTGAGCATAGCGATACCTCTTACCAGTACATTTTAACAACCATTCAGAGTAAGGCTCTCTACAAGATAGTCTATCTGTTAAATGATGTAAAACCATA
>MDTC01013054.1_pt1 | contig 13917 bp, 10 predicted proteins | sample 811181 | NCBI WGS metagenome assembly MDTC01 (sample SAMN05326644, study PRJNA326480) | marine metagenome | isolation source: seawater | place: Pacific Ocean: North | collected 2011
AAAAAAATAAAGAAAACGGCAAGACGCGAGAAGGAAAAGAACGGGGGAAGCATGTTTCACAGAACGATGATATATTAATGTGTTTACGAACAATTATATGATATGATATGTATTCATCACACGAATAATAGTCTTCTTTAAGCTATGTTTTCTAATCCAACTCTAATCAATGTAGTATATTTGTTTTACGCTTCGGCAATTGCTCTCGTATAAACGTCTTGTTGCGAGTGTCTAACGACCGGCTTGATCAAACCCTTGGCGACCAAGATAGCGATACCCTTTCTGGCTAACGAGCACGTGATTCTCAAACGATCGCACAAGATGGATACGGTGATCATCTTGTACTTCGGGACTTCCGCGAGTAACTTATCGTAAGTGGATTGTTCAAACAAGACCTGGTTTTGCGCCTTCTCCTTGGATTTCCCTTTGGACCACTTCTTCTTTTTGGCTTTACCCCCCGCGGCAGCTTTCGCTAACTTCGCGGCCTTTGACTCTGGCGCTTTCGGCGGCATCTGTTGTTCAGGAAAGACGTAAAGAGTGAGATGTGAGTATAACTAGTGTGTAAATCAAAAGTGTCATGCATTTCTTTCTCTGCCTTTTTCTCCCATTTTGGGTCCAAAGAATGGAACTCGAACGCGCTCTACTTGGCGACACACAAACGCAACAGTCAACAGAAAAGAGCGCGTAATCAAACGTAAACGCGATTAAACGTTCTGTTTACCGCCCTAAATCTCAACGTATACGTTCGCATGTACCCAATACCCGCGCATTTCCGGACTCGCGGCGAGGGTCAAAAACACAGGCAAAAAATGTACGCGCGCAAAAAGAAAACAACGGAGACAATCGTCTTTCACTACGTATCCACGCTCGCGAATCGAACGCGCCGTAAATGGCGATATCGTTGCGTTTGGAGAGTGTTATTCGACGCGTGCACGCGTGTTGTGTGCTCGTAACAAAACTGTGTGTGCGTACCTTTCGTTCTCTCTGTCACTGGACGAACTTCTGTTTCTGACGAAAGATTCCTGTTTGGAATTTGGCTCGTTTGGGTCTTGCCTTCATGACTGAAAAAGTGAGTCTCTGAGTCTCTGTCGCTTGTCGCTTCGAAACGAATAAAAAACTTCGTCTCCACGCTATTATTCTTTTCGCTTTTGCGCGTTTAAAATATATACACACACGCACGCACGCGCACAAATAGAACACAACATATTCAACTCTTTCTTCGGGCGAGCGCGCAAAACGCGAGTTGATTCTTTCTTAAAGAGAAGAAGAAAAAGACTTCATTCAAGAAAGGCACCGTCGACGTCGCAAAAACAACGGTTTGAAACGCGAAGAGACAAAAATGATGAAGAAAACACCAGCACTTCATCAGTCGTTCTTCTTCCTCCTTTTAACGACGTTAGCGATTCTTTCCCTCTCGTTTCTCCCGACCGCGACGACGGCGATTCGTCTCGAGCCTGAAAATACCATCAACGAGAAGACTGATGAAGTCGAGTTAGTTCTGCGAAACGATGATGATAAGCGAGTTCTCCGAGAGAGTAAAATCGAGGACGCCTTTGACGCGTGGTTGGTGAAATACGATAAAGAAATCGCAAACGCGGAGGAACGATTGAAACGATTAAAGATTTTCGGAGAGAATTATTTGTTCGTGCTCGAACACAACGCGAAATATGTCGCCGGGAAAGTCTCGCATTACGTCGAGATGAATAAGTTTGCCGCGCACACGAGAGAGGAGTACCGAAAGATGCTCGGGTTTAAAAAATCTTTTCGGCGAAAGAAAGATTCCGGGGAGGCGGCCAAAGACGTTTCCCTGTGGGAATACGAAGGAGTGGAAGCGCCGGAGTCTATCGATTGGGTCGATGAAGGTGTCATCACAACGCCAAAAAATCAAGGCTCGTGTGGGTCGTGTTGGGCGTTCTCCGCGATTGGGGCGGTGGAAGGCATAAACGCGATTAGAACTGGAAAGCTCGTCTCTTTGTCCGAACAAGAGTTGGTGTCGTGCGCCAGAGAAGGAGGCAATCAAGGCTGCAATGGTGGTTTAATGGATAATGCTTTCGAATGGATCGTTGAAAACGGAGGCGTTGACAGCGAAAAGCAGTACCAGTACAAGGCTTCCTTCGATGACTGCAAAACGAGAAAAACTTTATTGCACATTGCCTCGATCGATGGATTTAACGACGTGCCGTCGAACGACGAAACCGCTTTGAAAAAAGCCGTGTCACAACAGCCCGTCTCGGTTGCGATTGAAGCCGACCAGCGATCGTTCCAATTATACGGAGGAGGTGTGTATCACGCCGAAGATTGTGGCACGCAGCTTGACCATGGCGTTTTAGTCGTTGGTTATGGCATCGATCACAACAGCTCAAACGTCATCATCCCGGGCGCGACGAAGAAATATTGGAAAATTAAAAACTCGTGGAGCGAGCAGTGGGGAGAAGGAGGCTACATCCGGATCGCGAGAGATGTTGAGAGTCCTTCGGGTATGTGTGGTGTTGCCGAAATGGCGAGCTACCCGGAGAAAACTAAATTGTAAAACTTTGTACGAATAAAGCTTTGTAAATGAAAATTTATAACTCGGATATACAACAAAAACGCTCCGGAACTTATTCTTTGTATTACTATGAGAACTCACGGAACTTTAAAAAGCGCTCCTTTTTCGTGTGAATTCTATCCTTTTTTTTTGTTCCTGCTCTGTAGTCGTGAATTGGTGAAAGGACGGACGTGAGTCAGAGATATAAGAACGTGCGCAAAATAAAACGAGCGAAACAAATGTTTTTGAAGACTGCTCTGAAGGATCCATTGGTTATTATCGTTGGCTCACAGAAGATCACCACGAGCACTTCCACGTGCAAAGTTCGTCATTGCAGCTACTACCAACAACGAGAGATATGTATTCGCACATATATGCAATTATATAACAGGACAAAGCTCAGTCCTATCGATCGGTTTACATTTACAACGCCCGTAAAAGACGGAGTATCAGTATTAGCATGGTATGTTGTCCATCATAGCTTTTCTTCTTGTTATTTCACATATACATGCGATATACATACTCCGCATCGCGCGCTCGATATAAAAATCTACTTACCATTCTTGTTCTATTTCAGAGCGAGACATCGAAATGATTTGTGTGACATTTTAGTCGTCTAACAACATGTCCAAATTCCTCGCAATCAGTCCGTGCATTTTGTCCGCTTCCATTTCCGCATCCTTCATTCGTCGAATCTCGTCGTTCTCGACCCACGTCAATCCTTTCAACTCGATGGCTTCGTCTACATCTCCCATTAAAACAACATTTTCTCCCCTCACGATGTATAATCCGAGAGGTACGTCTGAATAGTGCGTTCCAACGATCATTCGTTCCACCGCGTTTTCTAAAACAATGTTCGCAAACTGGTCGAACGATCGCAACGTCCCGACGATGTTCGAGTTGTCTCTCAGAACGACGAGAATTTTCTTGTCGATGTCCTCGACTAAACTCGCCACCGCGGAAAGTTGCCAAGTGTCTGTCATCTTCTTTACTCTCTTAACTATCTATCTATTTTCCTCTTACTCTCTCTCTCTCTCTCTCTCTTCCTCTCTCTCTTCCTCTCTCTCTCTCTCCTTCTCACAACAACTTCTTCCTTCTGTAGCCTTTCACAGGCGTCGGCTGAATGAAGGAAACCAACAAGGAAAAAGCAGAGAGGAAAAAGAAAAAAGAAAAATTCCAATGCCCGCATCTCGTCATAAAACTTCTTCTCTCATCATTTGTTCTTACGTGCGAGAGCCCGAGAAAGAGAGAGAGAGAGAGAGAGAGGAAGAGAAGAAGAAGAGCGCGAATAAACAAATGTCAGTCGATGATGAGAACGCTTTGGAGGACGACGACGACGACTTTGGTGATTTTGAGAACGCTGGGAAAGCAGAAGAAACTCTGAAACCAACTCCAACGGTGACGACAACTGTTAAACAACAAAAACAACAAAAACAACAAAAACAAAAACAGAAGTCGTCTTCTGCGTTGGAGCTTTTGTCTCTCACGGATGCCGAGTTCAAAGTCGCGGTGGCGATTGCATTTGGAGGAGGAGTGTCAAAAGCGATGCCTGTAAAAACAAGACCAAAAGAAACAGAAAACGTTGGGAGGAGCGAAGAGGGAGAAGAAAAAGACACGATAACGAAGACGACAGAAACGACGATGGAAACGACAGCAGAAGAAGTAAGCGATGGAGAACAAGAAGAGCGAAATCAACGAGAGCAACTGCCAAAAGTAGGAGTTAGCATAGCGGAACGGATGAAGATGTTCGAGCAACAACAAGTGCCAAATAATCAGAACGACGCTTTTGCAGGCTTTGAGGACTTGACCGTTTCTGAACGAGGAGGAGGACAAACCAACCCGCAAAACGGAACTGCAACTGCTCCGCCTTCTATTTCACTTTTATAGATAGATTTTTAACGCACGCTTTAGATTATAGCAGAATAGATTAATATTTACAGTAGTCTTCATCATTCAGAAACTTAAAAGTTACGCGTAGTTAGCTTGCAACTGCTCCTCTCTTTTTTGTCAATAGCGCTCTTTTCGAAGCGGCTATTTTTTGCAAAAGCAAAGTGTGCTGTTCAATGAGCGCTGTGTACTCGTCGTTACTTTGCTGGATGGACTTTCTCCACTCCGCAGCTTCTTTCGCGTGATAGGTCTCCTGCGCTCTTAACTTAATCTTCAATTCTTCGCCCCCTCTCGCTTCTCTCGCCATGGTGTCCAACGCGTCTAAATCGACAATTTGACCAAATTTTCGCATCTGGACATCTATCTCTTTCGCCTCTAAGTCGCGCTCTTTCACTTCTTCTTCTTTTCGTTCAATCTCTAAAGCCGCAAATTGTTTCTTCAGTTCTTGCTGCGACTTTTTAAGGGACGATATTTCACCATTCAGATGTTCAATCTCGAGCTTCAACTTCTCGATCGCAGAGTTTGCAAAAACCAAACCGTTTTCGGCAGATCCCAGCTTCACACTCGAAACGGAATCCGTCGAGTCTGCGTCAAAATGAAGAATCTCGTGCGCTTTCAAAGTGACGTAAATTTCTATTTGGTTCAGATCTGCTTGCTTCTTCTTCTCGAACACTTCTTTATCCGCAGTAGTATCTTTCAAAGCCGCCACGGCAACTTCCATCTCCTTTACTTTTTCTTCTAAAAACGTCTTCGCTTTCTCGGACTCGTTCATGGCATCGACTTTTGCCGCTTCGAGCTCGCGACGCTTCGTCCGTAACTGCACCACTCTTTCGTATACGTCTTCTTCGCATCCGGTCGGGCATTTTTCTTCGATTCCATCTTCAATGTCGCGCATAAACACTTTGAACAGTTTGGCTCTCGGGGCGCCTGGCGGTAAACTGTTTTCATAAACTTTCATCAAATTCTGCAAGGCGTTGTCGGCGTGGATCAAATTAGTCTCGCGTTCTTTGTATCGTTTCGTGTATTTCTTTACCGACGCTTTCTTTGCGCGCATGTTCTCTTCGGCAGCGTAAAGTTTCTTTTCCCAGGCTATATCACCGGCGTCGTGCTTCTTCTCGATTATTTCGAGTTCACGCTCGAGAATGAATCTTTGCAACTCGAGAGATTTGCACTTTCGCGCCGCTATTGCTTTCGATAGGCACAACTTTCTTAATTTATCGTTGTATTCGTCGTTTGGCAGTGTTGCGCTTTCGTCTTTCAACGCTTGGAACTCTGCATTGAACGCGACTTTTATCTCTCGAATTTTTGCATTGACTCGAGTCAACGCATCGTCTTTCAATTCCACGTTTGCTCGCTTTTCTTTCACTATCGTTGCTAGAGGATCCGACTTCAACGGGAAATCACTTATGCGGTTGCGAGCTTCGATTATTTCTAAATCATCTTCGATATTCGTTTCGGACTCGTCGATTGGTCTTGTGAGCTCGAACGCAGCCATCTCTTCCGATCGCTTTTGACGCTCTATTCTTCGTATCTCTTGAGATGTGAGATCGCTCTTTTCTCTGCTAATTTCTTCGTAAATGTCGCTCACTCTCGGAGCCTCAACATTTGATGTGATTGTGGAAGTTTCGTCAGAAATTATAGAAGCATCTCCGGCTGGTAATACGGCCCTTTCGTCGAAATCTTGATCCTCGTCTTCGTCCTCCTCGCTGGAGTCCTCTTTCATCAAACTGAAGGACTCGCACGAAAACTCGTATCGACTCGTCGCTTCATCATCGATATTCGCTTCAAAATGCGCATGCAGCTCTTCACAACAAGCTTCAACATCGTCTCGATACCGCTTTTTAAGCCTTTCTAAAATAATTTCAGCACGTTCAAGTCTACATGCCATTTCTCTCTCTCCGCGTTCGACATCGACAGCTGTTTTCTTTTTCATGATTTCAAGAAGATCCACATCCACCTCAAAAGCAGATTCAGGAAGTATGTCAACACTTTTCAATTTCTTATTTGCTTCGATCAACGACTTAAATTCTTTACGAAGCTCGTTTAATTTCTCTAATGTTCGCTTTCTCGTCTTCTCTGCGTCGTTGGAAATCTGCGACTCTCTCGCCAACGTTTTCGCTTGCTCCATAGAAGGAAACTCGTCAATCTCGATATCTTCAGCGATTGCCTTCCCATAATCTAAATTACTTTCACGCAATCCTTCCGGTACTTTATAAGAACCAAACTTTGATTTCAACTCAAACAAAAGCAACGATCCGTCTTCGCTCGCGCTCACGAGATATTGATCGTCGTATGTTACAGCTACACCTGTAATTTTCGATACGTGAACCTTCTTTTCGACCCAGACTTGCTCCTCATGAGCGAAATCAGCCTCTTCTTCGCCTTCCTTCTCTTCACTTCTATTTTGATTCAAAATACGCAACGATACGGAACCATTTACAAACCCTTGAACTAGAAACCTGCCGGAATGAGAGGTTTGCGAACAACACACTTCTTCGACAGAAGTATTTTCGATCGATACGAAACAGGCTTCGAGCTCGAAAGTATCCGTACTGATCTTCGGCAAATTTGTCGAAAGAAGACGAGCTACCTTATCGCCCTTCTTTTGAAAATAAATGTCTATGACATTCTTGTCTGCGGTACTCTTTGACTTATCGTACTCGATATGCTTTGGGACTTTATCGAGTCGAACAAAACCAATCGGCGCAAGTTTTCCTTTCGCTTCCACAGTAAACAAGAATATCGTCTTATCTTTCGATGCAGTCGCAAATTTGGACCCTTCTGAATTCCAATCTATCGATACGATGGCGTCTGTGTGCGGTTTGACGCTCTCTAAAACTATAAACGACGCTTCGCTTCGTAAAAGCACGCGAACGACACCGTCACTGAAACCAACTAAAACTAACCGCGAGGACGTATCTACTACTTTCGGGAAGACTTTCAAAACAGTCCCTCGCGCTTGGAATCTTGACGTGAAAAGAAGCTTGCACTGAGAGTAGTCGTAGCATCGAACCGTCTTATCGTCACCGGTTGTGAAAAAATGCGGGCTCACGAAGGAAACGTCGCATCCCGCAATTGCTCCTGAGTGCGCCTCAAATATTTCTTGCGATGTTCCGTCAGCAAGGTCTAATTCGAGTAAACTACCGCATGCGTTCTGAACGACGAGCTTGTTATTGTTGCTATCGTCGCTGACGATTAAATTCTTACAGCTTACCGTGTCCCCGAGATAATACTCGAATATTGGCTTGATCTTCTGCACGAACGGTGTCTCCGGCGTCTCCACAATGGTCCAAATTTCATCCGCATCCCAGGCTCGCACGTATCCATCTTCTCCCGCAGTAATAAGCTGCACGCGCTGCTGTTGCTCTCGCATTTCATCCCGCATCATGACTCTGCGCAAATGCATGGAGTTTATCGCGCCATCGTGACATGTAATCTCCTCGTCGATACAAAACTTAGTTTCGATTAATCCGCCACTCCACGCCAATATCGCACCCGATCCTGTCCCGCTCAAAGTTATCTTTCCATCGCCCGATTCACACGTCGCACAAACATCCGACAATGGCTCCGCTCCAAACTTCCCAAGTGATCCGTGTAACTTTAATCCGGTAAAAGTATCAGCCATCTTCCAAAATCTAACGTGACCGGTCCCCCACGTCGTCAACTGCCCGTATACAGTCAGTGAGAACGATAAACCGAAAACTTCTTGCGAGAACGCTTTGCAACGTAAAATGGACGATTCGTTTTCCCAATCCCAAATAGTCAACAAATAGTCTGGCGCGCTCGAAACCGTTGCTAACATGGTCCCATCCGGCGAGAATTTTGCGAGCGCGTATTTCGATTTCGCACCTCCTCTTAAAGTTTTTTTCAACACGAGAGACGGATACGCGTACACGTCGACGCGAGCACACTCGTCTTCTTCCTCTTCCTCTCTCCTCTCGTTCACGCAACCGATCTCACCTTCGCAAAGCGCAACAAATGTTCGCTCTGGATGCACGGCAATTGCCCCAATCTCCCGTAATCGACGCGAGCGCATAAAGAAGTTCTCTTCCTCTTCTTTCGCGGTCGTATTTTTTACGCGCAAAAACTGGACCAAATTTCCAACGGAGAACGCGATGGTTTCGTGGTCCACGAAGGCGACATTGTCACGTCTGACGCTGTTTAAACCATAGTTACGCTTCAAATCGACCCGGAGTGAATGAGATGTTGCGTTCGCTGCTACATCATCATCCATGCCGATTGTGCTTGTGTTCGAAGGAGAAAGCGCGAGAGCGGGTCAAACTTTTTTGAGGAAGTACTTTCTGAACGTTTTGTTTTCGTGAGAAGAAAAGCACAATTCTAAAAATATATCGAGAACGATAATGCGATGGGATAGGAGGAAGAAGAAAGAGCTCGGTATTCATACGTTACAATACTCATAAAAGTTCATCAACGTCATTACTTTTCCGCCATCAACTCTGCGTTCAACTCCGCTAACCGATCTTGTTGCTCGAGAGATTGACAAGATGCGATGGAGTCTTTGATTTCACCGTTCATAAAGTTTTCGAGCGGGAAGTTCTTTTGCAATCTGTGGTCAGAAACTCTCGAGTCTTTCCAGTTATACGTGCGAATCTTTTCTGACCGAGCGCCAGAACCAACTTGCGCTTTTCTAGCCCCTGCTATTTCTTTGTTTCTTTCTTCTAACTGTATCTCGAACAACTTGTTCCTTAAAATTTGCATGGCTCGAATGCGGTTCTTCAACTGCGTTCGTTGCTCGGAGCAAAAAACTCTAATTCCGGACGGTTTGTGGAACATATCAATCGCCGTTTCGACCTTATTCACGTTTTGGCCACCCGCTCCACCGGATCTCGCAGTTTGGATTTCCAAATCTTCGTCTTTTATTTCAACTTCAACTTCGTCCGCTTCCGGCATCACCGCGACAGTTGCCGTCGACGTTTGGATTCTACCTTGCGCATCTGTCGACGGAACTCTTTGCACTCGATGAACTCCAGCCTCCCATTTCAATTGCGAATACACGTTTTCGCCTTTAATTTCAACTACGATTTCTTTATATCCGCCAAAATCACCGGACGAGGACGACACCGTCTCCATTTTCCATCCTTCCGTTTGCGCGAATCTAGTATACATCCTGTGCAAATCGCCAACGAAGATAGCCGCCTCGTCGCCACCGGTCCCCGCTCGCATTTCTAACATAATATTTTTTGAGTCCAACGGATCCGTTGGTAACAAAGATAACGTCAACTGGTCGACCAATGTCTCTGCTTCTTGCATCAAACTATCCGCCTCTTCCTTTGCCATGGCGACCATCTCGTCGTCTCCGGCGGCTTCTTTCGCCATCGCCTTCGCCTCCTCGCTCCCTTGTAAACACTCCTTGTACTTCTGATACGTGTGAACAACATCTTGCAGCGCCCCCATGGCTTTGGAAACCTTTTGAAACTCCTTCGAGTCCCCTTGGACCGCCGGGTCGGCTAACTTATCCATCAACTCCTTGTGCATCTTTTCGTTGGCGTCGAGTTTGGCGACTAAGAAATCCGGCGCCGGCCCGGCCGCCGCGTTCGCCGCAAGCAGTCCGCCTCTTCTCGAATGTATGTGAGTGACAGTTGCGTTGACATTAGCGCCGTATCGTTCTCTCGTGTTAGAACGAGTGGTCGGATGTGATGAAGACGAAGAAGACGACGATGAAGCCGATGAAACCGAAGCCGTCACGAAGCTTCGTCCCCGTCGTCTTCTCGACGACGACGACGACGAAGCCATCCCTGCGGCCGTCGGTTCGGCTGAAGCCATCATCATTACGCTCATCATGAGAGTATGCAAATAAATAAGACGATGATGTGTGAATATGTGAGAAGAGAGTAGAGTGTTCGTTCTTCGAGCGCGTGTGCTTTTTTTCTCTGTCTGTAAGATGACAGGAAAGGACTGACGTGGTATTGGATATGGTTTAGGCGAGCAGCTCTAAACCTAAATTTTTACCTTCTTTTGCCGCAAAGCAACCAAAAAATTCGAAAAAAGGACCAAGCAGAAGCCAAAAGCACACGACAAAAAAGAAAGAAAGAAAGAGACGACTATGACCATCATCGTGGGAGGAGGAGTTGAAGAAGAAGGCGAAGAAGATGATTTCGTCCCAACCGTCTCTTTGACTTTATACGAGACTGATTTCGATCAGTTTGTGAATAAACTCGGCGAAGCGTACGAGAAATACGGCTTCGTCATCTTAGAAAACCACGGAGTGGCGCAAACAGACATCGAACGAGCTTTTCGGTTATCGAAATCTTTTTTTGAAGATTTGAGTCAAGAGGAGAAGGAGAAGTATCACTTGCCAGGGAAAGGTGGGGCGAGAGGATTTACTGCGTTCGGTAGGGAGACCGCGAAAGGAGCGACCAAATCAGATTTGAAAGAGTTTTGGCATCAAGGGCGCGATTTACCAACAAAAGGACATAAATTTGAGAAATTCATGCCTCCAAACGTGGAGGTGAACGAAATCGAAGGATTTACAGAGTCTGCGAAACACATTTTCTACTCTTTAGATGAACTTGGGAACAGAGTTTTACAAGCGTTAGCGGTGTATTTGAAGCAAGACAGACATTTCTTCGACGATAAAGTAGACGAAGGAAACTCTATTTTGCGAATCATTCACTACCCGCCTATCGCCGAAGAGTCGGCGGGGCACGTCAGAGCCGGCGCGCACGAGGATATTAACTTGATTACATTATTGTTAGGAGCCGATGAAGGTGGATTACAAATCTTAAGGAAGGATGGAAAATGGTTGGACGTGAACCCGGCACCAGGGTGTGTGACGTGCAACATCGGCGATATGTTGCAAAGGTTGACCAATCACGTCTTGCCGAGTACGACCCACAGGGTGGTGAACCCGCCAAAGGAACGAGCGCACATTCCTAGATTTTCGATGCCGTATTTTTTGCATCCAAACCCGGATTACGTGATTGATACGTTAGAGTCGTGCGTGTCAGAGGATAGACCGAACAGGTATCCTGAATCGATCAGTTCGGACGATTATTTGCAAGAACGCTTGAAAGAGATTAAATTGAAGTAGACGAATAGAAGAATTAAAAGCGTGATAAAGAGAAGAGACAAGAGACAAGAAAGTTAACATACATATTAATTAAGAGAGAGAGACATCCACAAGAGCATATGAAACCGCTCAGTGTAATAACAACAAAGAATAGAGAGACGCAACTGCATAAGAAATAGTATAAAGTAATACACACTTGATCTTATTATGATACAATAGGAAAGATGAAATCGTCGTCTCTGTTTAGAATTAGACGCTTACTAGCGAAGAGTTTTAGATATTCCTCAAGCGTAGGTATGAATTCGGATTGGAGTAAACTATCGAAATCAAAATTCATCGGACCTACTCTGGATTTTTTCTTGAGCATATCTGAACCCAAACGAACGCACGTTTCAATGCACGCAGCTCTCGCGATCCCTCTTTGGTCTTCCTCTTTTTCTTCTTTTTCTTCTCCCTCCTCGAAAGACGACGATATTTCAGAAGCTTCGTCTTCTTCTATGTTTCGTGATAAATCTTCCGCTTGTTCTTCAACGATTAAGATTTGCTGTTTTTCTTCTTCTTGACGCTTTTGCTCCTGTTCTTGAGCGGATTTTGTAACCACTTTCGTTTGATAATCGCGGAAGCAGTCTTTACTTTGAGAAGGCGGTATTTTATAAACGCTTAAAACTCTCGCAAAACAAAAGAGGCCGGGTTGACCAACGACAACGCGGCAAAGATTTTCCATAATATTTCGTATTTGAACAGCTGAGGAATCGACTAGTGCACAAAGTATGCGAGATTCAGTATATATGTACGTTCTTCCCGTCTCTTTTGCAATGTTTATTCTACTTTCAGATAGTATTTTCTTCTCAAAAGTGGTCTTTGCATGTTCGATATTGTCTCTTTCTCCTTCATTTTTACCAATCTTCACGAGCAGGAGCGCGCGGACTGGCACATCCGACGGCTCGTAAGCATCTAAACCTGCTTTTTTTACACATTTTCTTGCGATGTCAAGGATCGTCCGAGCCATTATCAAAACGTTTGTAAATGAGATACCGAACAAAATTTGTGTTGCGTTGCGGTCAAATCTCAAAACTTCCTTCTTTCTTTCTATTTTTAGCACTAGTCGATGTTGCAACAATAACTCGCTCCTGAGGTTTCCGATTTTTCAACGCATCGAAATAGAACACGTCACCTAGAACGTCGCCGAAGTCGCCTTCGTATACTGTATGAAAGTCTGATTGACCTGAGAAGAGGAGCTCGGAGTAGTGAGAAGTATCGAGAACTGCCATGGAGTAGCGCAACTCATCGTCTCTTCCTTCTCCTCCTCCTCCTCCTCCTCCTCCTCTTTGGAGAGAAGCTACCCATATAATATTTCTCTTTTCCATTTGTTTTGGGTCATATTTAACATAGCTCTCAATTTGACAGTACCCCAAATCCACATTGAACGTATTCTCGTCGAAGCGACAGTACTCTTTTGCGTGAAATAAAATGCCAACGACGTCTTCGTTTTTGAACACGTGTCCATGAAACAAATCGAAACGAGAAAGCTGAATATCCGCCTCAGCACTGTGCTTTGAAATCTGAAAGAACAAATGTGCGATGTATTTGTTCGCTTTTCTACACCTAAATCTTCTTGCCATGGGTGGTGACGATGAAGCAGACGAAACTAATTGACATTTGTGCATAAAGGAATTTTCAACATCTGGGACCGAGCGTTCTCGATACGTCAGTTGCAAAGACCCTGTTAATAAAGACGACGGTGGTCGATCGCACGGAATAAGTTTGCATCCATTAGTATTTGACGATAAGAATGACGCGTCTAACAAATTACGAACCAAGTCTCTCGCTTGCTCTCTTCGTCGTTTCCCTTCTTCGTCCTCTGACGCAAATCCTCCTGTCCCAGCGAACGAGGATATGTACATTTCCCAACCTTGTCGTCGTTTTCTGTTTGTTCTTTTACATCCTTCGAGATTGCTATTCTGGTAAGAACGAGCGGTGATAATTTTCTTTGGCACAGTCGTTGTTGTCGTTGTTATTGTTGTCGTTCTTCTCCTTCTTCTTCCTCTGTTCATCGTTGACCCCGCATAATCAACAGAGAGTTCGTTAAGACGAAGCGTCAGCATTTTTCGTCGTCTTCTTTACCAATCACAAGCCCACTCATTCGTTCCCGGTCTCGTCTTGATGTTCAGATGTCGACGTTCAAATAATCACGTCTCTCTTTTCCTTTCTCTCTCTCTCTCTCTCTCTGTCGCGCATTCATCTCTCTCTCTCTCTCTCTCTCTCTCTCTCGGCTAAAACGAATACTAATGAAGTAAGTTTTAAGAAGTATTTTTCGCTTTTTCCAAAACTCCCCTATTTTCTCCCCAACTGTCCTCAAAAATCATCATCTCGTAGAACACAGAAGAGCAAAACATTTCTGACGAGACTCTCTCCGCGCTCGCGATTGACACCCATCATGAAGCGAGAAGGAGAAAAAGAAAAAGAAAAAGAA
>MDTC01173358.1_pt1 | contig 13914 bp, 14 predicted proteins | sample 811181 | NCBI WGS metagenome assembly MDTC01 (sample SAMN05326644, study PRJNA326480) | marine metagenome | isolation source: seawater | place: Pacific Ocean: North | collected 2011
TATTTAAATTTATTTAATGCTTCCAAAATCTAAAATTAAAGTTGTTCAATCACTTAAACATAAAAAGAATAGAATAAATTCCAATTTATTTCTTGTTGAGGGGATTAAAAGCTTTGACGAACTTTTAAAATCAAATTATAAAATTGAATTTACAATTATTTCAAAAGAAACTCTTGCTAATAATAAACATTACAAAAATCTAAATGATTTATATGTAGTATCTTCTGCCGAAATAAATAAACTTAGTTGTCTTAAAAATAATAAATCATTAATTTCTGTCGTACATAAAAAAAATCTAAAAAAGAAATCAATTGATTTTTCTAAACTTCTAATTGCGCTTGATTCAGTAAGTGACCCCGGAAATCTAGGAACCATTATAAGAATAGCTGATTGGTTTAATATAAAAAGTATTATTTGTTCAAAAAATACCGTTGATTTATATAATTCAAAGGTTATACAGTCTTCAATGGGGTCATTTACAAGAGTTAATGTATTTTATGAAAATTTGGAAGAAGTTTTCAGTAATCAAGATATTAATGTAATTGGCACATCAACTGATGGAATTGACCTTAATCAGTTTGAAGTACCAGATAAAGGAATAATTCTATTTGGTAGTGAATCAAAAGGAATTCATAAAAGTTTAGAAAAATACATTGATACTTGGATATCAATTAAAAAAAGTGGGAGAGCCGAGTCTTTAAATGTTTCTGTTTCTGTTGGGATAATATTACATAAATTATCTTATGAATAATCCTTTTTTTTCCTAAACCACGGTATTCGAAAAACGATAAAATATGAAATAATTAATGAAGCAATAATAGGCACATAGCTTTTTTCATAACTATCTATAAGGATACCTGATTCGTCTACAAAAGATTTAAAGTTATTTTCAACTAGAACAGTTTCAAAATAAACAAATAATGTTCCAAGAAGTAAAAATGATATTATAAATCCTGCTGATTTGTAAAGCAATCGTAGGTAAAGTTTCATGTGTAAATTTAAATAATAAACAGATTAACTCAAAAGAGCATTTTTCTTTGCCTTTTCCGCAAGTTTATTTCCAAGATATTTATCAATAACATAATGTGAAAGGTAAATGGCTGGGGTTATTAGAATTGCAACACTAAATTTAAATATATAATTATCTGTCCCAACATTGAAAACTTGAGAAATCGACCATTCTTTACCTGCTGGTGCAAGAAAATAAAAAGCAATCAATAGGACAATAAAACTATCAATTAATTGTGAAACTACAGTTGATCCAGTAGCTCTTAACCAAATATATTTTCCACTTGTTATTTTCTTAATTTTTTGAAAAACAAATACATCAAGAAGTTGGGCAATAAGAAAGGCAATAATTGATCCAATTATTATCCCAATACTTTGAAGGAAAATCGTATTATACGCATAGTTTATATTAAAGCTATTTCCAGCATCATCAAATTTATTAATATTCAACCAATAAACATTTGGGGTTAGTTTAGTTGAAAGAAAAATTATAATGAAAGAATATGAAATCAAAAGTATTGTAAAATAGCTTATTTTTTTTACTCCTTTTTTACCAAAATATTCATTAATTATATCTGTTGTTATAAAAACTACTGGCCAAATTAATACACCTACTGACAGATTAAAATCTTTGATGAATGAGAAGTCAAAAATTTTAGTACCCAGGATTTCAGCTAGAATGGCATTGGTTACAAATATTCCTGAAAGAAAAATAAATATATTATTTAACTTTTTTTCCTCCTCAATATTTAGCTTTTGCATTATCAGGAATTACTGCATACCCCTTTCGATTTCATCGAGATGTATTGAGTCTATAGACTCTTGAAGGCTTGGTTTAATCTCAAGAACAGTATCAAGTTTTGAAATTTTAAGAATCTTTTTTATATGTTCATTAATATTACAAATTATGAATGATGCTTGTTTTTCTTGAAATGTTCTATTTCCTACAAGCATTGCACTTAAACCAGATGAATCCATAAACTTTACGTTTTTTAGGTCGAGAATTATATTTTTTGCACCCTCAACCTCATAGGTTATGAGATCGGCTTTCAATGTAGGTGCAACAACAGAATCTACTTTTTCATCTTTAGGTGTGAGAATGTAATAAAGATCATTCTTCTCAATTTCATATTTCATATAGCAATATTAATATTCGATTCAATATCATTCAACATATTATCGGTATTTCTTTTTTTAAATTTTTCACCAATTATATTTTCATAGAGTTCAATATATCTTTCCGAAATTAAATTAACTCTTTTATCATCCATAGGAGGTATTTTTTGACCTTCTTTACCTTGAAATCCATTTTTAATTAACCATTCTCTAACAAATTCTTTTGAAAGTTGTTTTTGATTTTTATTTTGATCCTGAAGATCTTTATATGAATCGGCATAAAAATATCTAGAGGAATCAGGTGTATGAATTTCGTCAACTAGATAAATATCATCTCTAATTTTTCCAAATTCATATTTTGTATCTACTAAAATTAAATTTTTTGTTTTCGCATATTCTGTCCCTTTTTGATATAGTTTTTTAGTAAAATTCTCAAGCTTCACATAATCTCTTTCATTTACTAAACCTTTAGAAATTATTTCATTTCTAGATATATCCTCATCATGACCAACTTTTGCTTTTGTAGTTGGGGTTATTATTGGAATAGGAAACTTATCGTGTTCTTTCATTCCATCAGGCATAATCACTCCGCAGATATCTCTCTTACCTGATTTGTATAACCTCCATGCATGACCCGTTAAATAACCTCTAATTACCATCTCTACAGGAAAAATTTTACAACTCTTACCTATGGTTACATTAGGGTCAGGTATTCTTTCAATCCAATTAGGAATAATATCCTCAGTCATCTTGAGAAATTTCTCCGCTATTTGGTTTAGAATTTGACCTTTATATGGTATTGCTCTTGGAAGAACAACATCAAATGCACTTATCCTGTCTGTAACGACCATAACTATTTTATCCTTAAAGTAATATACATCCCTTACTTTCCCTTGATATTTCTTTATTAGAGAATTAAATTTAAAATCTGTGTATTTGATTGCTTTTTCCAATATTACCAATCCGGTTTATTATTATCTTTCTTTTTGTTAGGTTTTCTTTTTAATTGCTGAATATACTGAAATTCATTATTATTTAGAGCATTGAGAATCATCTCTGCTTTCTTTTTTGACATGTTTATTTTTTGAAGCTTTTCTTCTAATGATTCATTATCAGTGCTATTGTTATTTTTTTGTTTATTGCTATTATCTTTTGAGTCATTCTTTTGTTGATTTTCTTGCTGATCCTTCTTTCCTTCATCTTCATTTTTTTTATTATCAGAATTTTCTTGTTTATTATCTTTTTTATTTTGCTTATCACTATCTTTTTTATCTTGCTTTTCGTTTTGCTTCTGTTTTTGAATCCTTTTCTTTACGAGCTCATAATTAAACTTTGAATCGATATTAGTATTGTCACTAATAATTGACTCTTTATAAAATTCCAAGGCTTCCTCAAGCTTATTTCTATTGTTACTTATGTTGCCAATTTGTTGTAGAGCAATTGACTTCACATTATAATTATCAGTAATTGTCGCATAAGTATAGTTTTCAAGTGCCTTTGTGGTATCCTCATTAAGATAATAAGAGTGAGCAAGGTTTAGAAAAATTTTTTCGTTCTTAATATCAAATGAATCAACTAAGATATTATAGTTTATTATTGACTTATCGTACTCCTCGTTTTTAAAATAAATTTCTGCTTCTTTTGTAAGTCTATTGATTTCATCAATGTTATTTACATTTAATAAAATTGTTATAATGATTTGAATGATCATAGAGATATAATTTTTGATACAAAAATAAAGTCAATAATTACTAAAATTAAAGCACATAAAAGAAAATAGAAATATTTATTTTCTGAAATATTTGATATTCGTTGGTCAACCACATCTCCTTTAATATTTTTAATGTCACTTATCATTTGATTTATTTCGTTTACATTCTTTGATATTTCGTAATATTTACCACCAGTCTTATTTGCTGTTTCTTTAAGTGAAATTGAATTTAATTTACTTATGACTATGTTGCCTTCTTTATCTTTTTTCAAGTTTCCATAATTATCAAAAATATTACTTCCTTCAGGCGTTCCTATTCCAACACTATATAACTTCAAAGAATTTTCTTTTATTTTCTTTATTGATTCATCAGTTTCTTCTCCAAAGTCTTCTCCGTCAGAAAAAAGTATAATTATTTTTGATTTGAGGTCTTTGTCTCCTGATTTTTCATCTTGAAGTTTTGATAATCCTAATTCAAGGGGTGGACCAAAATCAGTTCCGCTGTTTGGGACAAGTTCAGTATTTAAAGTTTCTACAAAAAGATTCAAAGCATTTTTATCGTACGTTAACGGACATTGGACAAACGCTTCTCCTGAGAACATGATTATTCCAATTCTGTCCCCACTAAACTCATCAATTATTTTTTTTATTTCAAATTTTACTTTCTCTATTCTTGATGGTTGTATATCATTTGCATTCATGGATTCTGATAGATCAACTGCAATCATTATGTCTTTACCAACTACATCAACTTTTTCTTCTTTAATACCAAAATTTGGGCCAAGAAGTGATAAAATTAACAATGTAAAGAATGTTGTTCTTAATATTAATTTAAATAAAATACTTTTTAAGTTAACTTTTATAATTGGGTTAATTTGGTATAATCTAAATAGATATAAAAAGTATAAAATGAAAAATAGAGAAACTAAAGAAATCTCTAATAATCCTACATCTTTTTGGAAATCCATAAGCTAAATTATTAAATACAATTATCATTATTAAAATTTGAATATTGATTTAACCCTTTTTCACAAATAGAAAAATTGATAAAACTTTACATGATATAATGTTTTATATTTGCGATCACTTCAGGAGAGGTGGGTGAGTGGCTTAAACCAGCAGTTTGCTAAACTGTCGTACGTAATTACGCGTACCGGGGGTTCGAATCCCCCTCTCTCCGCTTTTATTATTGATTCATTTCAACATTTTTTATCACGTATCGTTTCAAGATAAAGTAATATTAAATGTTAAAGATTGCATTTGACAAAGATTATATTCACCCGTTAGAAAAGAACCATAGATTTCCTATGGTAAAATATGAACTAATTCCTGAACAGCTTTTGAGAGAGGGCTCATGCTCAAGTGATAACTTTTTTATTCCTGGTATTGCATCAAAAAATGAGATAATCATAACTCACGAATCTAAGTATTATGATAAATTGTCTACCTTAAGTTTATCAAAAAAAGAGGAAAGACCAATCGGGTTTCCAATGAGTAAAGAGTTGATCCTTAGAGAAAAAAAAATAGTAAAAGGTACAATTGAATGCTGTAATTTTTCAATTGATAATGGAGTTGCAATGAATATAGCAGGTGGCACTCATCATGCATTTTATGACAGGGGAGAAGCTTTTTGTATACTAAACGACCAATCTATAGCTGCAAATGTTTTATTAAATGAAAAAAAAGGAATAAATAAAATATTAATTGTTGATCTTGATGTACATCAAGGAAATGGAACTGCATCTTTATTTCGTGGTAGAGAAGATGTTTTTACGCTATCTTTTCATGGAAAAAATAATTATCCATTCAGAAAAGAGAAAAGTGATTTTGATTATGATTTTGATGATCATACAGATGATTATTTTTATTTAGATAAACTCAGAAGGCATCTGCCTGAAATTATCGATAGTTTTGAACCTGATTTTATATTCTATCTATCTGGGGTAGATATTTTAAAGAATGACAAGCTTGGAAAATTAGGATTATCTATTGAGGGATGTAAAGAGAGAGATAGGTTTGTTTTAGAAACCTGTAAGAAAAATAACATTCCTTTGCAGATTAGTATGGGAGGAGGTTATTCATCTAATCTGAGGGATATTATTGAGGCTCACTCAAATACATTTAGACTTGCTCAAGATATTTTCTTTTAATAAATACATCTACCCTCTTTTTCTTTTATTAAATAATTTTTTTACATTGAAATGATAATAGAGTCAAATATTTAAACTCTTGTATAATAAAATGAATAAAAGCTTTCTTTTTTTTGTATTAATTCTACTTTTCTCTCAGAGCTTAAATGCTCAAATAAGAGTTACTGGGACGATAATTGATGAGGCAACAGGAGACGGGTTAGAGGGTGTAAAAGTTATTCTTAAGTCTTCAAACGTTAAGGGAGGTGGATTCTTTTCAGGTGTTTTAACTGAAGAAAATGGAGATTTTGATGTAACAACTAGTTTTAGATTTCCTTTGGATTTAATAGCTACTAAAAAGGGTTGTAAACGTCTTGTTGTCCCTCTAAATAGAAAAACAAAAATGTATAGTTTTGTAATGGAATGTGAAAGGGAGATTATCAAGGTAGTTACTAAGGAAGAACCTCCTAGTGAAGAAGAAAAATCAATTAGAGTAACAGGAAAAATAATAGATAAGGACACACAGGTTGAGCTTGAGGGTGTAAAAGTTATATTAAGGACAGCAATTATAACTGGTGGTGGTTTTTTCTCAGGTGTTTTAACTGAAGAAGATGGTACATATGACGTATCAACTAGTTTTGATTATCCATTAAATTTAGTAGCTACAAAAAAAGGATGTAAGAGAATCATTTTTCCTTTAGATGAAAATAAAAATCAGTACGATATCCTAATGGAATGTGAAAAGGCTACTATTGATAGGATCATTGAGGAAAAGAAAAGTAAATCGAATAGTTTACCATCAGCAAAACCTGACAAACTGGTTTATTTAGAAAATGAGGAAATTTTAATCAATGAGGATTCAGTACTATTGAATGATTCAGATCCTGATGGAAATCCTCTTGAAATCTTAATTTATAAAACTGTTAATGGATCAGTATTGCAACAAGATGATGGTACTTATAAATATGTTCCTTCTAATGAATTGGAATATTCATCTGATACTCTATTTTATATTCTATCGGATGGTTATGGCACTGATTCTAGCTATATCGTTTTAAATAAACTTGAAATAGGTACAGAATTATCTCAAGTAATTGATTTAAAATCAATTTATTTTGATTTTAATAGTTCTGAAATTAGAGATGATGCAAAGATTGAGCTTGATAAAGTAGTTAAGATAATGGAGGAATACCCTAAAATGAAGATTGAAATTGGTTCGCATACTGACTGCGTAGGTGGTGATGATTATAATTTAAAACTCTCTGATGAAAGAGCAAAGTCATCTGCAAGATACATTCAAAATAAAATGAATTCATTAAGAGATTATTCAGAAATTTATACTGCAATTGTTGCCGCATTTAAAACTAAAATGTCATATAAATCTTTTTATGCTAGAATGGCAAATATCAAGTATAGAAAACAGATTTTTGATTACTTAGGAGAAAATTCCTTTGAAATTTTAGGATTTAAGACTTTTAATGAGTTCGAAGCCTACTTGTCATCAGATGAAATAATGATGACATATGATGATAGAATTAATGGTAAGGGATACGGAGAAACTGTTCCTATTGAAAGTTGTGAATCAAGTTGTGAATCTTGTTCTGAGCAACAGCATCAACTTAATAGAAGAACAGAGTTTGTAATAGTTGAAATAGGTGATAAAGCAAACTAAGTTGAAAACATTAAAAACATTCTCTTTAGGTATTTTTTTTATATTTCTTCTAATCTCCTGTTCAGAAAACGATTTTGATTTATCTGAAATTGATCTAAGCGATATCAAACCTGAATTTAAAATTCCATTTGTATCAGGAGAGATTGGTTTAATTGATATTGTTGATAATATTGATTCTACAGTTTTAGTAGATGATGAAACAAGTATTCTAAAGGTATTATTTGAGGATAGCAATTCAATTTCTTTTGAAACAAGTAATGTCATTTCATTAGATCAACTTGAATATTCTGGATCACAAAAATTACAAACAAAAAAAATAAACTTAAGTAATTTAAATAGTTTAAGTACAACCATAACCCTTAATGATCTAGCCAGTAATATGCCCTCATTAAATTTTGTCAACTCCTTGGCTGAAAACTCATCTTCAGTTTTTCCTCCAATTAATAATAATGAGAGTGGGGGAATTTATTCATTTAGTAGTTATGACAACTTTAAATATGTAGTCATTGACTCGGGTTTCGTTCAAATAGAAATAAAAAATAATTTATCTATTCCTGTAGATGTGAATATTGAGATAAGTGATAAAGAAAATGTTTTTTTAGTTATTCAGGCTAACAACATTTTGCCAAATCAATTATTCCAGATAAATGAGGATTTAAATGGTAAAATGATTTATAATGAGTTAAATGTTGAAGTGACAAAATTTAATACTCCTGGATCAGGAGGAACACCAGTAAGTATTAGTCCTAGTTCGGATAATATTGAGGTTTCATTTGAAATTGGTGAAATTTCCGTTTCTGAGGGCGAGATTAATATTAGCGATATTAATTCCATCGCTGATAATTCTCTGGACGTTGACTTAAGCTTCTACGATAGTGTTGAGTTAAAAAGTATTGTATTTACTGAGGGCCAAATCGATTTTGAAATTAATTCATCATTGAGTTTCGATGTAGATATTAGCTATTCTCTTCCTGCCAAAAATGGTAATGATTCTATTTCAGATGATGCTAACATAAATTCAAATGGAGTTTATAATAAAAATTTTAATATAAAGGATTATACCTTTGATCTTCATAACGAATCAATAAATCAATATAATAATCTGAAAGTAAATTCCTCAGTTGAGGTATCATCAAATTCAAATTTTATTATCTATAAATCAGATGAGGAAATAGAAATTTCATTTACATTATCAAACTTAGTATTCAAAGAAATTAATGGATATTTTGGAAATAAAACATATGATATTGACAGATCTGAAATAGATTTAGATAAAAGTCTTTTTGATTTTTATGATAGATTTGATGGAGAGTTTTTGCTAACAAATCCTAGTTTTGGTTTGAATGTATATAGTTCAATGGGTGTTCCTATATCTTTTAACTTGGACATTGAAGGATCAGATAATAAAAGTAATTCAGAGAAAATTTCATTAAATAGTAATATTAATCAGGCAGTTTCCAAAGATGGATCTTTGACTGAGACAAAAATATTAATTGATAAGGATAATTCTAACATCGTTAATTTTATAAACCTTCCACCACTGGAGGAGATAGTTATTGATGGAAACCTAAAAGTAAATCCAGATGGTGTTACTCACAGCAATTTTATTTTAGAAAATTCAGAGATCTATGGCAATATATTCTTTGAACTTCCTTTTGAAATTTCTGCAAGTAATATGACAGTCTCCGATACTATTCAAACCAGTGAGATTAATTTAGTGTCTAGTATTTACTCTGCAAAAATGATTCTAAATTATGAAACTGATATTCCAGTTGATTTTGATATCTCGTTAATATTCCTAGATCAAAACTTATCTGAAATAGACAGAAGTGAGGGAGAGATTAGTGTTAGTGCAAGTGATGTCGATGCTAATGGTTACTCAACTGGATTAATATCTGATTCCTTTACTGTTGATCTAACTACAAATCTACTTGATAGATTAAGTGACATTAAAAATGTAATTTTTCAAATCAAATTAAATACTGATAATTCCAATTCGGTAAATATAACCTCTGATATAAAATTTAAGTTTCAATCAATTTTAGAAGTAAAATTAAATGGTGTATAAAAATTTAAAATTTTTACTATTTCTACTTGTGACAAAGATATCATTTGGTCAAGTTGATAATATGTTATTTTTAATGGATAATGTACCATCTTCAAGAAATGTTAACATAGCAGCTTATGATGATTCTACAAAGTTTCATTTTGCATTTCCAATTATTTCTGGTATTCAAGCCTCCCTTAATTCAGATTTTAAATATGATGATATTATTAAAATTCGTCCTACTGACGGATCAAAATTTCTTGATCCAAACTCTTTTATAGGTTCATTAAGAAAAAGAAGCCATGTTCAAGTTAATGCTAAAATCAATCTAATTAGGTTTGGTTTCAGGTTTAAAGATGGTTACGTTAGTTTCAGTGTTGATGAAAATATGAATGCAGATTTAGGTATCGACAGGGGAGTATTTCAATTTTTAATTTATGGTAATAAAACGTATGAAAATAATCAAGGAATCGGTTCCTTAACTTCTAATTTTAGTCATACAAGAGAATTCTCAATCTCTTATGCAAAAAAAGTTGAAATTAAAAATCACATATTCGATGTTGGTATAAAACCAAAAATTTATTTTGGTTTAGGTAACTTTGAATCAACAAATACTATTAATTACAGAAATGACCAGAACTTTTCAAGCATCGGTTTTGATTTAAGAGGAAATGGAAACATATCCGCCCCAATAGATATTGTTTCAGGTCAAAAAATCGATTTAAACGATTTCGAAATTACATCAAACTTCGAGTCGAGTTACATATCAAATTCAAAAAATAAAGGTTTTGGATTTGACATTGGAGCAAGTTATGAATATGATCTTGGAAGAAAAATATATAATATCAGAAGAAATAATGACGTTGTTTTTAATCGTGCTAGAAAGGTAAAGGTTGACTTTAGTATTGTTGATATTGGTAGAATCAATTGGAAGTCAAATTCAAAGAGTATTAATTACAACTTATCATACCAATTTAATGGTTTTGATTTGACCAATCATATTGATTCAATAAGTGAAGGATACGATTTTTATGAAAACTTTATTCAAAATGAATTAGATTCACTTGAGCTAGAGAATTCTCTTAGTATTGAAGATCAGGAAAAATATTCGACAGGATTAAAACCTAAATTTTACCTAAATTCCTCTTTTTTCTTTTCAAATAAATTATCAGTTGGACTTCTAATGAATTCCTCAAATTATGGATTCTTTAAGCATATGAATGTAACTCTACACTCCTCTTTCAGATTAAATGAAATTATAAGATTAACAGCTAGTCTTAGTAGAGGAAATAAAATAGGTTTGGGTCTAAGCCTTAAGGGAGGTCCTTTTCAATTTTATATTTTATCTGATAATATCTTCGATACTTCTGATATGATATCTAATCCATACGAAGTGAAGAATGCAAATCTGCATTTTGGTACAAATTTTATTTTTTAATTAATTTTTAATTAAAAAAATTAATCACTAAATCAATTTCTTTTTTATATCGTATTAATTGTTATTAAATAATCTCTTATGAATAATTTAGTAATAATTAGTCATCCCGATAAAAAATCATTTTGCTATAATGGTATTTTTAATACAATTGTCGAAGAAATTAAAGATTCTAAAGAAAGTTTAGAAGTTATTGATTTGTATCACGAGCCATTTTCAAACCCTTCAAAAAAATTAATTAAGAAGTATCAAAATCTTATTAAATGGTCAAAAAAGATATATTTTATATCGCCAGTTTGGTGGTTTAGATTAACTCCTCGAATGGAGATGTTTTTTGATTTAGTATTTACACCAGGTTTTGCATTTGATTTTGTTAATATAACTAAGATTTATGCTTATCCTAAATCTTACTTAAAAGATAAAAAAATTAGAACATACATGACACATGGTGCTCCAGCTTTGCCAGTCATGACATTGTATTTAAATTCAATTAAGCTTAGGTTAGTTATGGGAGTTTACAGTTTTGTTTTTGGATGGAAACCTTCTCTTTGGTTTAAAACAAAACAGTTTTGGTCAGTTCCTTTTACAACTGATAGAAAAAGATTAAAATATCTCTCTGTTGTAAGAAAAGATTTAAAAAAAGATCTTAATAAGATTTAAATAAAAAAGGCTCTTTTACATAAGAGCCTTTTTTAGGAATTTAGTTTTCTAGATAATCCTGTATCTGAGTTTCTATTGAGGACGGATCAAACCACTCGTTTAGCATAACTACTTTACCAGCCTCATTAAACTGTTGGATTATATAAAATTTTAATTTAAGAGGTGCTCCTGTCTCAGAGTGTTTAAAGCTCCAAAGGCCGTATATTCTAACGACGTTAGGATCTGTTGTTTCTACACCCATATCAGAATATAATGATCCTCCCCAGTATGATCCAGGATTATCAGGCCCGACACCTGGCTCAAATTTAAATTCCTCAAATTGGTTAAAATATTCTGTTGCAGCAGCTCTTAATTCAGCTTTTGTCTGGTATGTTCCACTATAATTATTTGGACCACTCCACTTTAAGGAATCTGAATATAATTCAAGAAATAAATCTATATCTTCGGCATATATACCTCCAAGATGATATTCTTCAAACGATTCATAATTTTTTTTAAATGTTTCCTTGTCTGCTTCTGATACTATAATTCCCTGAGGACCACCACATGATGCCAAAATCATAGTGATATATATTAAAAAGTATTTTTTCATAATGTTAAATTTTTATTTTCAAATAAGTTTAAATCAAATTATAATAAATTATTTTTTAATAATCATCTTAATTGTTCAATAATTGGTGCTTATCCTATTATTTTATTTGATATTTTAAATATTTTTTAATTAAAAACTAATTACTATGAATTTATCCTCAACAGCAGAAGCAATTAAAAATTATAAACTCAATTTTGATTGGAGGAATGGATTTGAGTCTTGGTCTGTGGTTCCAACTACAGATAATTACCATATGATTGCTCCTAATCTTGGTCTTGAAGCAACAGGAGCAAATCAAATCAAAGATATAATATTTGGATTTTGTACCAAAAATGAACTAGAGCAGCAATTAGTAGATATAATTGAGCATGGAAAGTACGTAACTTGTGTACTTAATCTAAAAACAAAATCAGGTGACAAAATACAGTGTGTTGAAGTCTTTCTATTAGATGATAGTGGCAGAGTTGATAAGATTTGGGCTTTGTAATTCGACTCTGAATTGTATTTAATATTTAATTTAGTTTGAGAATAATAAAAGCACTTCACTTTCTGATAAAGCTTTATCGTATATTAAATAATCATCTATTAAACCATCAAAATACTCTGGGTGCACGTCTTGTCTACCTATCCATAAAATAGCATCACTGCCCTCGCCGTTTTGTAATACATCAACATCAGTAACTTCACCATATTTAGAAGTGAGAATTACCAATCCATTCATATACAAAATAATTGTTCCATCCTCGTCACCTTTATTAACAACGACATAGTGATTCCATTTGGCTGGATTTTCAATATTATTCACAGATATGGCCTGCCTATCTTCACTAGCAACTGATGGACCGCTCCACAATGTATAATCAATAAATCCTACAAGATATCCTTTTCCATTATTTCCAAAACGCTCATCTGACATTCCTGCTGAAAAAAACCATTCCTTGTATGGACGACTGTTTTCAGACTTAGCCCAAAAAGACAAAGTCCACTCTCCATTTATTATATTTGTGTCAACAGATGACTTCATAAATCCATGACTTGGACCTGTACGAATTGCTTTATCCATATTTCCAAATCTGTCAGAACCAAACACAGGATTTATTGGACTATTTTCAACCATAGTATTTGCATAGTAATCTATCTGTCTATCCAATATAACATCTTTCAAATCATCGTTGAAGTTTAATGAAAATTTTAAATTATCGGAAAAAAGATTTTGAGGGTCACCACATTTATCACCCCAACCATTATTATTCCAATCCATTTGGTCTGGATTATAAACTCCAGAACAATTATCACAAACATTTCCTATACTATCACCATCTGAATCAGCTTGATCTGGATTTATAGTAAGTATACAATTATCGACATCGTCAGTTACTCCGTCTCCATCTGTATCTTTTTGTGAGTCGGCACATCCCTGCTCATCTACAGTAGCGCCAGAAGGAGTGTCTGGGCAGATATCAACATCGTCAGTTACTCCGTCTCCATCTGTATCTTTTTGTGAGTCGGCACATCCCTGCTCATCTACAGTAGCGCCAGAAGGA
>MDTC01257974.1_pt1 | contig 13913 bp, 13 predicted proteins | sample 811181 | NCBI WGS metagenome assembly MDTC01 (sample SAMN05326644, study PRJNA326480) | marine metagenome | isolation source: seawater | place: Pacific Ocean: North | collected 2011
ATTACCTCTTCATCACGGCCTAACAGACAGCATGTTTGATAGATTACATAAAACTATTGATGAATTTTTAGGAAGTCTTTAATTTGAATAAATGAATATTTTAATTACAGGCGCAGATGGGTTTGTTGGAAAAAATTTAAAAGAATATCTTGAAAATAATAAAGAAAATATAATATTTTCACCAACACTTGAAGAATTAGATTTAACTGATTCAGATTCTGCTAAAAATTATTTTAATAACAATAACATTGAGTATGTTATTCATTCTGCTACTACTGAATCAAAGAATAAGATATACCCTAAAGATGTATGCGAAAAAAATTTAAAAATGTTTTGTAATATTTTAAAGTATAAAGATAAAGATACATACTTAATAAATTTGGGAAGTGGTTCAGAATATTCAAGGCCGAATTGGATACCACAAATGAAAGAAGAATATTTTGATAAATATATACCTCAGGATGGACATAGCTATTCTAAATATCTTATTTCTAAGATTATTAACTTATCAAAAGACAAAACATTAATTAATTTAAGAATTTTTGGTATTTTTGGTAAATTTGAAGACTATACAAATAAATATATTTCAAACTGTATTGCAAAGAATTTAATTGGGTTACCAATAAAAATAAACCAGAATGTTATATATGATTATTTATATATAAAAGATTTTTGTAAAATAGTAGAGCACTTTATTAAAAATAAACCAGTCAACAATACAATGAATGTAACCCCAACAGATTCAATAGATCTTATATCTATAAATGACTATATTCAGCTAACATTAAAAATTAAGCCAAAAATAGATATTATAAAAGAAGGTTATGGAAGAGAATATACGGGTGACAATACTATTTTATTAAAAAATTTAAGAAATTATAAATTTACACCAATCAAAGAATCAATCGATGAGCTAATTAGTTACTATAAAGAAAATATGGGTTTGATTGACCGTGATAAATTACTCGAAGATAATTTTTTAGAGTATGCAAAAAAAATAAATTAATTTTAAGAATATGAGAATTTATAAAAAAATAATTGATGAAGATGCTGGTTTCATAATGAACCTTAATCTTCCGTGGAAAGAATTAAAGAACAAGAAAATTTTAATAACAGGAGCAACAGGTTTTATAGCTGGTTACCTGATAAGGTTTTTATCACTATTAAACACAAAAAATCAGTTAAATATTATGCTAACTGGTACAGTTAGGAATCTTAAAGAAGCAAAAAATAAATTTAAAAATGATGATTTAAAAATACTAAAACTTATTGAGATATCAATACTTAATGAAATAAAATTAAAAGAAAAATATGATTATATTTTTCATATGGCAAGTGTATCTTCACCTAAATTATTTAAAGAAAACCCAAAGAATGTTGTTTTACCAAATACACTAGGCACTATAAATTTATTAAAATTTGCATCAACAATGGATTTGAAAAGATTTATTTTTTTTAGCACAACAGGAGTAAATGGTTTTGTAGATGACGATATGAGACCTATTAAAGAAAATGAATATGGGGGGCTTGATCCAACTAATCTTTCACATTGTTATCTTGAAAGCAAAAGAATGGGAGAAAACTTATGTATTGCATGGCATTATCAAGATAATGTTCCTATTCAAATTGTAAGACCAGCAATTACTTATGGACCAGGCGTACCTCTGAATGATGGGAGATCATATGCTGATTTTATAAATAGTATAGTAAATAGTAGAAATATTGTTCTTCATTCTAAAGGAGAAGCAATTAGAAACTTTTGTTATATTGCAGATTTTATAAGCGGATTGTTTCATGTAATTTTTAAAGGGAAAATTGGTGAAGCCTATAATGTTTCGTCTGAATTGGAATATTCTATTAAACAATTAGCTTTAATATTGACCGAAGACATTTTTAAGGATAAAAAATTAAGTGTAGACTTTGATTTAAAGTCAAATAAATATTTGAGAGCTGAATTTAATAGAACAACTGTGTCAACAAAAAAAGTTCGAGAGCTTGGATGGGTAACGCATTTTGATATTAAAGAAGGTATGAAAAGAACAATAGAAAGTTATTCATAAAATATAATTAAGATAAGAAAAAATTATGAAAAATAAGAAAAAAAAATTAATAAGTATTGTTACTCCTTGCTTTAATGAAGACGGAAATATTGAGCTATGCTATAAAGAATTAAAAAAGATATTTAAATCAAATCTAGCAAATTATGATTATGAGCATATTTTTTGTGATAATGCATCTACAGATAATTCAATAAATGTTTTAAGAAAAATTGCAGCAAAAGATAAAAATATAAAAGTTATAGTACATTCAAGAAATTTTGGGGCATTTAATTCATTTTATAACGGTATGTTGGCTGCTAAAGGAGACGGAATTATTCCATTTTTTCCAGCTGATATGCAAGATCCTCCAGAAGTAATTCCAAAATTAGTTGAAAAATGGGAAAAAGGATTTGAAGTTGTCTTTGGTAAGAAGATTACTCGAGATGAAAGTAGAATAATGCAAGGTTTAAGAAAGGTTTATTATAAATTGGTTAGTAAAGTTGCAAATATTGAAATACCTCAGAATGTGGGTGAATTTTCATTAATTGATAAAAAAGTTCAAGACGCACTAAGAGGTTTTGAGGATTATTACCCTTATTTAAGGGGGATGATTGCAAGTTGTGGATTTAAAACATCTACTGTTGAATATGCTTGGAAAAAAAGATTGGTTGGAAAAACATCTGGCGGTGCTTTAATTTTAATTGATAATGCCATTAATGGCTTGATATCTTTTACTAATTTACCTATGCGATTATGTATGTTTTTTGGTTTTGGAATTTCTTTTATGGCTCTTATTTATTCATTTTATTCTTTCTTTATGGCATTTACTGGGGCAGGTGGAGCCTTACCCGGAATACCGCTCCTAATAACAGCTGTATTTTTCTTTTTTGGGGTAACGCTCTTTTTTCTTGGAGTTCTTGGAGAGTATGTGAGTGCAATTCATTTTCAAGTTAGAAAAAGACCATTAGTAATTGAGGCAGAAAGAATAAATTTTGAAAAATAAAAAAATTAGAGTCGCAGATTATATAGCCCAGCGTTCGATTGAATATGGGATAAAGCATGCTTTCATAGTTACAGGTGGTGGAGCAATGCATTTAAATGATGCTTTTACTCGCTACAAATCACTAACACCATTTTTTTTTCATCATGAACAAGGTGCAGCTATGGCTGCTGAGAGTTACTATCGATTAATTAACAAAGTTGCTTTATTGAATGTGACAACTGGTCCTGGTGGAATCAATGCTTTAAATGGAATATATGGCGCCTATATGGATTCGTTATCAGTTTTGGTAGTGTCTGGACAAGTTAAAAATGAAACTTTCCTTAAAAATTATAAAGTTAACTTAAGGCAATTAGGCGATCAAGAAGTTGACATAATTTCAATGGTTAAACCAATTACAAAATACGCGGTAACAGTAAAAGATCCTAATGAAATAAAAATAATTATGGATAAAGCAATTTATTTTTTAGAAAATGGAAGACCTGGTCCGGTTTGGATTGATGTTCCAATTGATATTCAAGGTTCATTAATAGATCCATTAAAATTGAAAGGGTTTGATGGGAATAAAAAGAAACTAATTAATGATTCTGGAGTTTCAGATAATACAAAACTAGAACTCTTAACAAAATCTAATTTAAATAATAAGACTTTTACTATAATTTTTGAAAAGCTTAAAAAATCAAAACGTCCTGTAATTCTTGCAGGAACGGGAGTTAATATTTCAAAAACAAATAGACAATTCTTACAATTAATAAGCAAATTAAAAGTCCCAGTTGTTACAGGTTGGAATGCTCATGATTTAATTTCAAATGACAATAAATATTATTCGGGAAGACCAGGTACTGTTGGAGATCGACCAGGAAACTTTACCGTTCAAAATTCTGATTTATTGATTATTTTAGGCTGTAGATTAAATATAAGACAAATTAGTTACAATTGGAAAGAGTTTGCCCCTAAGGCATTTAAAATCATGGTAGATCTTGATCAGGCTGAATTAGATAAACCAACTTTACAAATTAATTTGAAAATTAAATCAGATCTTAAAATTTTTATACCCATTTTTATTAAAAAGATACAAAATTTTAATTATAAAAGTATAAAAATTCACGATAAATATCTTAAGTGGTGCAAGGAAAGAGTTGAGAAATATCCAGTAATTCTTCCAGAGTTTAGGAATAGTAAAAATAAAAAAATCAATCCATATATTTTTATAGATAATTTATTTAAGATTTTGAACAAAGATGATGTTGTTGTAACAGGAAATGGATCGGCATGTGTTATGTCTTTTCAAGCAGCAAAAATCAAACAAGGACAACGTTTATATACAAATTCTGGATCAGCATCAATGGGGTATGATTTACCTGCAGCGATTGGAGCAGCGATTGCAAGAAAAGGAAAAAGAGTGATTTGTTTGGCAGGTGATGGAAGTTTAATGATGAATCTTCAAGAGCTTCAGACCCTGCAAGGATATAATTTGCCTGTAAAAGTTTTTATTCTTAATAATGGAGGCTATGTATCAATTAAACAAACCCAAAAAGCTTATTTTTCTGACAATATTTCGGGGGTAGATTTAAAAACTGGTATATCAATTCCAGATTTTACTAGTTTGGGTAAGGCGTTAAATATTCAAAGCATTAAAATTAATAAGCTGTCTGGGATAACTACAAAAAAATTTATTAAAATGTTTAATGATGACAAGCCTGGAATATTTGAAATAATTATTGATCCGAAGCAAGGATTTTCTCCAAAATTAACCTCAAGAAAATTAGATGATGGTACGATGATTTCTCCATCTCTTCATGATATGAGCCCTTTTTTAAGTAATAAAGAACTTGATCAGAATATTTTGTAGTTAATGGAAAAACTTAAATTAGTTATTTTTGATTTAGATGGCACTATAGTTGATTCTGATAAGACTGTAGTCAGAATACTAAATACTATCCGCAAAGATCTAGAATTACCCCCTATAAAATTTAAAGATATATCTTTTCTTCTGAGTTTAGGAGGGGAGAAAATGATACATCAAATTATAGAAAGTAAAAAAGATTTAAAAAAGTATCTAAAAATTTTTAGAGATAGATATTTAGATGATTCGCTTTGTAATGAAAAGCTTTTTGATGGAGCAATTAATTATCTTAATTATCTTAAAGATAAAGGTATTGTTATGGCAATCTTTACAAATAAACCAAAAGACTTAACAAATAAAACTCTTAAAAGACATCAGATTGAAAATTTTTTTAAATATGTAGTCACTTCTGATGATGTGATTTTAAAAAAACCAAATCCAGAAGGAATTCATAAAATAATAAAAATGTCGAAATTTTCAGAAGAAAATACTATTATGATAGGCGACAGTATGTTGGATTTACAAGCTGCTAATTTAGCGTCTATTCCTTTTTTCTATCATGATGTATTATCTAAGCAAGAAGTTCTAGATAGTAATGATTTCAAAAAATTTAATAATTTTAATGATCTAATAGAATGAAAAAATATGAATAAAACAGAAAAAGAAATGTTAAGTATTCTTTTTAAATTAAAAGAAGCTGGTGCGATAGCTGTAAAGGCAGAATTTGAAGCTGAAGGTACAAGAACTGAGGAGCTATTAAGGTTAATAGAGCTATCAAGAAGAGCTAATATTGGTATTGGTTTAAAAATAGGTGGTTGTGAGGCAGTAAGAGATTTAATAGAAGCAAAACAATTTGGTGTTGATTATGTAATTGCTCCTATGGTTGAGACTTCTTATGCTATTGAAAAATACATTGATGCAAAAAATAAAATTTTTAGTTTAGAAGAAAGAGAAGATACAGATTTTTTAGTGAATATAGAAACAAAAACTGGTTTTAATAATAGTGATGAAATGATTAAAATAGCATCATTAAAGAATGGTATTGATGGTATTGTCTTTGGAAGAGTTGATTTTGTTGGGTCGCAAGGATTGCCTTTTGATAGTGTAAATGAGGATAACGTTATAGATAGCGCTATAAAAATTGCTAACAGATGTAAAAAACAAAAACTTGATTTTGTGGTTGGTGGTGGTGTTTCAGATATATCAATAAAACCATTAATGTTAATAAAAGAAAATCATTTAACAAGATTTGAAACAAGAAAAATAATTTTTAAGGCTGATTCGTTAGATAAAAAAGAAATAAAAGAGGCTTTATTAAATGCAGTTCATTTTGAATTATTATGGCTATTAAATAAACGAAAATTTTATTCTCTTATAACTGGAGAAGATGATAAAAGACTAAAAATGTTAAATGATAGATGGAAGCTCCTTAAAAATCAGGATTAACATTGATTTATTAACATTATATGAAACCAAATAATAAAAAATTTGAATGCCGTTTATGTAATTCACGCAATGTCGAATCTGTAATTAATCTTGATGGATTTCCAAAGGCAGCTCAACATTTTATTTCGGATTTTAAGAATCCGGAATCAGATGATCCTATTACTTTAATAGTTTGTCAGTGTATTGATTGTGGATTAATTCAACTTAAAAATAATCCAGTTAGTTATTACAAAGATGTTATAACTGCTGCTTCGTTATCTGAAGAATCTAAAAAAAATCTTGTTGATGAATGGCGTCCTTTTATAAAAAAATATAGTATTTCAGGAAAAGATGCGATTGAAATTGGTTCTGGAAGAGGAGATTTTATAGAAGTTTTAAAAAGATTAAATGTTAATGCTTATGGGATCGAACACTCTTCTGAAAACGTTCAGCAATGTAAGCAGAAAAAATTAAATGTTGATAAAATATATTTAACTGAATTAACTAAAACTCATACTAAAAAATATTCTTTAGTTGTTTGTAATAACTTTTTAGAACACCAACCTGAAACGAAAGGTTTTTTAAATTGTTTGAGAAATTTATTAAGTGATGATGGCGTAATATATATTTCAGTTCCAAATGTAGACTATTTATTAGACAAAGCTTGTTTATATGAATTTGTAGCAGATCATTTAGTATATTTTACAGAGAAAACACTAAAAAAAGCTTTAGAAATTAATGGTTTTAATATTTTAGAATCATACAAAAAAAATAATGGTAATGATCTTGTTGTAATTGCAAAACTTGAACCAAAAGTTAATATTTCTGGAGCTATAGAAACTGTTTCAGAAATTGTTAAGTCAATTCAGAAAGAGGTTAATAAGTATGAAAATATTGCTATATGGAGTGCAGGGCATAGAGCGTTAGCACTTATGGCAATAGCAAAATTAAATAAAATAAAATATGTAGTTGATTCTGCAATTTTTAAACAAGGTAAATTTACACCAATATTACATAAAAAAATTATTAGTCCTAAAGAGTTTCTTAAAATTGAATGTGATTTACTTATTATTATGTTGCCTGGTAATTATGCAGAGCAGATTGTAAGATTTGTTGAAGAAAATAGAATAACCTGTAAAGTTATAGTCTTTGAAGATAAAGCACTATTAAATTAAGTAGTTAGAGGAAAAAAATGAGTGATTCTGAAACTGTAGTTGTTAGACCTAGAATACATTCTGCAAAAAAAAGGCCACTCGAAGAGTTGGTTCCTTTAAGGACTCCTATTTCTGCTCACGTTGATATTTCTAGTTTATGTAATTATCGATGTAGTTTTTGTTTTCAAGCTGATACTCAAGGTATGAAAGATGTAGGTTTGAAAAGAGGATTTATGGAATTCTCGATGTTTAAAAAGATAATTGATGATTTTAAAGAATTTCCTGAAAAAATAAAGAAAATAAAAATTGGAAACCATGGTGAACCAACACTACATCCTGAAGTAGTTAAAATGGTTGACTATGCAAGTAAAAGCAACTCTGCAGATATTGTTGAAATGTTTACTAATGGGTCGAAATTAAATCCAGAATTAAATGAAGGGCTTGTTAAATCTGGACTTCAAAGAATTAACATTTCTCTAGAAGGTTTGTCTGATGAGAGATATCTTTCTGTTGCGGGTACGAAACAAATATTCCAAGAAATTATAGATGGCGTAAAAAGTTTATATGAAATAAAAACTAGAGAAAAAAGCGAATTACAGATTTATGTGAAAATTGCAGATCAAGCGCATTCTTTAAAAGGGGATAAAGATATTAAATTTATTCTTTCTGAAAAAGAAAGAAAGTTTTTTTTCGCTACTTTTACACCAATTTGTGATGAGATATTTATAGAAAAAGTAGTCCCTCAGTGGGCAGACACTCAGTTAGATAAACAAAATGAAGTTGCTGATACTGGTATGTATGGTCAAAAAATTAATAAATGGAAAGATTCATGCCCATTTATTTTTATGTATCTCCATTTTAATTGCGACGGGACAGTAAGCCCATGTACACTTGATTGGCCAAGAAAAGTTGTTATAGGAGATGTTAGCAAACAGAGTGTTTCAGAAATATGGAATGGAGACTCCTTAAGAGAGCTCCAAGTTGCTATGTTGGCAGGCAAAAGGAAATGTGTAGATTTATGTGCAACATGTTCAGCACCAATGGTTTGTGTTGAAGAAGATTTAGATAATCACGTTGATTTAGTAGTTAAAGCAATCGGTGGATTAGAAGATTTAGATAATCTAGATAAAAATAGGTGGATACAGCCTAAAAATGATAATGTAACTCCAATTAAAATTCATAGATAAATTTTATGAAATTATTAATAATTGGCGGTACAGGATTTATTGGGAGAAATCTTAAAAATTATTTTGGGAAAAAGAATAATTTTAAGGTTTATGCTCCAACGAGACAAGAATTAGATCTTTTTGATGATAATTTATGTTTTAAATACATTAAAAAATTAAAGCCTGATATTGTAATTCACGCAGCAGTTGATATCACATCAGTAGAAAATACATTAAAAGTTTTTTTTAATATATATAATGCAAATGAATATTTTGGCCATATGATTCAAATAGGATCAGGTGCTGAATATGATAAAAGAGCATATCAGCCAAAAATGACAGAAAAACTATTTAAAAAGAGTGTGCCTGTTGATACATATGGATTAGGAAAATTTTGCATTGCGAATTTTTTAGAAGACAATAAAAACAAAAAAATAACAAATTTAAGGCTTTTTGGTATCTTTGGAAATTATGAAGATTACTCAAGGCGATTTATTTCTAACAATATATGTAATTCTTTGGCTGGTCTTCCAGTTTCTTTAAATCGTAATATGCTATTTGATTTTATATGGGTAGATGATTTTTGTATTTTTTTAGATAGTATTTTTGATAAAATACCTTTATCATCAATAAGTTATAATTTTTGTTCAGGTAATCCTGTATCATTATTGGAGCTTGCAAGGATAATTAATAAACTTATGAATAATAGTACTGACATTATTATAAAAAACCCTGGAATGAATCCTGAGTATTCAGGAAATCCGGCAATGTTGTTTAATGAGATTGGAAAATTTAATTTTACGCCTTTCGAACGCTCAATAAATAAATTAATTGAGTTTTATAAAGAAACATTGACTGCTAAGGATTTAGAAATATTTAGAGGGAAAGCAATTGGAAAATAGAGAAGAAATATTTAAATTTATTTCTAATAAAAAGGTTTTAATTTGGGGTGCCAGAATGACTGGTATTGGAGCTATGCGCCAATTAAAAGATAAAAAAGTAAATATTTTAGGTTTCGTTGATTCTGATAAAGCTTTTGATGGTCAGTATTCGCAAGGTTTGAAAATTTATAACCCAAAAGAATTAAAAAATATACTAAATGATCGTAAAGATGTAGTTATTTTAGTCGCTGTAGCTTTAAAAGAAGAAGAAATATTAAATCAGCTTGATAAATTAAATATACCTGAAGTACCAGTTTTAAGCTTTCATGATGATAATGCACCTTATTATACGGTAGATATTTTAAGCTCATGCAATCTTAAGTGCGCTTCTTGCCCTCATAGTATAGAAGAAACTGATGTGCCAAAAGGTTCGATGACTCTTGATACTTTTAAATTAGTATTTGATAAAATTATTAAAGATTCACCATCAATTTCACATATTAGTTTGTATAGCTGGGGCGAGCCTCTTCTTCATCCATATTTAAGTGAAATAATAGACTATGTACATAAAAAAAATGTCGCAGTTGCTTTATCTAGTAATTTATCAATTAAATTCAGTTCGCGATTAGATAAAATAATTCAATCTAATCCTGATTATTTAAAAGTTTCATTGTCTGGATTTTTTCCAGAAGCTTACAACAACACACATCAGGGTGGAGATATTGATTTAGTAAAACTTAATCTTATTTTAATTAGAAAACTAATTGATAAATATAAAGCAAATACATTAGTAGATATAAATTATCATTTGTATAAGGATAATTCTGGAGAAAATATTGAACAAATGGAAAAATTTGCAAATGAATTAGGTTTTGTTGTTTCTAAAACATATGCACTCATAATGCCATTAGAAAGAGTGATTTCACATATAGAAGGTAAACCAGATTTTCAAACTAAAATATTAGAAGATAACTTATTGGTAACAATTGATGAAGGTATTGAGGCTTCTTCTGAAATTGTTCTTCCAAAAAATACCTGCCCTTTTAGAGAAAATCAAATTAACATAAATGCTGATTTATCTGTTCCAATATGTTGCACAGTTTGGCAAAGAGATAAAAATATAGTTACTAAAAACTTTCTTGAGAGCAATCTTAATGAGATTAATAACAATAAAAAAAATGTAGACTTATGTAAAAAATGTATGGAATTAAGGTTACCCGAATATAATATGGGCTTAAATAAAAATGGATGGAAAAAATATGCAAAGAAGAAAACTATTACCGATATAGGCTCTAAAGGAAAATTAAAAAAATCTATAAATAGAATTTAAAAAAGAATTCTTTTATTGAAAAAATTAATCGAAAAAATTGAATTACATGCTGAAGATCCTTCAAAAGGATTACCTGACGATATTTTTTATTTAGTTGGGAGATTAACTCCTTATATTAACGTTGATTTGTTAGTTAAAAATGATTTGGGACAGACCCTGTTGTCTTGGAGAGATGAAACATCTTTTAATAATACTGTTGGAAGTGGATGGCATATTCCTGGAGGAATAATAAGGTTCCAAGAAAAAATTTCGGAACGTATTAGAGAAGTTGCACTGACTGAAATGGGCGCAAAATTGGCATATCATTCTGATCAGCCTATATCTGTTAATCAAATTTTAGATTATAAAGCGAAGAATCGATCACATTTCATATCTTTGCTTTATCAATGTAAATTGGAAAATAATTATCAAATAAATAATAATAATCTTAAAGAGGGCGAAATAGGTTTTTTAAAATGGCATACTGGAGTACCTAAAAACTTACTTCGTAATCATTATATTTATAAAAAATATCTTAGTAACCATGAATAACATCTGGGCGTTTAAATAAAAGGGAAGAAATGAAAACTTATTTAGCTCTTAATCGTTTAACTATTTATTTCGAAGATACTGAGAAAGTCTTTAAGGCACTTTTTGGAATATTGTACTTAACGAATGATATAAATTCTGCTCATCAATTTTATTCTAATCATTACTTAATAGAAGCATTAAAAATTGATGAAATGCCTTCATATGAAGATTTATTAATTATGCTTCATAAAGTTGGCTCAAATTCCGTAAAAATAAATTCAGATCCTAATGGAAAAATATCATTACAAAGCCTTAGCCAAGAAAATAAATATCCTGTTTTTGATAAAAAATTACAATTTAAAATTAATGTGAATGATTATCCAAATTTAGCTTTGGGTTTAAAATTATTTTTAAATGTTATTAAAGAAACCCAGCAGTATCATACTGAAAACCAAAAGAAAGATGAAAAGTTTAATTTATTGGATGTTGATAAAAAAATAATAAATGAGATAAATAATAATGGTTATTCTATAGTTGAAAATTTTTTTAGCGATAGCATGTTAAATCAATTAGAGAGTATTGTAAGCACTATTGCTAAAAATGAAAGAGATACTCAAAATGCTTATATTTATGGAAAAGATGGAAAAAATCAAAGAATTTATAATCTATTATCAAAACATCAAATTTTTAGAGATATCCTAGATAGTTATTGGATAGAAGAATTATTAGATATAATTTTTGATAGGAAAACTTTCCATGAAAAATATGGGTTAAGTAGTTTTGCTGCTCATATAGTGCCACCTGGCGGAGAAGAAATGCCGCTACATTTAGATAATGCAGTACCTGATCCAATACCTCCGTGGGTTATGAGATTTATTATTGTTATTCCACTTACAGATTTTACTGAAAATAATGGTTCTACGATTGTTGTTCCTAAATCACATAAGCTTTATAGAAAGCCAACTGAAAAGGATAAAAATTGTGAAGAATTATTATTAAAAGCTAAGTCAGGGTCATTAATTTTGTGGGATGGTAATTTATGGCACAAAAGTACAAAAAATAATTCAAATTCAGATCGAAATGCATTAATAATAAGTTACGCTGCAAGTTTTTTTAAAGAAATATGTGGTGAAGAAGAACATTTAGTTGTTGTTCCAAAAAAAATAAAAGATAAATTAAGCCCAAGAATTAAATCTTTAATTGGTATGAATAGAGGTTTGAAAAAAGGAGCTACATTTACCCCTGACTATGATTAGTCTATAATAAACAATAATTTAATATTAAAATTTAATATAATTTTGCTTAAAAACTTAAATTTAGATTCTTGTTATATTTATGGCTTTAGTTTAGCAGGTAAGTGGCTATCAACAGTGCTTCCTTGCAAAATTAACGGCTTTGTTGATACAGATCAGAAAAAAAAGAATTTTGAGTATAATGGTCATAAAGTAAGCAATCCTCAAGATCTTCCAGAAAAAAAACCAATAAATTTCTTAGTTGCAGCAATGGATATCCATGAAATATTGCCTAATATAAAGTCTAAATTTCCAAATGCAAAAATTTATTGTTTAGGTGAATATTTAAACAACCAAAAAGCCGAAGAGGAAATTGACGGAAAAGGAACTAATTTTGTTGAATACTCATTAAAAGCTGTTGAAGCATGCCATAAAAGTTTTTTAGCTAATGATACTAAGTTTATTAGGAGTATGGATGTAGTTATTTCTGAAAGATGTTCTTTGAAGTGCGTAGATTGTTCAAATTTAATGCAATATTATGAGTCGCCAAAAGATGTAAGTTTTGAAGAAATTTTAAGAGATTTTGATGCGCTATTAGAAAGAGTTAATCATATCTATGAAATAAGGCTTATTGGCGGTGAGCCTTTTATGAATAAGGATATTTATAACATTATTAATTATTTTCTAGAGAACAATAAAATTTCAAAATTAGTTGTTTATACCAATGCCACAATTCCATTAAAATCAGAGGAAATGAAAGGATTTGATAACTCTAAGTTAGTTTTTTTTGTAACAGATTATGGAAATCTTTCAAAAAATACTGAAAAAGTAAAAAATATTTTAGAAGAACAAAATGTAGCATATAGAGCTGTCCCTCCAGAGAATTGGACTGATAGTGCAAAAATAGGAAAACATTCAAGAACATCAGAAGAGAACCAAGAAATTTTCGATAAATGTTGCGGTAAAAATTTATATACATTAATGTCTGGCAAACTTTATCGATGTCCATTTACAGCAAATGCAGAGAGATTAAAGGCTATTCCTGAAGAAAAAGAAAATTCAATTTCCGTAACAAGTGATTCTTCAGAAATTTCAAATTTTTTATACGGACCTAAATATACACCTGCCTGTGATCACTGTAATGGTAGATCCTATGATGCTCCAGAAATTGTGGCTGCAATCCAAACTAAAGATGTTATGGATACAAAAACAGTTCCTTATAAGAAGTATATTTATATTGATCAGGCCGCTAATTAGGTCTTTATGCATTTAGCTTTAATAGTTAGCACCTATAATAATGCAGACTCCATTAATAGATGTTTAAAATCTG
>MDTC01089593.1_pt1 | contig 13910 bp, 12 predicted proteins | sample 811181 | NCBI WGS metagenome assembly MDTC01 (sample SAMN05326644, study PRJNA326480) | marine metagenome | isolation source: seawater | place: Pacific Ocean: North | collected 2011
AATTGGATAAGCTAAACGCTTGTTTTAGAGCAGATAACATCAGCTGCCAACTCCGCGGGAGATGCCTCTGAAATAAGATGAAGATGATTATTTAAAAACTCGTCAGCCTGTTTCCTAATTGTCAATCTTTCAAGTGGCCTTTCTTTAAGCGCTTCGTACAATTCATAAACATTTGTAGTAATGGGGTATGCTCCCATCGGGTTGAGAAAATTTTTAGCTCGCTCGTTATGCGGATTGTGATAAATCATAGGGACACCTCTTAATAAAGCTTCGTAGCAAAGAGTGCTGAATCTGGTTACAAAATATGACGCCTGACTAAATAAGCTCTCAATGGGGTCACTCTGTTTAACCCAAGGAAGCCTAAGACTGGGTTCGGCAACGTGTCTAGAGATAGTTAGATCCTGCCCGGATTGCTTTACTGCTTTATTAACACCCTTGATCCAAGATTGCCTTGCGTTTGAATTTACACCATAAGTGAAATTCAAATTGACTATAACTTTTAATTCTGCATCTGAAGGAAGTCGAGTAGCACTAATATTTCTCAACCTAGTACTCCCTACTAGAGTGCGATTGCACCCCTTCAATGCGTTAAAGTCATAAGGACCTATACAAAATATATGCTCTGCCTTTCTGTAGGGGGACCTTATCCTTCCTGTGTCAGCGTCAAAGAAATCTTGAGCACCTTCAACCCACCCAAAAGTAGGAATACCATTTGAATCAGCCCAGTCGATAGTTGAACGAGTGGTGCCCCAATCATTCATAACAACAACACCTTTTACAGTCTTAAACAGAGATTCTTTATATAAGGAATATTCCTTAACACTGAATTTTCGCCGTAACTCCTCTCGCCGAGCAAACGATGGTCGCAACCTCTGCAATATTTTTTTAGGTATTGACGGAGCCACCAACATTGATTGAAGACCCCTTCTTTGAAGTTCCTCTTGGAGCGGTATGAGTTCTCCAAGGTGATACGACGCTTGAGCGACAAGAAGTATATGGTTACCAATTTCTGCTTCTGGAGGGTTACTGCCGAGGATTTCTAACTTTGGGATATCCATATAGCTCTCTACTTGATTATTCAGTTGACAGTTGCGCAAGAGCACCACCATCAACTGTGATTACTTGCCCAGTTGTATACGGAGAGTATTTGGCATCTGCAAGATGGACAACAGTTGGTGCTATGTGTTCTGCTGAACCAATGAAGCCGAGTGGAATAGATGACTGAAGCTTTTGGAAACTCTCGTTGGTAGTTTGACCTAATCCACCTCGGTTAAGGCCATTTCGTAACATTGACGTATCAATTGCGCCAGGGAGTACAGCATTGCAACGAATTTGAAGGTGAGCATATTCAAGCGCAATTGCTCTGGTTAAAGATGTAAGCGCTCCCTTTGACGCAGCATATGCCGAGATATTTCTTGAAGTTGAAACGCTGTGTACAGAACTAATATTCACGATCGACCCTTTTGACTTCTGAAGCAAGTCACGAAATAAACGGGTCATCTTGAACGCAGATTTGACATTGATATTGAACGTATCCTCCCAATCTTTATCTGTTGTTTCAGATATGGATTTGTTTATACAAATCGCTGCGTTATTTATAACAGCATCTATCCTTGGAAAATCTTTTAATTTTTCAAATAGCACTTCTACCGCATTCGATTCTGAAAAGTCCGAAAATTCAAAGTGAAATAGATCAAGTGTACTTTGAGTAATGTCCGTACCTATAACGTCCCACCCTTGCCTCATGAACTCCTGACAGATTCCTGAACCAATACCACCCGATGCACCAGTTATGATGGCAACTTTCTTCATAGTCGTATCTCCACTTTTAGCTCATTTGATAAATTCTGAATTGCACGTCTGTGTACTCGGTCTGATGCCTCTATTGTGTTGGAGGCATTGTGAGATCCAAAAATTACGTTAGGGAATTTCATCAACGGAGAGCTAACTGGGATAGGTTCTTCCTCCAAGACATCCAGTGCTGCTCCAGCTACTGTTCCATTCTCAAGTGCATTGACTAGGGCGTTTGTATCAATAACCCCACCGCGACCAACATTGATAATCCAAGTCCCTGAATTCATTAATTTAAATGAGGATTCGGAAAACATATGATAAGTCTCTTCAGTAAGCGGGCAATTGATAGAAATAACATCACATTTTGAGAGCAATTCGTTAAATTCTAAGATTTCAACCCCTAGAGTCCTTGCTTCATCCTGCCTTTCTTTGTCTGGGTCCGTTCCTATGACGTTCATTCCAGCCACTAATGACCTTCTTGCCAAGGCTTTCCCGATGCCCCCAAGACCAATAATTCCAATGCTTTTCCCAGCTAATGAACTACCAGCAGGTTTTGCCCATTCCCCTTTCTTCACACTCGCATTAATGATATGTAATTGCCTAAGAAGCATAATGCAATATCCCATTGCGACATCTGCGACCTCTTCATTGAACTCACCTGGAGTGTTTGTTACGGTAATTCCTAAATCACTTGCAGCATCTCTATCAATGCCATCAATACCAATACCCCATTTTGAAATCACTTCTAACTTAGTGCAGTTAGAAAGAACCTCTCTCGTGAACTGATCATCTCCAGCGATTACGCCAGAGCAATCTTTCAGCGCTAAAATAAGGTCCTCTCCTTCAAGATGTTGTCCACTCACTCTTGGAATAACTAGTTCAATTCCGGCAGTTTCAAATGCTTGCCTATATTCCTCAATATCGCGAATTAGTTGGATACAAGTTATTGCAATTTTCACAACTCACCTTTCTCGCGAAGCTTGTGTACTATTTCTGCAAGAACGAAATCAGCTTCTTCATCTATGTCAAGTGACTCCAGAGGATGGACTTCATATAAAAGAGGATTCTGGCCAAATCTCTTTCCATTAAATATCTGATCATTAGAGAAGATATACATACCAGAATTCTCCTCATAGACCGGCGGAAGGTCTTGAGTTCTTAAAAGCACATCTGGGTCATGATTAATTGGTTCAAAATCAGACGCGTATAGCCTCGTTTGTAATCGAGTAACAGAAAATAATGAATCGTAAACGTCTAATTGATTATTTAAAGATTGTAAGGCATCCGTAATCGTAGATGTTTTGAGAAGAGGGCTAGTTGAATGAACCTGTAAGTACCAGTCAGATGGAACTTGATCAGCATCGTAGCGAAGTATTTCTGTCATAGGAACATCACCGCCTAGCAGGTGTTCGGGTCTATTAATGATCTTTATATCGGGAAAATGGCGTTGACATTGATCCGATATTTCAGCACTATCAGTGTTAATTGCAAATGCATTGATTAACGGACAGCTAAGAATAGTTTTCGCCATGTGGTGAAATAACGGTTTTCCATTGAAAGTTCGATAATTCTTTCCAGGCACACGCTCACTTGAGTGTCGCATTGGCATAAGCGCAACAACATTCATTACCTCTCCTTTACATATTTAATTACGCTATCTTCAGTTGGTAAATAAAGTGATGATGATGATCCATAAGATGATTCAAACCTACATCACCACATCCCATCGGTGATACCTGAAAGATAATTCATCTGACACAAAAGTAAACATATGGCAGAGTATGTTTCAGCTGATTTAGAAAAGGAACATATTGATCAGGTTTCTTAGATTCTGTACCTTAATTTTTATTTTCCAAATAACGCACTATTAGAGATATTACGCTATTTGAAAGGTTTATAATTCTAAGGTCACATAGTTAGCAGGTGCGATATGACCGATTCTTTTAATGGTCGAGCAGAAAATGAATTACACCCAGTTTTAAGTCGTCCTCCTGTCATTCCATATTGTCGTGAATTATATAAACGTAGACAGCTGATACTTGCAATACCTCGAAATGCATTACGTGCTCAGAACATGCATACCGTTCTTGGGAACTTTTGGTACCTTCTAAATCCAGCTTTACAAACGGTAGTTTATTTCTTTGTTTTCGGATTTTTATTTGATGCGAATCGAGGTATTTCAAACTACTTGGGTTATTTAGTTATCGGAGTCCTCACTTTTAACGTTATTGGACAGGCATTGACCTCCGCCTCTCGTTGCATTGTTAATTACCAATCATTAATACGATCGCTGTATTTCCCTCGAACAGCAGTTCCAATCGCTAGTGGATTATCAAATATTTACACATTTCTTCCCTCGATCTTGATTTTCATTTTTATAGCTGTATTGACTGGTGAAACACCTCAGTTACGATGGCTTTTTATACCAGTAGCTCTCGTCATAACATGCACTTGGTTGTTTGGGCTAGTCTTTATTTTTGCAAGACTTGGAAGAGGAATTCCCGATCTCCACTCCCTATTGCCTCATGTTGTTCGGCTCTTATTTTATCTCTCAGGGACGCTGTTTGATCCAGTGGTTCTCGTTGCGAATAAGACAATGTTATTTTTCTGTAACCTCAACCCTTTCTTCCAACTCTTATCAATGTGGAGATGGATTTTGCTTGGCCGACCAATGTTGGGATGGATGTGGGGAAGTTTGATTGCATGGTCCATTTGCACCTTTATCCTAGGATTTCTTTACTTTTGGCAAGCAGAGACAGACTACGGGTCTGAACGATGAAAGACCAACTAAATCTTAAGGTAGAAAATCTTCATATTTCATACCGAACATATCTTGACCCACAGGTCGATCTTCGGCATCGCTTTAAAGCAGGCTTCGGCGCTGCTAGAAGAAGGCATCTTATTGTGAATGCTGTGCAAGGCGTTACTTTCAACTTGAAGAAAGGTGAGACGCTAGGAATTATCGGGCACAATGGTGCAGGGAAAAGTACTTTATTACTTGGTATTGCAGGTTTAATTAAAGCTGATGATGGTCAAGTGCTGGCTAGGTCCCGACCTACTTTACTTGGAGTGGGGTCTGTTTTAAACACCTCTCTTTCAGGACGAAGAAACATTGAGATCGGTTGTCTAGCCATTGGAATGGATAAGGACCAAATAAAAGAACAAATGGATGACCTGATTGAATTCTCTGGACTTAGAGAAGCAATTGATCGGCCGCTAAAGTCATATTCCACAGGAATGCGAGCAAGACTTACATTTACTGTTGCTACTGTAAAAGAACCAGAAGTGCTTTTGATTGATGAAGCTCTCGCTGTAGGGGACAATGAGTTCCGCGAGCGTGCTTATCAGAGGATTGAGGATATTCGATCAGCAGCAGGCTCAGTGATCCTTGTAAGCCATAACACTCAGGAGATTCAACGAATGTCCGACAGAGTAATTTGGATGGATCAAGGGCAGATTGTTAGAGATGGTTCACCTGACGCATTAATAAAGGTCTACAAAGAAACGAAATCGGAAACGGAATTACTCTCTCGGATGAATCAAGAAACTTTTGAAGGAACAGGCCCCTTACAGGTCTTCTCATTTTCAACAGTCGTAGATAACGAATACGGGAAGAATCAAATTGAAATCAAAGAAAACTCACTTATAGGAACTAAAGAATTGTCATCTAGCGTCAACCACCCTAAATCTGTTGATGTAAAAGAAGCCTCAGATCAATTCCGCAGTTCGATTCTCCAAATGGCATCAAATGAAACCATTACAAAACACTCCCGTCTCGCTGGTCTTTTACATAACTGGTTTGTGGATCACAGTTCAGGTGCGCTCATGTTGAATTGGGCTTCTGAATCTTTTCCGAGAAAAACGATTCTTCTTCAAGAAACGTTCGCTCCCAATTTTTTAGACGACCACAAACATTGGATTACTAATAAATATGGAGATCTGTTCATTGATGAAGAATTTCCTAGTATCGAATCAAATGAGGATTTGGTCTATTGCTGGTCTCGATACCCAAATTATTACCTGAATTGGTGGATAGATGTCGCTACACGAGCTTACCAATTTCTAGTATCTGATGAGCTTCAGGACCGAAAGTTCTTAATGCCTCATTTAAACAAATTCCAGCAAGATGCTTTAGAAGCTCTTGGTATCGATAGTTCATTAATCTATGAACCTAAACAGAGGATTGAAAATATTCGACATATTTATTTTGAAGATTCCTTTCACCTTGGAGGAAGATCAAACGTGGCTATAGGTCATGAAGTAGTAGCTGCTGCGAACGCCGCAAAACAAAGAGTGCTAACTGGAATCAATAATGGAAAAGACCATACGCTGTTTGTAACTCTTGGTAAAAGTGGGACTAGAAGAATACTAAATCAACTGGAGGTGGAAAATGCTCTCAAAAGGGAAGGGGTCAAAGTTATTTCACTTGAGAATCGTTCTTTTCAAGAAATAGTAGAGATGTTCTCTTCTGCTAGTACAGTCATTGGTGTATCAGGGGATGCTTTAGCGAATACTATATTTTCTCGGCCGGGAACAAATGTCATAGAACTCCTCCCAGATACTTGGGTATCCTCTCTTCAAAAGGAAATATCAGCGAAAGCACAACTTTCGCATAACTATCTTGCATGTGAGGCTTTTGGGGAAGGAAGGTTTAATCAACAAATGGCTCTTTACGACAGTATCCAAATACCAATTGATCGGCTACTATCCTTACTTTCAGATCTAGAAAATATCTAATAAGAAAATTTTTATGTCACTATTTATCCAACGGCTAAAACGTCTCATTAAGTGGTACTTGACAACATCAGGTCTAGTACTTCTTCTCGGTCTATCTTGCCTATTCGTTGCTTTCACATTGAATAGTAATTTTATAATCGGCCTGATCGGATTCTTATCATTGGCGGCTTACTTCCCATATAGATCAATTCGCGAACGAAAACAAACAAATGACTATATCATCCGCTTAGAGAAGAAAATTGAAGCATTTTCACAGGGACAACAACTAATTCAAGAGGAGTTAAAGCAGTTAAGTGTTTTGAATGGGAGTAGTTATCTTCCTTTTAACAGAAAAATTTCTGACGAAGCTGCTCACTCCATAGCTGAATATTGGTCTGACAGACTTTCAATTGAAATTCAATCAAATGAAATACGGTACCTTGAGAGACGAGCTATTTATATAGAGGGAACTCTTTTTGGAAGGGTAGCTACCACCAGCACCGACATAGTTATCCGTTCGTTATTGGCACAGAGCATTATTCAGCAAGGTAGAAGATTTGAATTACTTGAGATAGGGACATTATTTGGACTGGGATCATCTATGATTTACGATTCTTTGATTTCAAAAAATATTGATTGCAATCTAACTCTTATAGACCCGCTTGATGGCTATTACGGTGGCAATGCTTTGGACCCTATAACGGGCCTGATTGCATCAGAGAAATTACTTCACAGAAATTTTAATAAGCTATCAATCCCTCGTGAAGAAATAATTTTGCATAAAGGGCTATCTACTGACAAGGAGATTGTTGAAGCGACGCATTCTGACTATGACCTAATATTAATTGATGGAGATCACTCCTATGAAGGAATCAAATCTGACTATGAGTTATATGCCGGAAAGGTAAGAACGGGTGGGATTATCTTGATAGATGACTACCAACATTCATCCGTATGGCCAGGAGTAAAACGCTACACAGACGAAACAATAAGATTTGATGAAAGATTTGAGTTCATAGGAGCCCAATCACGCACCGCAGCTTTCCGACGTTTATGATCTACAAATTTTTGGTCAGCGAATCGTAGTCAGCGCGCTCAAAAACCTCTAGCATCCCGCCCTTAGTAGCATTTAATATTTTGCGTCCATCATCTTTAAAAACCTTTTCAGCCTGAACGTAGCTAAGTTCCATCCGGTCAACTCGTGGCAAATGCCACCTTTTTCCCTTTCCGAAATAGTCACTGTGGAAGTGGTTCACATCATCTCTGGTCGAAGTCAAAGTATTTCCTTCAAGCGGCTCATCGTCAGGTACTACATAACTGTGATCAACTCCAACGAGAATGACTTCCGATGCGCCAAGATAATATGCAAGTTGGATACATAGGTAGGTTACGGTACCACCGCAGAACATTAATCTTCCGGCATCTCGACCAAATTTCGGCCACCCCTGAAAGGTCCGATAATCAACAGAAACATTCGACCATAGAGTATTCGATGTGTGGGGAATAGCGTACTTTAGATAATTTCCAAACCATTTTGTTGAACCTTGGAGGTTCGCTATTTCTTCTGCTCGGTCCTCTGCAACGAGATAATCTTCTACTACGTAATGAGTAACTTCAAATCCCATATTGTCGTAATTCAGGAAGATGCTATTGGTTCCGATAGTAATTTCGTTTTTTAATGGCTTTAAATTTGTTTCCTTAAGACTAGGTCCGTTACCAATAATCCATATGCGGTTTCCCTTGACTGAATTGTGGAGATTCCTAATCTTTCGTTCGTTTAATGTCAAAGGTAACCCTCTTCTCGCTGACGCATAACGAACTTTTAATATTACTTTTTTTAGGAAATTAAATCGCATACCCACGATGTCTACATAAGGGTCGGAGAGCAATAGCTGAACTTTACTCAACGCACGTTTAATACTTCTTTTGAAACCTTTGGGAATTAATTTGAGGAGTGGCTTTATTAAATCCGTTAACTTACTTTTCACAATCACACTTTCTTAATAATCAAGATTTACCAACAAAAGGCAACTTACTGATCCTAACGGCAAGTTTTGATCTCAATCCTAAGCGATTCATATTTTCATATCTCTGACTCAGATCTTGCGGAGGGTATTTTGTTTCACCCAATTCCATTTCTGAATGCGGAAATTTAAACAAAGGATTCTCACCATACTCACTAACACACTTTTGATAGATTGCCTCATGCTGTTTTAAAACAACTGTTGGGGAGAATGAAGATTCATAGGACTCTTTTGCATTCTCACCCATACTTATTCTCATATCTGGATTACTTGTAGCTTCAGTAAGAGCAATGTTTAGGGATTCTGCATTCTCAGTGGGGATAACCCAACCAGTCTTTCCATCCTGAACAACTTCTGGAATTCCACCTACGTCAGTGCCTATTGTTGGAATTGACATTGAAGATGCTTCAATAATTACATTTGGCATATTTTCAGCTAACGAAGCAACAATCAGTACATCACTTCCAGCATAAAGTTTTGACATATCTGCTTTTGATAAGTATCCATTATCGGTCACTATCCCTAAATAAAAGAGGTCGAACAGACTATAAATGTTTCTGTCACTTAATCCAAGATGGTTTGTTGTGGTCACAACGATCGCAACTTTTTTGTCAGGATTATTTACTTGGAATTCCTTCATAGCTTTTTTAATAGTTTCGAAACCTTTTAACTCGTACTTAGTATCTGTAATTACAGATAGTCCAACAAGATCAACTCCTAATGACTGCGCTAATCGTTTCGCCGATACTTTCCCCATCTCTGGAATAAGGTTAGGAACTGTAGTAACAGGATGAACAGAAGAGGTAAGTTTCGTTTTCCCAATCTCCGTAAGCCAGTTAGATGGCGTCAGGAATTGAATTTTGAATGGAAGTGACTTGAACATTTCAAAGCCAATCATTGTGGGCTCTTTATTAGGTGAATATTCCCATGTCGTAAATTCTCTTTCTCTAATTATCCATTTATTATGAAACAGTTCAAATGGATATCTATCATGAGCCGTCCAAATTACTGGGTATGAACGCCCTAAAGAGGCAACAAGATTATGTCCACCAATAGCCCCTACATTATGTACATGCACAATATCTGGAGCGAATTGACTCAGATAGGCCATCAATGAAGACTTGATATTGGCGAGATTGTTTCTTCTTGCGACAAGAGCTTCTAACCACTTATCTGATCCGTATTTACACTTCCTAATTTCTTTAATATCAAAATTTGTTTCTTCCCAAGAACCAAATTGTCTTGCTAAGCGAAAATGTGAATCAGCGAGTTCAGATTTTTCAGCAAAGAAGTACCCAATATCATGCCCCTCATTTTCCAGTTCAGTTGCTAAATTCCATGATGCTTCGGAAGCTCCTCGTCCTCTCGCTCGCTCAGATACGATTGCGATTTTCACTTGTTACCGAAGTTTTCTCTTTCCAGATAGAGAAATCAATGCTTCTTCTAGCAATTCAACTCTGGCGATCAGGGTTTCTAACTCAACTCGTGTTACTAGTACTTTTTCTAAAGTTGTATTTTCTTCAGTATGATTCTCTTGTTCCGACACTTCAACAGATTACATTTATTTGGCTTGATAGTCAGTACAGCGCTTAAAAGACCTTCAGGAAATGGTTACTAATAATCCACTGCTAGATCCTTTAAAATATCAAACTATAGGAGCAAAACTAAATTTGTTTGCCCGTGGAACAATAAATACTTACTACAGTTATAAAAGGGAAAGGGATTTTTGAAGAAATTACTATACAAATTCTGGCAGCGCCTTCCCGACATGATTAAGAGGCTTCTCCGCCCTTTACTGGTGATTGGTCGACTTTTCCAAACAAAAAATCCTACAAGTGAGTCTTCCAAGATGATTCATCCCTTAGTCGCAGTTAATATCACAGAAACTAATAACCCGGAACATATCCCATATCAGAAAGTTGATGAATCCCCACTTGTTTCAATCATCGTAACAATTCACAATGATAGATCTTTCCTTAATTCGTGCCTTGCAAGCATTAGACAGCAAAGCTTCAAGAACTGGGAATGCATAATTATTGATGACGCATCTGTTGATGATTCACTCGAAATAGCACGGCTTCATTCCAAGGAAGATGCAAGGATACTTGTTACCAGACGAGATCAAAATGTCGGCCTTTCTGAGGCTAGAAATACTGGAATAGTTCTAGCTCGTGGTGAATACATCACTTTTCTTGACGGCGATGATTTTATGTTCCCAGACACTCTTGGAATTAGATATGAAAAGGCCTGCGACCCTGACCCATTAATTGCAGGTAGTTGGTGTGATTGGAGTCTGGTTGACGAAAAAACGACAATTGACTTTCCCCAACCTGAGTCTTCCCGGGGAAACCATGTAATTGATTACATGACCGGCGAGGGTGAAAACCAAGTGATCTCCTCTAGCCCATTAATCAAAACAAAAATCATGTATGAACTTGATGGATATGACTCGGAATTTCGGACGGGTGAAGATTTTGAATTTATAACTCGATTACTTAGAAACGGATTCAGGTTAAAAGCTTCAGGTACTACCGGGATTGCTTACCGTCAGAAAAGGAACTCAATGGTAGTTGATGACCCACTAGGTCATTTAAAAAATGCTATGAAGGTTTACTCATATATGGATTCTCCTTTAGCAACTGAGTCAATTTGTGTATCAGCATCTGCCCCGATCATTGATCCTCCAAAAGGAATACCCAGCGAAACCAAACGGCTTGAAAGGATAGTTACCTTTCTTGCACTATTTGCATTAAAAAATAAACACCAAGACATACCTGACATTAGAAATGAAATGTATGGTGACTTCAAAGGAGTTCGTCTTTCGAAAAGTCAAATAGTATCAAGAATCAATGTAGCTCTTAGGCGAAACCAACAACTCAATAAACAGTTAAAAGCAGTTGATAAGAAACGAATAAAAGAGAAAGTATTAGAGCAGATCTCCCGAAACTATCAAAATACTGAAAAGAGTGATAACCAGATTCTGCACCATGTGGGTGCACTCAATAAAAATCGCCTTAGTGCCCTTGAGCAAGTTAGTTCTCGAATAAGGCTTGATATTACTGATGCCGCACAAGGAATCCCAGAAATTGCTTTGCTTGCCAAAAGCCATGACGCCGCCCGTGAATTACTTCTCGTGGGTCGCGAACTCGTAAATTCTGGCCACACTGTTTGCATGCAGGATAACTTCAAAGGCGAATTTAGTAATTCAATCACTGCAGAAGGAGTGATCCCAGTAAATGAGATTAAAGGACAACTGAAACTCCTAATAACTTCTGACGGAGATACAGGTAAAGCCGAATATGAAAAACACTTTATAATTTCAAGTGAACCAACACTGCCTCAACGAAATAAATTTGAATTTGACGCAGCACATATCAGAGGACCTTGGGAGAAGCATTTATTTCATGGCGGGACACTTGACATTGCAGGTTGGCATACTCGGCAAGAAAATATTGCATCAATTAAGAAACCTAAAGACGGTCAGAATCGTTACATGAAGGGAGAAGGGATCCTAGTGCTGGGACCGAGAAACGAAATCCCTTTTTCAGTTCCTCACTTTATTAAGGAATTAGCTCCAAATCCTGTTTTTTTCTCACCAGAATTTGAGGCACCACCAAATATCACAATTGATTTAATACGGTTCCGTGTTATAGCTCCTTATTTAAAAGCCGTGGTATGCACTCCCACCTCAATACCCGCTGATGCATTAGCTCTAGGAATTCCAGTAGTAGCCTTATCAAAGGATATAGACCGTTACTCACCAATACATTCTGTTTCTTCAATAGAAGATTTGCTTCCAGCTATAAATAAAATTTCACAAAACAACTGGGCAATCGAAATAAAAAGTGACGTGTTAAGTACCCACATTGACAAATGCTTGGAATTACTTGCCGTATAGGAACTCAGCTCCCAATTGTTATAAGGAGATAAAGAATGCGTTACTTTTAAGCGGTAGGCTATAACGGTGTCTATTTCAATTGTGATTCGTGCTTTGAATGAAGCAGAACACCTGCCAAGGTTGTTAAAGGGTTTAGCCAGACAAACACTACAACCGGACGAAATCATATTAGTAGACTCAGGGTCAACAGATTCATCACGAGAAATCTGCATTCAAGCAGGTGCAAAAGTTGTATCTATAAGCCCCTCAGAATTTACTTTTGGAAGAGCTCTCAACTTAGGTTGTGAAATATCGAAGGGTGAGATTTTAGTTTTTGTTAGTGCGCATGTATACCCGATTGATGAATTCTGGCTAGAAAAGTTAGTCAATCCCTTTAAAGACAATATTGATGTAGCGCTTGTTTATGGTCGCCAAATTGGCGATGACCGTAGCCACTTTTCAGAAACTGAAATAATGAGACGCTGGTTTCCTGAGAATTCAGACCATGATCAAAAACATCCCTTCTGTAATAATGCTAATTGTGCGGTTAGAAAAGATGTCTGGGAAACCAATCCTTATGACGAGAACCTTACAGGATTAGAGGATATGGCATGGGCTAAATACGCATTGTCAAAAGGTCATAGAATTTGGTATGAGTCGGAAGCGGTTATTACTCATGTGCACGAGGAAACAATCTCTCAGACAATGAATCGCTACAGGAGAGAGGGACTGGCACACAAAGAGATCTTCGGGCATCAGAAGATGGGATTCTTTGAAGCTTTATTCTTATTCTTCGCAAACACACTTCGAGACTATGTTGCTGCCATTCCTCGTCGCCGGCTATTTAATAATTTTCTTAGCATCCCTAAATTCCGTTACGCCCAATTTCGTGGAGCTTGGATGGGTTTACGTCAACATGAGCATCCAACGAGTGAACTTAAGCGAAGGTTTTATTATCCCAAGGGATTCACATTAAATCAGAAACACATGAATTCAACTGACTAAGAAAGCTACATAACGCAGTGAGTAAAAAAATGCCACTTCCACATACACTATTTAAGTGAATGATTTCTTTGAGAGTGCTTCAAAAGGTCCGATAGAGGGCAATAGATTTGGGTCGGCAGCCAAGGACTACGCTAATTATCGTAAAGGTTTCCCCGATGCGACCTTTGATGCGTTGCAGGACCTTGGAGTTGGAGAATCTGGTCAAACTCTTTTAGATCTTGGGTGTGGAACTGGAACTTTGGCCCGTGGATTTGCCAGCAGGGAATGCGTTGTAACGGGCGTTGATCTTGACCAACGTATGCTTGATGAAGCATCACGACTTGGACACGATGAAGAACTGGATATCACTTGGCGTCAGGGTCCAGCTGAGAATACTGAATTGCCTTCAAATTTTTTTGATGCTGTAACCGCTGGGCAGTGTTGGCATTGGTTTGATCAAGAAAAGGCGATTGTTGAATGCGCTCGTCTCCTTAAACCGAATGGAAAATTAGCAT
>MDTC01082153.1_pt1 | contig 13909 bp, 22 predicted proteins | sample 811181 | NCBI WGS metagenome assembly MDTC01 (sample SAMN05326644, study PRJNA326480) | marine metagenome | isolation source: seawater | place: Pacific Ocean: North | collected 2011
ATGATAGAATATATGTATAAAATGAAAAGAGGAGTTCATTATCATGTCTGTCATTACTAGAAAATCTTCAGGTGTTAACTATATCGGTGCCGATAACGGTGGTCTCACACTTCATACTGAGAACGATGTATTGTGGTCACGTGACGTTGGAGAACTTGGTGAGTTCGTATTTGAGAAGGGTCTTTCAGATCGTGTAATGGGTTCTTCAAGCATGGATTTCGCTGAAGAATATGGTTTCGATTATAACGATGCCGCTCGTGATATGTGGGATGACGTTTTATTTTATGCAGAAAATGTTGCTGCAGATTTAGTTTAATTGAAAGAGGAGAAAAAGCAATGAAAACTAATGACTCAAGAATCGTAGAAGTTTCAGGTTGGAGAAAAGTCTCCGAGATCCCTGCGAGTGATGCCCTTCAGGCAGAACTTGATGCTAAGCACACTAGTGCTGGAATTTACCAAGTTGCTCTCGCAACTGACGTTGAGAAGATTGGTGACAATCTGATCCACGAAGACATCTGTTACACAGGTGAGTCTGGTTCAATCCATGCTAGAACTTACACGATCCGTCAACCACGTGGTTCACACGGTGCTTCCGTGTACATTCGTGAGAACGGATTGAACAAGGACGAAGTCCTGATTCGCTACTGTTACACAGATCAAGACACAAGAGATCACAAGACTCTTGAGTCTGAAGTTCACACGACCACTGCCAAAATGTTTGGTAAGAAGTTCAAGTGGAAGGAAGCTTCTGCAGGAAACGATGGTCGTTACACACGCATCCTTGATGACATGAAGCGTCTGACTTCTGCAGAAATGATTGCGATGAAGAGCGACATGACTGACATCTACTTCGAGATTGTTCAGCGTGAAGCAATCCAAAACTGGGATGAGGCATAATGCCTCACCCTCTCTAGGGAGGTAGAAATTTCTCTTTACATAAATACAGATTTGAGGTATAATATACCAATGATAAGGAGGATTGCATGAGCAATTTTACAGAGGAAGTTGTCAATGGTATTCGCACATTGACAGCGAAACATAAATTTGATTGCGAATATCTGCTCAATGACTTTATGACAGATGAGCATTACGAGTTAGTTGTAGATGAGGATATGGATTTCTATGCTCCACCAGTAGCAACTATCGACGGTGCATTTAATAATGAATCTAATCTTGGTTTCAGGTTTCGTAAGAATGTATTTACGAAAGAAGAAATGGATGGAGCATATGAGGGTCTGCTAGGTGCGGCGACTCTGTCAAACAACAGAGGAACTTCTACTGGTACTATCGGTGACGCGAAACAAGGTAATCGTGACTGGGTTTATCCATGGCAGCATGATATTATGAATCTTGTGGTAAACGGTGACCTGACTGGTAAAACTCCACAAGATATTATGGATGAGTATGTTGCTAAACACGGTTCGCTTAGTTTTCACTGGGATAAACGTGGAGTTCTCTGGCACAGAGGTAAGATCGATCAGGCAGGATATGTCTATGAAAACTTCTTCATCGACTTGGTGAAAAATGATCAACTTACTGTTGAAAAGGTAAAAGAGATCAAAGCATTTATCACTGACACTGCATATACTGCAGCGATTCATTCTGGTATCGCAGGTTTCTATGATCGGTATCCTCGTATCCCATATGGTCGAGCAACCAACTATACCGAGATGAATATGGGTAAATTTGAAAAGTGTTATCCATATATGCGAAAACTAAACAGTCTGTTTGCTGAGTTAGTTCCCAATCGATACAAAAAGCAGAAGGATATCGCTGAATCTATCGATAAACGATTTATCGTTGCTGAAGATACTGCTTTCTCAACAATCACAGTAAATAAGAACTATCGTACGACTGCCCATCGTGATGGTGCTAATTTCACTCCTGGGTTTTCTAACTTGTCTACAGTCACTAAGGGTGATGTCGGATGGGAAGGTGGTTTGTTTGTACTGCCTGAATATCGGATTGCCGTAAATCTACGTCCTGGTGATGCGTTGCTTGTGGATAACGCTGGTATCATTCATGGTAATACAGAAATGATTCCACCAGCAGGTCTAGATATTGAAGATATGGAACGTATCTCCATGGTGTCATATATGCGTGATGGTATGCAAGAACTCAAATCAAAAGAGTATGAAGATGCCAGACGTGACTATGTAACTGAGAGATCACGTAACAAAGATCACAAACTATGGCGCGACCGTTGGAATGGTGTTTCTGAAGGTATGTGGGCAGAGGATGAGTGGTTGACATATCTCGAGTCTAAAGGTTTGTCCGATGAAGATGGTTTAGTAACCAGAAACAAAAAGGAAGAATCTTCACTTGAAGCATTTTTTTAATATGAGGTAACATTATGAAGATCGCGATCCCTTCTTACAAAAGGGCAAATACATTAAGAGATAAGACTGCTGCATTATTGGAACGATATAATGTACCATCAGAAAACGTTATTATCTTTGTCGCTAATGAAGAAGAACGAGTAGCATACGCAGAGGCACTCAAGGATTCCCCATACTCCTACATCGTTGTTGGTGTAGTCGGTATGGGTGCTATCCGAAACTTTATCAGAGATTACTTTGATGAAGGCGACTTCGTAGTGAACCTTGACGATGACTTATCTTCTTTCAAAAAGAAAGATCCTAACAACGAAAAGAAAATGATTGATGTCGACGACGTCATGACTGAAGTATTTCTTCCAATGAAAAAACTTATGGAAGAAAATAACAACAGTCTGTGTGGCGTGTATGCGGCATCAAATGCTTTCTTCATGAACTACGAAGCAAAAGTTGGGTTATATTATTGTATCGGTTCTTGTTGGGGTAATATCAACAGTCATGATCCGGATCTATATGTTCAACTTGATGATAAAGAAGATTTTGAAAGAACTTTACAGCATTATGTAAAAGACGGATCTGTTTGCAGACTAGATAATATTACAGTCATTTCTAAATACTATACAGAAGATGGTGGTATGCAAGTTGAGAGGACTGTAGAGCGGATCGATAAATCCGCTGATGAATTAGTTCGTAGGTATCCTGACTTATGTTCTAAATACATTAGGGAAACTACAGGTCATGCTGAGTTGAGACTCAAGGATAGATCTAATGGTAAATATAAAAAAGTTGAAAGCACACTAGAGGAGTTCTTCGCATGAGATTTAAAAGAACTGATTTGCCACCTGCCCTTCATAGAGAAAATAGATTTCCAACGAAGATTAATATCTTTAATAAAAATGGCGATATTGTTGAAGGCGATAATCTTAAGTTTTGCCCTTGTTGTAAAAAACCGAAACCTATAAGAGGATGGTACATGCATGGTAAAGGTAAAACTCTCTCCTCGTTTCCCAGAAAATATAAACTGCGTGGTATGTGTGTAGACTGTTACGATGCGTGGATTACAGTTAATGGTGAGGTTCGTCAAAGAAAAGGGAGATTTGATAAACCAGGAGATGACTATAAACCAACGCCAATCGCAGAGGAGTTCTTTTATTAACGATGATGAGAAAAGAACATATCTTTGTCACTAGTCTTATTTACGGAAAATTAAAATGTGAATATGACAAAGATAAACTAATAGATTATTGCCACGATCAAGAGGCAAATGTCCCAGGGAGAAACGTGTCAAATCGAATGGGTTGGCAGTCTAATGACTATAGACTAGATACATTCCCCGATGATTGGAAACCTATCATAGATGAAATACATGGGCATGTAATCGATTATTATGAATACATAGGTATAAGAAAAAACATTGACCATGCACAATTTTGGATAAATGTAAATAGAAAATATTCTTACAATATTGATCATGATCATCCAGGAGCAATGGTTTCCGGAACGTTTTACTTAAAAGTTCCAAAGGATAGTGGAGCAATCGTTTTTACTAGAAATGATAATTGTCAACAAAGTTGGGAACACGTTACTGGTAACAATAAAAGTCCAGAGTCTTGGTCAGCATTCTCCTTAATTCCAGAGGAAAACCAGTTGATTATATTCCCACCTTGGTTGCGTCATAGAGTCGATATGAATGTTACCGAGGATGAAGATGATTCTAGGATTTCTATAGCATTTAATTACACTTGAGGATAAAATGAATATAGGATTTACTTGTAGCACATTTGACTTGTTGCACGCAGGTCATGTGCAAATGCTGCGTGAGGCGAAACAACAATGTGATTATCTTATTTGTGGGTTACAGGTCGATCCAAGTATCGACCGTCCAGAAAAGAACGCACCAGTCCAAACTATTGTAGAACGTTACACTCAATTAAAAGCTGTCAGTTATGTGGATGAAATTATCCCATACTCGACAGAATTAGATTTAGAAGATATTTTGCAAATGTATCATATAGATGTTAGAATTCTTGGTGATGAATATCGTGATAAAGAATTTACTGGGAGAGATATTTGTAGACGATTAGATATCGACTTACACTTCAACAAAAGAGAACACAGGTTTTCATCAAGTGATTTAAGAAAACGTGTGTCGGAATCAGGGAGAACATGATGTCCGCAACTCAAGACTGGATTAAAGAACAATTTGAATTAGAAGCAAAAATCCGAGAAGAACAACTTGGGGTGAACATAGAATATAATAATATGCGACTGACCAGAGAAGTCGAGGATCTCAAAGAACGATTGAAAAAGTTAGAAACTGATATGGCATATACACAAAAGATTCGGTTTCAAAGTCCCGAAGAACAACGAATATATGATTTGAAAAAATAAGTATTTACTTTTTTGTCATTTTATAGTATAATAGTCCTTTATAATAAATTTGAAAGAGAATAATGATTATAGCAATTACAGGTTCGAGTGGATTCATAGGACACCACTTGAAACATTTTCTAGAACTAAACGGACATCACGTCATACCATGGGATAGGAATATAGGAAAAGATATCCACGACTTTACACTTGAGGGTGCTGAGTTTGTTATCCATCTCGCGGCAGATGCTGATGTCCGTAGGAGTATCGAATATCCAGACGAATATTGGCATAACAATATTACACCAACTACAAAGATACAAAGAATGTGCGCACTGTCAGGTGTGCCGTTAATGTATGCTTCTTCATCTTGTATTCATGCTTGGCATAAATCGCCATATGGTATTAGTAAAAAAGTGAACGAAGAAACAGCATGGCAGAATCAAGTTGGTTTACGATTTACGACTGTGTATGGTGATGGTGCAAGAGATACTATGTTTGTTGGTAAATTGATGAGGGGTGAGTTGAAATATGCGACTCGTCATAAACGCGACTTCATTCATGTGGATGACGTTATTAAAGCGATAGAACTCATCATGCTTAAAATGCAGTCTAAGCATTTGTTTCCGGAAGTACCATTGAGACCTGCGTATGATATTGGGACAGGAACTAATAACATTGTCTTAGACCTTGCTCGACTAAAATATCCTGCTATCGAAGTTTTTGAGGGATATGAGTGTGAGGCACAAGATAACACTGCAGATATAACATATATAAAAGAACTTGGTTGGGAACCAACTGTTGATGTCAGAGATTATATTGAAGGGAGATACCCATGAGTATTATGGATAAACTAAAAAAGAACAGTAAGGTTAAGGAAACTTCTATCCTTGCTGATTCTAAATTTTTTACAGAAAAAGATATGGTAGCAACCGATGTTCCTATGATCAACGTTGCTTTGTCTGGTTCTGTCGATGGTGGTTTGGCGCCAGGACTTACTGTATTAGCAGGTCCATCCAAACATTTTAAAACTTCGTTCGGTCTTATTATGGCGTCTGCTTATCTTAAGAAATATGAGGATGCGGTTTTACTTTTTTACGATTCAGAGTTTGGTTCACCTCAAGCATATTTTGAACAGTTCGGTATCGATACAACGAGAGTTCTTCATACACCTATAACGAACGTTGAAGAACTAAAGTTTGATATCATATCACAACTTGAAAATATTGATCGTGGTGATAAAGTTATTATTATGATCGACTCAGTTGGTAATCTTGCTTCTAAAAAAGAACTTGAAGATGCCATCAACGAAAAGTCAGTTGCTGATATGTCACGAGCAAAGGCACTGAAAGGTTTGTTCCGTATGTGTACACCTTATCTGAATATGAAAGATATTCCGATGATCGCGGTGAATCATACATATATGGAGATCGGTTTATTCCCGAAAGCAGTTGTTTCGGGTGGTACAGGAATCTATTATTCTGCTGATAATATTTGGATCCTCGGTCGCCAGCAGGATAAAGTTGGTACAGAGATCAAGGGTTATCACTTTGTAATTAATGTGGAGAAGTCAAGATATGTCAAGGAGAAATCAAAAATTCCTATTTCTGTTTCTTGGGATGGCGGTGTGCAATCTCATAGTGGTTTACTCGACGTCGCTCTGGCAGGCAATTACGTTGCTAAGCCTAGCAATGGTTGGTATTGCCGTGTTGATAGACAGACTGGAGAACTGGTCGACCCAAAAGTCAGAGAGAAGGATACTCTGGCAGCCTCCTTCTGGGAACCGATCATCGCCGAAACCGATTTCAAGAGTTATGTCAAGGAAAGATTCGCTATCGGAGGGAGGGACGATCATGAGTCTGTACTCGCCGATTCCGCATAAAGAAAACGTTACATATCAGTTGATTCCAGGAAGTGCCGGAGATCAACATTGGTTAGTAAGGTTTCTTGAAGGTCCATTCGTTGAAACAGTAATTCAGTATGGTGCCATCAGTCTCGCAAATGATAAAGGAACTGATGTTCAAGATGATGACGAAAATGCTTACTTGAATTTTAATTTCTTTGTTGAGTCATCTCCAAACGAAGATTTAACTTCAGAGGATGTCGATTTACAAATGTGGGCAGGGGATGTATTGGAAGAAATCTTGAGGGATGCTGTTGAAAATAATACAGCAGTCTTGACTGAGCAAGATTAATGGAACTCTTAAGTTTATTTCCTATACATGTTTATGCAGCACAGGTTGATAATGTAGAGTTATGTCAAGAGCAGATATCTAATGCTGTAGAAAACTCTGTAGAGTTTCATCCTACAACTCAGTGGGGATATTCTCATGACCTAAGTACAAAAACGTTTGGTGACGATCACATTCATGATTTCGGATTGACTCATCTTGAAAATAGTATTGATAAGTCAATCGGGATGTACATGAATGCTATCGGTCAAAGAAAAAGAAAATACACTAGGACTTCTTGGTTCACTCGAAATACTAAAGGTCAATTCACTATAGTTCACAATCATGGTGATGCTGATATATCTGGTGTTTACTGGCATAAAACTACCAGTGAAGATGGAAACTTTTTCTTTGATAACCCCAACCTTGCTGCACATAGTAGTCGTATCTTTAATCACGAACACTTGAGGATGGATGTACCACCGATAGAGGGGAATCTAATACTGTTTCCTGGATGGATGCCTCATGGGGTTTATGTGAACGAAACTGATTCAAAGAGAATGAGTATCAGTTGGAATATTTATTTAGAACGATAATTATTATCTTTACAATTAGATTCAAATGAGATATAATAATGCCTATGAATAGATATGAAGCATTCCCGACTCCTATATTCCATGAAGAACTGCATGGAATCGACAACCGAATAATAGAAAAATATGCGTATGAACTCAGAGAAAAAGATACTGTGGGCATAGGTAAGATACCAGAGGATGGGTGGCAAAGTAATTACATAACTTCTGGAATCAAAGAATATGATATTCTTTTATATGAAATCATCGATAAGATGGCAGAAGTTTGTAGAAACTTGCAAATTCCAGATGTAAGACTTTTTAATAATTGGATTAATATAAACCAACCAAACACTTATATCAATCAGCATTGCCATGAGGGTGCTACTTTCTCTGGAGTATATTATATAAAGACTCCGGAGAACTGTGGAAATTTGAGATTTAGGAGACCAGATGAAGGAAGGTATTATCTTCCTATGATGTCTCAGGGAAATGATTTTCTAGCGGAACATTGGGAAGTAAATGCATGTGAAGGACTAATGCTTATATTTCCAGCATGGATGCCTCATCACGTTTTGTTGAATAGAAGTAATGAAGATAGAATATCAATGTCATTTAATTTTGGAGTAAGACTTGCAAACTAATCTTGAACAGACTATCCTACGAAATCTTCTAACCGATGAAGAATATATGCGGAAGGTTCTTCCCTTCATCAAACCAGATTATTTCGAGGGTGTCTATCGTATATTATTTAGAGAAGCAGGTAAATATGTCGGCAAGTATAATAAACTCCCGACTGCTGAATCATTTAAGATTGAACTTGATAACTCGGATAAACTTACTGGCGAACAGTATACAATCGCTGTAGATATCATTCCTCAATTATTTTCTAAGGATGAGATAGATACTAAATGGTTGCTAGATAATACAGAGAAGTGGTGCCAGGATAGAGCAATCTATAATGCCATCATGGAATCAATCTCTATTATTGATGGCAAACACGAAACTATGACCAAGGGTGCTTTACCAGATTTGCTTACTAAAGCACTCGGTGTTGCCTTTGATACAAATGTAGGTCACGACTATGTTGAAAACTATGAAGAACGTTTTGATTTCTATCATGCCGAAGAAGATCGTATCCCATTTGATCTCGAGTATTTTAACAAGATTACGAAGGGTGGTGTACCAAATAAAACACTTAACATTGCCCTTGCAGGTACTGGCGTTGGCAAGTCTTTATTTATGTGTCATGTCGCTGCTGGCGCTTTGGTAGAAGGTAAGAATGTTCTCTATATTACTATGGAGATGGCAGAAGAACGTATCGCCGAAAGGATTGATGCGAACTTACTTAACGTCCCGATTGATCAGTTGAATAACTTATCACGAGAAATGTTTAGAACTAAAGTTGAAGATATCGCTCGCAAAACTACAGGGAAACTGATTATTAAGGAATATCCTACAGGATCTGCGCATACTGGGCACTTCCGCGCATTACTTAACGAACTGAAACTCAAAAGGCAATTTGAACCAGATATCATTTTTATTGACTATCTAAATATATGCGCATCATCAAGAATGAAAGGTATGGGCGGTGCTATCAATTCTTACAACTATATTAAGGCGATTGCAGAGGAACTCCGTGGTTTGGCGGTCGAGTTCGATGTCCCTCTTTTTAGTGCAACTCAGACTACTCGTTCTGGATATTCGAACACGGATGTTGGGTTGGAAGATACGTCCGAATCATTCGGACTCCCAGCAACTGCCGACCTCATGTTCGCTCTTATCTCTACTGAGGAACTTGAAAATCTTGGGCAGATGATGGTCAAGCAATTGAAGAATAGATACAATGATCCGACTATGAACAAACGATTTGTAATCGGTGTCGATAGATCAAAGATGCGGTTGTATGATGTTGATGAAAATGAACAGAACTTAACAGACGATACACCTGTATTTGATAAGTCAGAAACTCACCAAGAAATGTCAAAATTTAAGGATTTCAAACTATGATTTATAAAGGTCCAGAGCGAAGCACATACTGGGGATCAGATGAATACTCTGATAGAACAGCACACGTTATGAAGAATGAAGAAGGGTTTTATATCGACATGTACAAAGGCGATGAACTTGTAGAATCACGACCTTTATATGCGCACAGTGAAGTATATGCTGAAAGTGCTGCTGAGAATTATGTAATGGGTATTTTAAATCCATGAAAAAACTTGATATAGAACAGCAGTTGATGGTAATTACTATGGAAGAGTGTGCCGAACTGCAAATGGTCTGTAGTAAAATACTTCGTCAAGGAACTGTAGCATTTAAAAGAAAAGAACTCGTTGAGGAGTTGGGTGATATTTACTGTATGATTCAGTTAATGAACAAACATGGAATTATTGAATCAGTCGAACTTAATGAAAGAGTTCAGGTCAAAAAAGAAAAGTTAAGAGAGTGGAGCGATTTGATAAATGACTGATCGTAAAATTCTTTTCATCACGGACTTGATTGATCAGAGACTTCGCAAAGAGAGGGAGATTGAGTACTATGAAAAAGAACTTGAAGAAATTACTAAAAAATTATTCTTTTTGAAAAAAGAAAAGGATCTCACAGAACTCATCATAAATATAATACAAAGTGAAAAAGTGATTGATGTTCGTGAGAACTTATATGATCAGATAGGAAATGATAATGACAGCAAGACTGATTAGTTATAGTAAACCACCGGAGGAATTATATGTCGGTAACAATGTCCAGGAACTCATTGCGTATTGTGCCCGTGTCTCGAATCCATCGAACCAAGACAACGCCGAAACGTCAGAAAGATTATTACGATATCTCATCAGAGAAAAACACTGGTCGCCCTTCGAAATGGTTAGTGCTTGCTTGGAAATAGAAACGACTCGCGATATCGCCAGACAACTACTAAGGCATAGATCGTTTTCATTTCAAGAGTTCTCTCAAAGATATGCCGATCCTACTAATGATTTGAGTTTTACTCTTAGACAAGCGAGACTTCAAGATAATAAAAACAGGCAAAACTCAATTGAGTTGTCTGATATGATGGATAGTGATGAGCGAGCTAATCTAGAATTAAGTTGGATGCAGTATCAAGCAGAAGTTATAAATAGAGCGAAAGAATCTTATAATTGGGCAATAGAAAATGGTATCGCTAAAGAACAAGCTCGCTCTGTGTTACCGGAAGGTGTCACGAATTCTAGACTCTATGTCAATGGAACCATTCGGTCCTGGATCCATTATGTGGAATTACGATCGGGACACGGAACGCAAAAAGAACACCAAAAACTCGCGCTCGAATGTGGAAAAGCACTAGAACCAATATTCCCAATGATATCTGAATTTTATGCTTTACAATAAACAAGAAATGTGATATAATAGGTTGTTATGAAAAAAATCACAAGTATTACAATTGTTGGTGGTGGAACCTCTGGATGGCTTGCTGCTAAATTCTTCGATGCAAATTATAATTTTCCCATAACAGTCATCGATAAGAGTGCTGGCGAACCGATTGGTTTCGGCGAGGCAACAGTTTTGAGTTTCAATAAATTCATGCAAGCATGCCACCTACAGCATACAGATTGGTTTTCTGAAGTCGAAGCAACTTTCAAAGCAGGTATAATGTTTCCTGATTGGAAAAAACAGGGTCACACAATATGGCACCCTTTCCAACAAAACATGGAAATAAACGGTGTATCATTGCAAGATTTATGGATATCAAACTTTCAGGATAATGATTTCAAAGAGTATGGTGTTTTAAGTTATCAACATATTAGGGATGGTAGACTTCCACTTCAAGATATAAAAACTGGTTCGGTCGCGTTTCAGTTGGACTGTGGAAAACTTGTACAGTGGTTACATAAAACTTGTAGTCGAGTCAAGTTGATAAAACAGGGTGTGGTAAAAGTAAATAGAGATGAAGAAGGATACATCGAATCTTTAGATCTAGAGGATGGTAGTAATCACGAGTCAGATTTTTATTTTGATTGCACAGGTTTTCAATCTGTACTCAAAGAGCAAGATATAACTAATCTATATGGTGAGGGAAGGTTATTTACAAACGCAGCAGTTGCTTGTCAAGTTCCCTTTGAATCAGATGATGAGATCACACCATATACAAGATGCCCAGCAGTTGAGCATGGTTGGATATGGGAAGTTCCTACTCAAAAGAGATATGGGTCAGGACTTGTATTTGATAAGAACATAACTTCAAAAGATGAAGCAAAAAGATATTTTTGTGAGCATTGGAATAATAGGGTCAGTCCGGATGATTTACGATATATCGATTGGAACCCATATTATATCAAAAATTTGTGGGAAAAGAATGTAGTTTCTATAGGTCTTGCTGGTGGTTTCGTAGAACCTTTGGAAAGTACAGGTATAGAATCAGCGACAAGAGGTATCATACTTGCAGTAGAACAGTTCACTAATAGATTTACATATCATGAAGAAGATGTGAAATACTATAATCACATGATGACAAGTTGGTATGAAGATTGCGTCGATTTCATTAATCTACACTATGCCGATACCGAAAGAACAGGTGATTTTTGGCAAAACGTAAAAGAAACGCATGTAAAATCTGACAGGATGCTTGACTATATCGACTGGTTAAAAGATCCTAGATTTACAGTATTAGGAAGACCAAATGAAAATAAATTGTTTATAGAACCAAATTGGTCTTTATACTTAATTCAAATGGGATACGAAGCAAACGTTGCAATGCCTCATTTAGATAGACAAAGTGCGATAGAGTTTATGTTTACTTTGTGGAAGAGGGATGAACTCTTTACACCGTTATCACCGAAACATGAAGATGCGATAGAGTTCGCTAATCACGGATTCAATATATTTCAGGAGTTACAATAATGGGAATTAACATACTTGATAATGGTATTTCGTATGAAGAACCAGACTATAAGTTCAACGAACGTGAATTGATCGAAGAGTTTCAGGAGTATATTGATTCAACATACAATTCGCATTACTCAAAAGATAAATTTCAGGCAACCGAGTTCATCATCGACGGTGGGCACGGAACTGGTTTCTGTATCGGTAATGTATTGAAATATGCACAACGTTATGGTAAAAAAGGCACAGATGTTGATGCTCGTAAAGATCTCATGAAGGTCTTACATTATGCGTTGATTCAGTTATATGTCCATGATTCTTTAGAACGTTGAATACACTCAACTTTGAAAGGTTCAAACGTATTATCTCTAAAGGTATCGTACACTCTTTCCCTATGGTATTCACAAGTTTCTAAGTCTACATATGACAAGTGGTCATAGTTGTAGACATTAGCACCTATCGTGATAAGTATCGCAAAATACAATCTGTATACCTTTCCTTGATGCTTTGTGATTTCTTTTCAAGTTCTGTTTTTTGATACGGTACATCAAATCTCTCGATCATCTCATACGCATATGCACCAAAGAATAAACACCAAAGCAAATATGCTATTATAATCCAAAACAAATAAATCATATGGATACCAACATTGTTATAAATGCCCCTGCTCCTACTGCTATAGCAAGAACTACAATACCTATCATTTTCATTTGTTCCCAGAACTCGGCATCTTCTTGACGTTTTTTAATTGCTGCTAATCTAGCAGCCTCTTTCGCTTCTTGTATCCGTCTCGCTCTCTCGTCTAAAATACCTTGCCAAGTTCCTGGACCAAACCGAAGATCAACAAGGTTTCTCATCTCTTGCATTTTTTCTTCAGCAAGTTTTGCATCAATCATTTCTTGCGCAACACTGTTGATTCCGAACTGGTCTTTTATACCTACGCCAGATTTTTTATTTCTTTGTCTTTGTACATCTTCGTTGCCACGAAATAAACCATCAATCGCTCCTGCTATTTCTCCAACGTCTTTTGCAGTATCAATATTTGATTTAATAAATTCTACACTTGATTTCACAAGTGCTATTCCGGCAAGTATCTCTGCCACTGCCATCTTGATCTACCTTCTGTTAAAGTTAGATAGATATAATTCAAGGAAACTATTAAATGATAAACGCCACTCTCATGTATATTTATATTTACAAAGACGTTAAAGTATGATATAATATATAAATAAAATAGAAGATGTCAGAGGGCATACAGGACTCGGGGGCAGTACCCGACGCCTCCACCAAATATACATCTTATGGGGTGTATGTCTATGGGGGCGAACTAGGATCGACTGGTGTTTTAGTCTTCGAAAAGTAAATGCAAACGATAATTTTGCACCTGAGATGCGCTTAGCAGCATAATCTCTGGGCTGGTCACTTGCCTCGAAACAGAAAAGTGACAACTTAACCAGGAGGGATTATATGCCAACTTTTGTATACATGACTGCTTGTGATGGTTGCGGACATTGCGTCGATATCTGTCCATCGGATATCATGCACATCGATCCAGTAACGAGGCGAGCGGTAAATATCGAACCAAACTTTTGCTGGG
>MDTC01267595.1_pt1 | contig 13909 bp, 11 predicted proteins | sample 811181 | NCBI WGS metagenome assembly MDTC01 (sample SAMN05326644, study PRJNA326480) | marine metagenome | isolation source: seawater | place: Pacific Ocean: North | collected 2011
ATACGGTGGACTTGGCTTAGCCATGACTGGCTTCGGAGATTTCATCTTCCAAGCAATGTTTGCTGCCACTGGTGCAACAATTGTATCTGGTGCGGTTGCTGAGAGAGTTAAACTTTCTTCCTTTATGGTATTCGCACTTCTTTTCGTTGGTGTTGCCTATCCAGTTGCTGGTTCTTGGCACTGGGGCGGAGGCATACTTGCCGAACTTGGATTTAAAGACTTCGCCGGTTCCACAGTAGTGCATGCATTCGGTGGCTTCGGAGCATTGGCCTGCGTCATGGTACTTGGACCTCGTCGCGGTAAATATACCGAAAATGGTATTAAGCCCATTCCTGCACACAACTTTCCACTCGCTGCTATCGGTGTCTTTTTACTGATGTTTGGTTGGTATGGCTTCAATGGAGGTTCTGTGTTATCGGCTGAGCCAGGTGCTCTTGGTCTAGTTTTCACCACCACCACGCTTGCTGCATGTGCTGGTGCTTTAGGTGCGATGTTCACCTCTTGGTTTGCTTTGAAGAAACCCGATCTTTCCATGGCTTTAAATGGTATCCTTGCAGGATTGGTTGGAATTACAGCAAATGCTGATGTGGTTTCCGTAGGAAGTGCAATTATCATCGGGGCAATCGCTGGTGTGATCGTAGTTTTCGCAATCACTTGGTTGGATAAATCTAAAATTGATGATCCTGTCGGTGCAATTTCTGTACATGGAATATGTGGTATCTGGGGAACTTTAGCCTGTGCTATTTTCGCAGACTTCGATTTCATGGTACAACTACAAGGAGCTTTACTAGTAAGTGCATTTGCATTCATCTTTGCATATGTGGTATTCTCTATACTCAAAGCAGTTATGGGAGTTCGTGTTAGTGAAGAAGAAGAAGATCGCGGACTTGACATTACCGAACATGGGCAAGAAGCCTACACAAATTAATAAAATCGCTTCTTGCAAAGACCCAATAATCTCACACGAAAGAAAATATTATGAAATTAGTTAAAGCCGTCATCAAGCCTTTCAAGCTTGAAGAAGTTAAGGACGCCTTATCCGAAATTGGAGTAGAAGGTATGACCGTTTCCGAGGTAAAAGGATTTGGTCGCCAAAAAGGGCATACTGAAATCTACCGTGGAAGCGAATACACAGTAGATTTCCTCCCCAAAGTAAAAATCGAGATCGGTGTTGCCGATGATTTGACTGACAAAGTAGTCGACGCCATCGTTGGGGCCGCTCAAACCGGCAAAATTGGCGATGGTAAAATTTTTATCCTTTCCATGGAAGAGTGTGTTCGCATTCGGACTGGTGAAAAGGGGGATGAAGCACTCTAATCGCTAAAAATTAATCCATTCTTAATGGGGGAAAAATTTCTCCCCCCAACCTATCTTAAGCCCGGCTCGCTAGGAGCCGGGCTTTTTTGTGCCCACCAATAAAATGAGTAATATTCATTTTCAAAATTATAATTGCTCATCTGTTGCTAATTTTCCTAGTTTAAATATCTTCAAATCCGCAAAAATATAGAATAACAACCAACAGTACTATGATTTCAAGATATCTTCTTATTCTCCTCAGTATGGGCCTTGCTTCTTTTGCTTATGCTCAGGACAACGAACCCGCTACCACCGGATCTGCTGTGGCCACGATTCAAGTTGTGGATGCAGAGTCTGAAATTTCAACAGAAGAACCGTCTCTTGACAGTGGAAATACTGCCTGGATGCTCACAGCAACCGCTCTGGTATTGTTCATGACACTACCCGGTCTTGCTTTGTTTTATGGCGGGTTGGTCCAGTCTAAAAATGTTCTCTCCGTGCTTATGCATTGTTTTGCAATTGCCTGTCTAGCATCCATTATTTGGTTTGCCGTCGGATACAGTTTGGCTCTTACCCCTGGAGGACTGGGAGACGAAGCACGCGGATGGATTGGTGGAACCCAGCATTTCTTCCTTCAATTACTTAGTGCGGATTCATTAAACGGAGACCATCCAGAAACGGTCTGGATTATGTTTCAAATGACATTTGCCATCATCACTCCCGCTCTCATTGTGGGTGCCTTTGTCGAAAGAATTAAATTTTCCGCAGTCCTTCTCTTTAGCGGGCTTTGGCTAGTGGTTGTCTATTGCCCGGTATGTTATTGGGTATGGGGAGGTGGTTGGCTCGCTGAACGTGGAGTTATTGACTTTGCTGGAGGAATTGTGGTTCATGCCACCGCTGGTGCATCTGCCCTTACTCTCGCTGCCATGCTTGGTCGCCGTAATGGATTCCCCAAGACTTTAAAACCTCCCCACAGTCCTGGTATGGTGATGACTGGAGCAGCAATGCTTTGGGTAGGATGGTTTGGTTTCAATGCTGGTAGTGCCGGTGCCGCAGATACTAGTGCCGGCATGGCTATGTTGGTCACTCATCTTTCCGCTGCTACCGCCAGCTTGGTTTGGATGTTTGTAGAATGGAGAAAGACGGGTAAACCCGGCTTAGTTGGTATTGTTACTGGCACTATTGCTGGACTTGCCACTATAACTCCTGCCTCTGGTAGTGTTGGGCCTTTAGGTGCGATTATCATTGGTGCATGTGCCGGAATTATTTGTTACTATGCCTGCGGGTTTGTGAAAGAAAAGCTGGGCATTGATGATTCTTTAGATGTTGCCGCGGTCCACGGAGTGGGAGGTATTCTCGGCACTCTGCTGGTCTCCTACCTTGGATGGAAAGGTGAGCTTGGTGGTCTTGGTATCAACCATGTAAATTGGAAGGACCAGTTGGTCGTACAGGCACAAGGATGTCTCGCGGCAATTGCTTTATCGGTCGTGGCTACCTACATTATCGTAAAAATTGTTTCCACATTGGCAGGAGGCATTCGAGTTTCAGATGATGATGAAACAAAGGGGCTTGACCAAGCGGCTCATGGAGAGAATGGTTACTCTCTAAGTTAAACAATTCCGCATTTAGCAATTAACTCAATTTAAGCATATGAAACTAATCAAATCCATTATCAAACCATTCAAACTCGAAGATGTTAAGGATGCATTATCCGAAATTGGAATCGAAGGAATGACCGTGATTGAAGCAAAAGGATTCGGTCGACAAAAAGGACACACCGAAATTTATCGTGGCAGTGAATACACCATCGACTTCTTGCCCAAGGTAGTGATCGAAGTCGCGGTTCCTGATGATATTGCTGATAAAGTGATCGAGACTATTGTTAAAGCGGCAAAAACTGAAAAGATCGGGGATGGTAAAATCTTTGTCATTCCAGTAGAACAAGCCGTTCGTATTCGTACGGGAGAACAGGGCGAGGTTGCTCTTTAGTCCTCCTAAATAAAACAATTTTAGAAAGGCTTTCGGATAACCGAAAGCCTTTTTCTTTTAGAGTAAGCCATCCAAGGTCCAAATTAACCATGCCACCGTCGCATAGACCGGAAAAGCCATTAATTGTTTAAATGACTCCATCCAGATTCCGGGCTTGGGTAATTTCCCCAACCAGGCAGGAAAAAAAGATAGCAACAGGTAAGGTGTTGATAGTCCAATTGCTATGCTCGTAAAAATAATAAAAGAAGGTAACGCAGACATAGTTAAAGCGGCACCCACTGCAACTCCAAGAAATGGAGCCATGCAAGGAGTAGCAACCACCGTGGCCAAAACTCCGGAAAAGAAACTCCCCGATAATCCTGCCTTTTGGGAAAGATTAGAACCTAGTCCTGTAATCGAAATCCCCATTTCAAATACACCACTCAAACTGAGTCCAAAAAGAAAAAGTAAAGCAGCCAAGACCGATACAAAGATCGGATCCTGCAATTGAAAACCCCAACCAAGTTGGTGTTGTAATCCGTCGCGAAGAGTTAAAAGTATTCCAACTAATATCCAAAAGGAAAGAACCACACCGAGAGTAAATATCCAACCATGCCGGGAAATTTGAGTACGGTCTTCTCCAGCTTGCTTTACAAATCCCATAATCTTTAAACCGATCACCGGAAATACACAGGGCATAAGGTTAAGAATTAATCCGCCCAACCAGGCAAGAACTAGAAGAGTCAAAAAATGATCTTCTTTGGGAGAATTTTCAACGGACAGATTACCATCGGAAATCAAATCAACCAGAGAATGAGTGGTTAAAATTTCGGGCAAAGAAATGGGTTGAGCAGGATTTCCTTTTTCGGCAGGCGGATAATAGATATTGAAGGGTACGCCCTCTCGACCATGAGATTGTAAAGATTTGAGAATATCTGGGTTTTTTTGAGTCCAATCGGCCCGAAGTAAATGAACCTCTTTTTCAAACAATGCATTCCTTACCTGCTCATCACTGTAAACTCGTTTATTTACCTGACAGGAGAGGCACCATTTTGCGGTGTAATCAATATAAACCGCCCTGCCCTCTGCTAGCAATTCTTCCTCCAATTGTGGAGACCATGCTTCCCAATTTAAAGAATCATTGAATTGTGAGGTTGGGTTTGCAGGGTATCCCAACCAACAACCTGCACATAGACTGATCCATGCAAATACTTGCCAATTTCGTACCAAAGCCTGGGGTTGACGAGAGCGACCATATGCCCATGCCGCCATCGCAATTAAAACAAACCCAAGCAATATATTTAACAAGATGAATTCGTCTTCTCTTTCCTCAACATGTGAGTAAGATTCTGGGACAGAACTAGGGAATGGCTCGACTTGTTCAACTGGCACCGATATTTTCCAAGGGTTAGATAGTTCAGGGTGATTCAGTACTCCGTCAATTTGATCAGGCCATTTTTCCCTGTCATCCAAAAACTGCCATGTAATTTCCAAGCTCTTCGTTTGATCAAAAAAAGAGTGACTGTTTTGTTTGGTCATAATCGAAGAATTTTCCGGGTAAAAATAAAATTTATCTGTGGCTAGTTGACTAAATTTCTCTGTATGTATGATAAGTTTTCCATCCCCCCCATTGAAACTTGCTATGGCAGATAGTTCTAACGGAGCAGCAATGGGGAGATGACGCCTTGCATTTTTCAAGCGGGAGATATTTTTTTTGATCAATTCTTGCTTCTGGGAACGAGGGAATTGTAAAGAGAATTGAAATTCATAGGGCAAACAAGTGGACTCATTACAAATCAAGGCATCGAATCGCCCTTCTAGCTTCGAAACTTCTTCCAATTTGGATGGGGCAAATAATGTGTTTAGCAAAACAAATTGATTTTTAAGTGCATAACCACTTATACCCTCATATTCGTAGTGATAAGGGGCTGGAAACTGCAGTGGGTCAGCCCTCCATTTTTCTTGCGAGAAACTCCACTTTAGTGTGGTTGAATATCCTGATTCTCCAGCATTTTTCCAATAAATATGCCAATCAGGAGCCAGCGATATTTCTAAACCCACCAAGACCTCCGATTTCTCTGCCACAGTAGCAGTGTCGCAAATAACTTGGATATCGATTAACTCATCAGCCTTGGGCACTAGACCCAGCAAGGATACGCCCACAAATAGGTTCAAAAAACAAATAATTTTTCGACCAAGCCCCGCCAGCATAGAAAGCAGAATATGAATTATGGGAACCGATTAAAACTTCCTCGGGTACTTTCACAAAACTCTTGCATCGATCGCTGCAAAGCGGATGGCCATTTGATATGGTCTGGCAATGTCTGAAAAACATGTACCCTAGGAATTTTGGTAATACCCATTTCCAAACCAGCAAGGAAATTATCAAAGGCCTTTTCCCAAGGAATCGAAAATTTCTTGGAAATTAATTGAGGTTCCATAGAGTCGAGCGACAATCTACTCAGTGCCATTTCTTCAACTTCCTCTTGATTCTCAGGCAAATTCAACTCACTTTGCAAAGCAATCAACCACAAACCTGCTGTCTTACGGATAAAGGTACTTAATTCCTCCCCAACTCCAGCACTTTTGGGACTAATCAAGTCATTAGTCGATTTAGATATCCCCAGACCATTATAATCAATACTAGAGACTTCATCGGGAGAAAAATCGGGCATATTACCAGACAAAAAGAAGACCACATCCGGGTCATAACTTACAGCCGTTGCCAACCCGTACCATGGTCCAATCACCCCAGGAAGAACCTGAGCGTACAAGAGTTCTTTCGGATAAAACTGATTTCTTCCCTGTTTCAGAGTATCTGGAGTTGTGCCCAAGCTAGTGATCCACTCCGTTGCATATCGCTTATTTTCATCGTTTGCCCTAAGGATCGTTTTACCCAAAGCATGGGCTTCTCTAAGGTTCCAGCACAAAACCAGATTAAAATAAGAATTCGCAGAAAGTTTAGTTAAAGATTCAAGAACGGCTAACTTCATTCTTTCCAGACGAGCCGTTGCATCCACTCCCTTCAATTGATATGACCCAACATCCAAAATATAAACAACATGTTTTGCGTCATAGGCTTGATCAAGAAAATCAACTCGGTTTTCCAATCCCAGACTGGAGGGGGGGTCGGGCAATTTCAAGGCAGGAGCAAGCATCTCTTTGAGATTTGGTTTTGCATTTTTGGAGAGGACCGAACTCTCTATTTTACTTCCATCTACAATGCCAGAATCGTTGCCAAATTGATCAACTTGTTCGATTAATTCGTCCAAGTCTCTAGGATTATCCTGAGACTCCTGAGTCTCACTGACATTAAGATCCAAAAGGGATATAGGTTGTAGGGCGGCCGATATTTCGGCCAATTGAGGATTTAGGTTTGGTTTTTCTGACATATACCAAACTCCCCAAACGATTGCCACCGCTAGGTTGGAAAATATGCTTAAAATAAGGAGAAATTTTATGTGCCATGGAACATATTTTATTTTTCTCGTCCTAGACCTCGGTGAACGACTCGGTCGGAATGAGCCCATTTCATAGATTTTCCCACCATTTTTGATTAAATGATCGTGCCATGCCTGAAATTGTTCATCGGTAATGCCATATTTTTGGCATTGTTCCTCCTTGGCGACTCCACGAATGATAGACTCCAGAACAATCCTGAGCTTTTGCTCTCCCGTAAACTCTGCCGGCATAACTTAATTTCCTAGCAAAGGAGACTCTGTCGTGCAACTGCCAATGCACTGACTGCAGCGGTTTCAACCCTGAGTACATGCGGGCTTAATCGGAAAAATGACAAACCTTCTTTTCGAGCGAAATCTTCCTCCTCCTCTGTCCAGCCTCCTTCAGGACCGACAAAAATTGCGACCGTTTTTTTATCGGGAAGAGGTGATAATTTTTTCACTCCTTCATTCAAACTACCAAACCAACAATGTTCACCATCATTTACCAGAGATAGAGCATCAGCAAATAAGGTGGGGTGATCAAAAGTAGGAACCCATGGATTGCCGGACTGCTTGCAAGCTTCTTGGGCAATTTTTCTCCAACGGTCTTTTTTCTCCTCAAATTTTTTTAGGGAAAAGGCTCCCTCTGTTCTTTCTGAGATTAAGGGTGTCAATCGAGATACGCCAAGTTCACACAAGGGACGAATTAATTCATCCCACTTATTCCCCTTACTTAATGCAATGACCATACGAATCCTTGATGTATGTGGAGAGATTAAATCGCATCCCACCACACGGACCCTGACCAATGAACGATCAACTTCTAGGCATTCTCCGGAAAACTTTCCCCCCTTGCCATCGAGGCACTCTAGCTTATCCCCTGGTCTAATTCTCAAAACCCGAGATAAATGGACTGCCTCGTTTTCGGGCAAAAAGATTTCCTCACCTACTTCGATAGGAGATTGTTCAATAAATGCCCGAATGGATCTGCTCAATCTCCTAAAGGTAAAAAATACTGCTTGCTTGGCAACTCAACACAATGCATGGGATGAGACTATGCAAAGAAAGGGTTTTTCAAGAAAATGCGCATAAGCGGAGGCAAAGCCAGAGGGATCCCCCTCAAGGTGAGCAAAAAGGGAGATGTGCGTCCCGCTATTGAAACGACTCGGGAGCGTTTATTTTCCTCAATTTTTCAATCTGTGGAAAACGCCACTGTACTGGATCTGTTTGCCGGTTCCGGGGCATACGGACTGGAAGCTCTGAGTCGGGGTGCCCGGGATTCCACATTTATCGAAAAAAATCGTCTGGTCTTCAGTGATCTCAAAGCAAACCTCGCTTGTGTACTTAAGAGCGCCAAGCTTATCGGAGAAGCAGGTAGGCTCGTAAACCGGGATGTGGTTGATTTTCTTAAAGATACTCCGGAAAAACCCTATGATTTAATCTTCATCGATCCACCCTACTCCGAAATTGAGAAATTGTGCCCGAAAATTTTTGACCTCTTGTACGCCAACCAATACCTCAGTGAAAATGGTCTGATAATTCTAGAAACACCTGGGGAATTGGCCCTAGAATTTCTCAATTGGGAAGTAACAAGGGTGGTAGGAAAAGAAAAACGGGGAAGTCCTGTGCACCGGCTCTATTCATTAGCCCAACCTCGACCCGACCAGTAATTGGCCGACAGGTATCCCATTGCGGCAACCATTGCTGTTTCCACCCGCAATACCCTCTGTCCCATATGGTAGAACTCAAACTCATTTATACGCAGAAAATCTCGCTCCAGGGAGGACCAACCCCTCTCTGGACCGATAGCCAGTTGCACGCCCCGTGCTTGGGGGAAAGATGAATAAGAAGATAGGGCAGAGACTGCTTCGTAAACATCAAGAGCAATTCGAGAAGAATTCTTGGACAGTATAAGTTCGATGGCTTCCTTCAAATAATTTACCCGTTTTACTCTTGGTAAGTGACAGGAGAATGCCTGTTCCGCTCCTTTAATTAGCAAGCTCTTCCATTCATCCTTCCATAAAGAACTGTCCCCATAGGAGAGTTCGCCTTTTTCAGGTTGAAAGAAAATTAGTTCTTCCACCCCAAGAGTAGCTGCCTGTTCAATTATCTTCCGACAAGTCTGCGGTCTGCACAACCCAACCAGAACAGTTATTGGTAAAAGGTCACTGGGGTGAGGAGGTCTCCATTTCAGGACAATTCTAACTGTTCCAGATTTTGTCCACTTTAGCGTTCCTTTGCCTCGCGGTCCATTAATTACTCCGAAATCTACCTGGTCGCCATCTTGTGAGCGAAGTACTTCTTTTAGATGTTTTGCCCGAGGGTCATTTTTCGACCATTCTACCTCTTCGAGGACATCTTCGAGAAGAAACAGATTCAATGGGATAACAACCAAAGTGCTTGGTATGGGCGAAGCTCCAGATCTTTACTTCCCCATTCAATCTCCCCACCTGTAATTAAATCCTTTGCTTTCGCCGAGGAAAACCATTGGGGATGACCGTCTTTGAATTTTACTGGATTAGACTGGGGTGAAAAATTGTAGAGACATACGATGGTTTGGTTACCATCCTGAGATGAACGGACGAGGCCAAATATCGAATCGCCAAGATCAAGGATTTCCTGAGCAGAGTCTGGATGGAACGCTGGGGCGGATGACCGCTTGCGTAAGGTGGTCACATACCAGTCAAATACCCGCGACTCAGTGGTTTGCTTTTTTCCAAGCATTGATTCTAGATCTGCAAGTTGCCATTTTTTGCGGTTGAGGGTGCGGGCACGTCCCGTCTCTGCAAATCCCTCATGATCATTAGAGGTAGCACAAAGAGAATGAAAATAAACCGCCGGGATACCCTGAAGCGACAGAGCAAGGGCTTGAGAGCATAAGAATCGCTTTTCTCCTAGCTCAGTATCTTTTACATCAGTTAGTGCAGAATAATAAGTGATATTTAGCTCATAAGGTGATTCCGTACCGTCTGGCATACTACGCATCGATACCTTTCCGCCCTTACCCTCTATTTCTTTGGCTAAAGAAAATACTTCTTTCTTGGGCAGGATGCCTTCCAATGGACGAACTCCTACCCCGTCATGACTGGCAGTAAAATTGAGGAAGTGACAACCTTTGCCCGGGGGAGCCAAAGTCGAGGCCCATTCCCTAAGGTGCTTCGATGTTCCACGGAGTAAGCCGTGTAGAAGCAAAGGGGGAAGCGAAAATTGATAAACCGCATGGGCTTCATCTCCCTTACCAAAATAGGAAATGTTTTCCTCGTGTGGAACATTGGTCTCGGTCAGCAAAATAGTTTCAGGGGCAACCACATCCACAAAATTGCGAATTAATTTAATGACCTCATGTGTCTCTGAAAGATGTAAACAATTTGTCCCCAGTCTTTTCCATAGAAAGGCTACTGCATCGAGCCGCAATATTCGGCAACCCATGGAAATATAATAGAGAATAATATCCAGAAATTCGAAGAGTAAGTCAGGGCAAGTCCAATCGAGGTCAACTTGATCCGCACTAAAAGTAGTCCATACCATTTTTTCCCCATTTCTTGTTTGATAAGGTGTAAGCAAAGGGGTGGATCTGGGTCTTACTACAGCAGACAAATCTGATTCCGCATCGCCTTGCATAATATAATTCATTCCCGGTTCCACCCCAGAGACAAATTCTCTAAACCATGGACTCTTGGCAGAACAATGATTCAGCACAAGGTCGAACATTAATTTAAATTCCTTGGAAAAATTTTCGATATCCGACCATTTGCCATAGTTTTTATGACCCTGCCGATAATCAACTACAGAAAATCCATCATCTGATGTCCACGGGTAAAAAGGGAGAATATGAACGGTGGAAACCGCCCCTTTTAAATACTGGGAACAAAATTCCCGTAAAACATCCAAGGGTGCCCTATCCATTGACTGTACCATGTCTGCATAGGTGATTAGGACCACATCCTGCTCGCTTAAACCATTCGACTGGGAATTCGGCGATAAACCAACACCTACCCCATAACGACCGATCATTTGGTACATACGGTCAAGTAGGCGGTCGGCCCGGTCCATCCCATAGAGTTTGCCAAGTCGACGGCGCAAAAGTTTCAAACGGGTGCTTGAGATGTGCTTAATTGCAGTTTGGGTAAAATAACTCATCGTAAAATCTTAGTAACCTGTCAGATCTGCAATAAATGCTCGCAGGTTACTTCTTATGGTAGAGTAAGAATAAAATTGGCGGGCAACCTCATAATTATGGTTTACGATTTCCTGACACAAATCAGAATCCGTAAGAATTTGTCTAACCTGCCTGGCAATTGTTGGAGTGACAAATCCATCCATGGTTAATAGACGAAATCCTTTGGGCTCAATATCTCTAACGAAAATAGAATACCTGTTGATAAGGACGGGTTTTCGAAAATAAATCGCTTCGAGCAAGGCATTCCCAAAACCTTCATAAGTACTTGGGTAGGTCACAAAGTCCGCATGATGATAAAGGTCCCAGAGGGTGTAAACCTTTCGTCCCTCCGAGTCCCGTTGTCGGACTTCTCCCACTCGATCAGCGACTACCCGCATATCAACACCTTCCTCGTTTGCTAATTGCTCAAGCATTCCCAAATATTCATAGCCCTCATCACCCGCTTCATGAGATATGACAAGCTTGCACCTGGGATCCTTGAGCAGGCTGACCAGTTTGATCGCCTGTTCAATTCCTTTGCGGGGCACGACCCTAGTGGGTTGCAAAATAAAGAAATCTTCGTCAGTCAATCCAAGTTCCTGGCGGACATCCGATGCATAATCATCCACCTGTTCAGGCGGATTTTCGAAATCGAACACATTAGGAATTACCAAGGATGCACTGCCCTTGCGTAGAGCTAATTGTTCCTGAGCTTCTTGATTGATTACCACATCGCGCATATTGCCAAGCTTTGGAGGGAAACTCATATCAAGGTATTCCGGTATGCAATTCACGGAAAACCGGGTGCGCTCCCAATAAAAATCATGATGGTGGGCAATTGCAGGCATTCTGGTTTCCGAAAGAAATTCAGTTAAGGCAATTCCGAGAGGAACATGCATGGGAATGGCAAGACAGTTTTGTGGGACGATGATATCGATATCAAACTTTTCCACAAATCGGTAAAGGGTACTCTTAAGGTAATCCGCAAGAGCCCGGATTCGCTCGGTTACAAAGCGGTCACGTTGATCACCTTTCCAGATTTGTTCATTGATCCATTTATTTTCAGAAAAACCAAAATAAGCTTCAGGCACCACATGACTGATATCTGGGTTTCGGTCACTCTGCCCGCTATACCAATAACTTATGTGCCTGTCCTCCCAGAGGACTTCCGCCCATTTTGCACTCTCAAGAGAGACTCCGTCCTGTCCCGCAAAACGGGTTGATACAAATCCTATATTTTTAGCCATCTGTTTGAGAAAAGCGTGAAAATTTTATACATACTGTTATTTGGGTGATGCAGGAAGGTCTGTTTTATTTCAACATCTAAAACGAAATCTTCGGTTAAGCTTTACAAAAACCTCCCAGAAGCCTTATTGCAAACATACATGCCAATTGAACAAATTGATAGTGATACCTTCCTGAACGGACTGTTGAATGATATCTCCGGCAGAATTGAACAAATTCGCCAAAAGCGGGACTCCTTTCTTACGGATGCTGTTCTTCTCGGTGAGATTCCATCCCCAACCTTCGGCGAGGGGGACCGTATTCGTACTGTAGTTGACCGTTTTCGTGAAAACGGACTAGACAATCCATTAGTGGATGAATTCGGTAATGCCTCAGCACAGTTACCAGGAACTGTTGGAGAATCCTCCATCTTGATAATGGCACACGCAGATTCGGTATTTTCTCCTGATGTGCGACATGAAATCCAAGTTGGATCTGATTTCATGACTGGGCCTGGCATTGCCGACAATGCCATTGGTCTTGCTGCTATGATATCTTTGCCTCGATTACTGTCGGACTTAGGGATTCAATTGAGAGACAACCTAATCTTGGTAGCCAATTCAAAAAGCCTAGGCCGGGCAAACATGGAAGGTGCCCGTGGCTTTCTCGAAACCATGAGTCTTCCCGCCAAAGCCGGTATTTGCGTGGAAGGATCAACCTTGGGTCGATTAAGCTATTCAGGTCTCGGTACTTTACGTGGTGAAATTACCCTGCAAGTACCGAGCGATTATGATTGGAAGAGATTCGGAGCTGCTGGTGCAATCAGTCACCTAACAGGGTTAATCAATAAAATCCGTGAAATCCCCATTCCTAAAGAGCCCAAAACCCAGATCGTTTTTGGGGGGTTAAAGTGTGGATCGAGTTACAATACTTCTCCAAGGCAGGGTACCCTTAGGTTTGAGATTACCAGTGAGGGGGATGAGGTGATTGGCCAAATGGAAGACAACCTCAATGAAATTTGTGAACAATTTTCTGCGGAAACAGGCACTCTGGTAAACATGGAAGTGGTAGCGAAAAGAAAGAATTGTGGAATACCTTTTACTCATCCTTTGGTAAAAACAACCCGCACAATCATGCAAGAGGCTGGAATAACCCCACAGGTAGACCCCAGTACGGGTGATCTAAACGCCCTAATTTTGGGAGGGTTACCGGCTGTCACGCTTGGTCTTACAACGGTGGAAAATTTACGGGAGGTCAATGAGACCGTTCATCTCGAACCGCTTTATGCAGGTATGGCTCAACTTGTCACATTAATAGAGGCAATTGATCAGGGAATTTGCGAAGTATGAGTAAGCAAAAAAGTTGGCTCGAAAGAAATACCTTTCATCATGGGGCTTTTTGGGATCTCATTAAACTTGTCGAAGAAAAAGAAAAAAAAGGACTCAAGATCTCCCTGTGCATCCCTACGCTCAATGAAGAAAAAACCATTGGCAAAGAAGTTTTAATTCTCCGATCCGAACTTATGGAGCGATATCCATTGGTTGATGAATTTGCCGTCATTGATTCTGGTTCCAAAGACAAGACTTTGGAAGTTGCCGCAAATTATGGGGCTGATGTTTACCTAGCTTCTGAAATACTGCCAGAAGTGGGAGATAAGCGTGGAAAAGGGGAAAACCTTTGGAAAGCAATACATCAGCTCAAAGGAGATATCATTTGCTATGTCGATGCAGATATCTCCAATATTCACCCCCGATTTGTTTATGGCCTCGTAGCACCTCTTATTCACCGAGAAGAAATTACCTATGTAAAAGCCTTTTATGAT
>MDTC01073913.1_pt1 | contig 13905 bp, 7 predicted proteins | sample 811181 | NCBI WGS metagenome assembly MDTC01 (sample SAMN05326644, study PRJNA326480) | marine metagenome | isolation source: seawater | place: Pacific Ocean: North | collected 2011
GTGCGAAACCCAAACTGAGCTCTGTGAAGCTAAAAGCAAGCTGTGCACCACCACAGACGAGGAGTTCACAGCACAGCATGCAATCTTAGATTGTATTCCATCTAACACTAATATTCAATAAATCCGCATCCTTAAAGGATGCATGACATTCATTGTGTATTAACCATCACCAAACATTGAAATGAACAAAACCAACAATTATTTCTACAAATCTACCCGTGGAGTTGCAGGACAGAGTCCATCGAAAAAGCAAAACATTTCAAAATAAAAAAACCCTTTTGCATTTTTTGCACCCTTTGGGCCCAATTAATTATCGAAGAAGCACAATAGTTAAAGGATTAAAACTAATTTATAACACGAAGTGTACGTGTCGCACACAATCACTCGTACCCATGAGTATTCATATTGACGAACCTAACGCTCAACTGGTAGAGCATGATATTGCATTTGACCCCGAGCTCTTGCAAAGAGTTCTAAGCGAGGTTCAACCCCACCTGCGGGACAAGGTTCCTATTATCCTATTCGGCAAGACCTGTTATCAGAAACGTGCCGTTGCATTCTTTTCAGACGAATCGAAGGGGTACAAATACTCTAACCAAATAGCTGAGGCCATGCCGATTGGTCCCGCTACACGCACTATTTTAAACAGCGTAAACTCCCATTTCAATACGAAATTTAACGGTATACTGGTAAACTTTTACGCCGACGGCACACAGTACATTTCAGCACATTCCGATGACGAACGAACGCTTGATTCCAGCGGCGTTGTCGCGTTGTCAATTGGCACCGAACGAATCTTTCGCGTCCGAGACCGTCTTACTAAAAAAATAGTGTACAATCTCCAGACCCGATCAGGTAAAATCATACAGATGCGAGGCACGAATTTTCAGAAAAAGTTCACGCACGAGATTCCTATTCAGAAGCGGGTCAAAGAGTCTCGCACGAGTTTGACATTTCGCAGACATATGGAATAGTTTGATAAATGCCTTTTAAATATGTTGCCCCGTAGGGCCTACTTTAAAATATTTCATATATATTATGTCACCGATTATAAAGCCTCAAGGGCAGCTAAAATGGTCTTTATTGAAAAGGGATCTTCAAAAATTGTTGAAAAATAAAAAAACGGCACTATTCATTGTTGTTGTTTTTTTGTCAATTACTGTTTTCCTTTTGTATCGTCGGTGTTGCCGAGTTAGTAGGAACCAAGCACTGTTAGCAACAACATCCAACTTAAATGATCAATATAAACATCTTATGGATAACTTTGAAAAAATATTTCCAAAAAAAAATAGAAATGGGGGTGGTCCTCAATATTTTAAATGGATATGTGATAATATTCAGGATTCAGATGATTTTGTTAATTACTGTAAATTATACTGCCCTGTATCGGGCTCTCCAATTGATCCAAATAGAAAAGATGCATATTCAGTAATAGAGGTCGAAAATGTAAAAGAATTAATAGAGAAAAATAAAATACAACAAACAAAGGGAATTATGTACAGGTGCTGTTGGCCTTGTGTATGTGATGTTAAAAAATATGTTAAATGTGATACTTTTCAGAGAAATGATAAGAGTTGGAACGTTATGGTGATAAATGATCCTTGTAATTACCCAGATGGTGAAGTTTGGAATGAAGTTACTAGCTATAAATGCGAAAATAAAAAGACTAAAAATGGTATATTTAGTGATAATGGATATTTAATAGTAGGATTGCTTCATGACCACTCTGGACAAAAAGAAGATTTACCAAAAGGTTGTGTTGAAAGAATGAACACAGAACCTTCCGATTTAGTTGGTGGTATGGGTGACATATTTGTTAATCTAACTCTCCCCCCGGAGGGGAAAGAGGGTGCAGGCCAGACAAAACAGGTTGCGAGTAGCGTCCATACACCAGATAGTGCTAACGAAATGAAAAATGTATATAATGAACCATTAAAAAAATGTCCTGATGATAGTGATTCAACTAAAGGGGGTTCATGGGATAGTTCACAATTATGTTCTGAATTAGGAGGTGGAGTTCATCAAATTTGTTATAGAAATATAGGTAATTCTGAATATGCTAAAGACTTTTCAAAATCAACAGGACAAAATAGCTGGTCAAATGATAGAGGTGAAAATAATCATTGTGTTTGTCTAGGAGCATGGTCTTTATATGAAAAACTTAATAACGATGGTTCCAGTGCCGACGAAGAAGAATTACCTGTAAGATTAAAATGTGAAGCAATCCCCAAAATAGCTTTATCAAAACAGTATGTTAATAAATGGTCAACTTGGAACGGTAATGAATTACCTGATCAAATAATTGATGGGGTTGAAAGTTTATATGATGAGTGTAAAAAAGATGCAAAAAGTGATTCCCAAAAGATAGAAAACTTGTCAATAAATTATTGTAATTTTGTAAATTCATTAGATTCGACAGGTGGTTATAATAATAAATTCAAAAAAGGACGGGTTTATCAAGAACAATGTCTGTAATAACCCCTCAGGATCTAAATTGTACTAATTTTAAAAACAAAATTAAAAGAGCTAGTTCCTCTCCGAGCGGGCTCTAATATTTAGGCTTCTTACTCCTGGCTCTGGAGTTGACGTTAGCGTTGGCGTTGCTGTTAGTCATTTTGTTGATGTTGTTGTTGAGTGGTCTTTTTGTACCCTCTCCTTCATTTGTTATATTAAGTAAACTATTATTTAAACCATTTTGATAGTTCCCTGCAGAAGTGGTACCCTCTTTCATTTGTGAGATAATAGTTGCTCCTTGACGAATTTGTTCAGCACTTTCTAAATTCAAGGAGCTTTTGCCAAGTTCCCTCGTCATCACATTAGCTGCTGTACATTCCCTTTCATATTCAGGTAATTTCAATTTACAAGCTAGGGCTGTCAACTTTCGTTCAATAGTTCCGTTCATAATCTTAAGTTTAATAAGTTTATTTTTTAAAGTTTTGAATTCTGAATTTAAATCATTCTTATTTTTTAATATATTACCATTATTGTTCATTTCCGTCAAGTTATTTAATTCTGAAATTTCAAGTAAAGCTTCCTTATATGGATTTAGTGTTTTATAGTAATTAATTGTTTTATTCAGATTATCATTTAAGGTAATGATCATTTTTCGATTATTATTCCCGTTCGATGATCCATTTTCATTCACCAGCATTTGCTCACTACCATTTTGAATACCATTTTTAAAATTGATATAGTTTGATAATTCATTTTTAATATAATTCAATTCGCTAATTCTCATAAAATATTTCTTAGGTTTAATTGGCCCATTTTTTTTGTTGATTTCTTCTTTTAAAGTGTTAATTATACTCCTACCTTTATTTAAAAGATTTTTTAAGTTATTAGTATTGTTGACGGCAGGTAAATTTACAGTTAAATAATTGCTTTCATTGTAACTGTTATTAGTTAACCCTAAATAGGCTGCAATTGAAGTTAAACCAGCAAATATCCTTAACATATCTTTTATATCGTCTGTACGTGTAATATATTTATTGAACAATCTAGCAAGATTTTGTTTATACATTCCTACATTTTTTCCTGATCCAGGATTCAAAATTATTAATTGATTTTTGTTCGAATTGTCAGTGTTAATGATCTGCCATAAATCGAAAAAATCTTTTCCTTTTAATATTAGAGCTTGTAATATAACGCTTGCATCATTTGCCAAAGTGCTTCGAATACTTATCCTTTTATTTCTTGAAAAAGAATTGTGACGCCGACTTGCATGAAACATATAATATAAGAATAGCCATACATTTTTGTCATATTCTTTGAATTTGTTTACTATTGAGTTATTTTGATTTGAGGAGTATTCTTTCCTTTTAAATAAAATTAAATTGAATATATTTATCAAAATTATTAAATTTTTATGATAGTAAATCTCATTATTATCTTGAGAATTAGGCTCACGAACATTATCATTAGAAGTCATAAAGACATTCTGACTGCTGTTGTTAGTCTGAATCGTTAGGGCAGGTTTGACATTGTTAAAAATTGGTACCTCTAAATTTGTTGAGAATCTCATATCTGATGCTAATGCTTTTAACATAAAATTTGCTGTATTATCATAACCGGATTTTACAGCACATTGAGTCCCTACCTTTGACAGTTCTGTTTGTTGTGCTTTTGATAATTTTGGCTTAATTGTTTTATTTTTGTTAGAGGTATTGAGCATCACTACTTTACCATTAGCTGGTTCTGGTGAATTAAAACATTTTAATGCCTTTTGTTGTTTTAACAGTTCAAATATTTGTTGTTGTTGTTCTGTTGGTTTTTCCCCATATTCTAAATAAACACCTTTATTAGCATTACAATTTTCACAAATCCAAAACATATTTAACGCTGTATTATGATTTTCATAATGTGGTTTCTCATTCTTTCTATATATATTTTTTTGAAATTTATTACAATAGATGTATCTCATATTTTTACTACTCTCCAAACATAAATTGCACCTGGGTTGTTTTATGCCATCTATCTGATCCCCTGACCCAGGTATTAAAAATTTAAAAAAATTATAAAAACCCTTATTATATTCAAGAGTAAGCCTTATAAATTCCATCTGTTCACGGTTTTTATATGTGCTACTAAGGGTAGCACTCCTTAATCTATCAGATTTAAATAGTAACATTCTTTGTTCTAAAGTCCTCACTTCATTTGGTTCAAATTTATAAGATGTCATGTTGTATGTAGTTTGACCATTACCCTGATATGTCAAAACTTTTTTATTGGTCGCATATGAAGCGTTATTTAGTGGTAATGGTGCATAACTAAGTATTGGTAATTTTTGATGCAAACCACTCTTATCATGAGATCTGTTGCAAGAACCTTCTTCAGGAGCCTTATTATTAATTACTTCACATGCCTTAACACAAATCAATTGTTGTCCACACATAAAAAGTTTGTAAAATTGTTCATAATTTGAAGTATTGACTTTGTCTATTAATGTTAACATATCTCCAACAAATATATCTATGAAATATCCTGTAGTATATAAAAATTTCATGAAAGAGAATATATGTCCAACGTCTGTTTGGTAATTCTCAAAAGGAAATCTCATCTGACAATGGTTGCAGATCATTGTTAAAGAAGCTTGATCGTTTGGATCTATATTAAAAAAATTCTGATAATTTTTGTTGGTGTTGTTTTTTATTTCACTTTGTTTTGTTCTAAGAGTATCCAAAAATATTTTGTTTAAATTGCAACCTGAAACATTATCTGTAACACCAACACTGGCATTTTGAATCCTATTGAAAGTTGATTGTAAATAAATTGCATCACTTGCAGTTATATCGTATAATTCATCCGTGACCTTATCAAAGACAACGATAAATTCTCTTACATCTTGTAATAAGTTATTAAGTTGCTTATTAAACTCTGTTTTGTTTTTCTTGTATTGACTTTTCAAATTTTTTATTTTGTTTGTAACTAAAGCAATGTAAATCATATAATACCCTACTGTCAACATGACGTGGTACGCTAGTCTTTTCGATTTATTTATATTAAGTAAAAATAACTTTTGCGATTCAAAATTTTCTCCGTTGTTTGAGTTTGATGTAATATTTGGTGGCAATGTTAATTGCATGTCAAACTCCGTTGCAAGATTATTTTGCAAGTCTACCAATTTATTTAGGTTATTTCCTCTGTATGATTCAAAATTTGGGATAAATTGTATATTACATAATGCGTTAACATACTGTAAGTGTAAGAGCCAATTTCCGGGTGGGTAAGCATTTTGAACTTTATCAAAAACAAAAATATCACTACGTTCTTCCTTTTTTAAAGAAGGATCATTGAAATCTATTTTTGCAACCCCTTGTCTACGACCAATTGATGCAATTTTAATTTTACCTAAGGAGTCAATAAATTTTTTTCGATGCTTTTCTAAATGTGTATCGTTATTATCATTCAGGTGTAAAACAATATTTGAGTAAGTTGGTATAAACTTTTCCATGATTTCAGTATTATCGGCTGTTGACAAAGCAGATGGTAGAACCTTTTCAACTAGTTGAAACATCTTGGTAAAGTTTTGACGATTATTATTTCTTTTTTTTTTTTCGCTTAAGCTTTTATATACAGAATCAATTTCTTTATGATATTCAATTAATTTAATATTTGAAACTTTTTGAGTAAAGCTAACTGAAGAGGAGTTGAAATTCTTTGCACCAACACCAATGTTTGGTCTCGATATTTGTGTTGCCATTATGAAATCTAATTTATAATATATATATATATTATATTTGTAATAGTGTAATTCATATACATAAAGTTTAAGATATTAATAATAATAATATATAAAATGAAGCTTTTAGTCTTATTTATTATTATTATTATAACTGATTGTATTTCACATGCGTGGCAATGTGCTCAAAACCCCCCTTGGGGTCGTTTCAAAAAAAAACGTTCAACCCATATTAATTATAATTGGAAAATTGCTGTGCAAACGAATCCTGAGAAACTAACTCGTTATGAAACTAATATAGCCTCACTATGTGAATCCTCATGGGATTGCCCCAACTACTGTTGCGAAATTATAAAAGAATCATTAAATATTTGTTGCAACGATCCAAGCAAAGCATTAGAATTCTCTCGCAAGCGACCTGGTTTTCAACCGATTCCAATTCCCATACCCATACCTGATACCCCTATATGGGACGGCGCTGCCTCTCCAAAGTAGCCCTCTTCAGGGATCAAAAGCGGTGTCTCGTAATTTACCTTTAGGGCTTTGCTTCCTAGTCAGTAGTAGCCGCTTGCGCTTTCTACGAATCATGTTTTAGTCCACCACCAGAGGTGGATTTGGTTCTGTTGGCCATAGAACATTAACTAATTTACCATTTTCTATTTTTGGTGTCTGTGTTTGAGGTAGATCTCTCAATTCTTGAAGATAATTAATCCAATCTTGACTAAGAGCTATACCCCCTGACGCATGTCTGAGTGTTCTCCAATCATAAGTTTTTAAAAGTTCTGTTCTTTGTTCTCTAAGTACTTTTAATGGAAGAGCCTCTCTTAATTCGGTAAGTTTTTCATTAAATTGTTGTTCAGTAGGTTTTACAATACCGGGTGTATGTATTATTAAGCTTTCATAATCGTTACCAATTGAAAAACTACAATTTGGAATTATTTCAGCTACAACTGATGATAGTTCTACTTTGTAAAAAGTGGGCATTTATAATAATTACAGAGATAATAAAATTATAATTTATCCAGAATGATATGTACAAGCTAACAAATATGACTTAAAACTAACACCTGGGGTTGTTTGTCCATTAAGGCTCCAGTTACATGATTCGGTAGCTTTTGCTACAGTGTAATTGTGAAATAAGTCGTCATTTTGTTTTTCACCATAACCAGCTCTATAAGAACTACATATGTAGTCACCATTTTCGATGTCACCATTTGTATCTGTTACTAATATTCTACCTTCACCAATACTATTATAGTTAATTATTAATCCTGATGTAGATAATCCTTGCAGGTGGGCATTGCCCGTCGTTTTTGTAAAAACGCCAATTGCTCGCTTGTCCTGCCTTTGGCGAGATAATTCAACTACAGGCCATGCATTATTAACATCGGTCTCTTTAGGATTTAATATCTGCCCATTTGATATAACAATCATTCCTTGCTTCCACTCTGTTTCCAAAGTTTCATTTAATATGTTTAGATTTTGAGATATATGTCCTGCTGTAAAATTTGAAGAATTGACAGTGGTGGTTGAATCACCAATACATCGAAGTGATATAATTGGTCTGCTAAAAAATCCTTCTAATGCAGCAGGGCTATTTGATGAGTTTCTAATATAAACCGCTAGACCACTTGGATGCCGCATTGTATTAGATGAACTTGCATTATTTTCTTGATATAAAAAATTTGTAGATTGATTGCTATATTGGGAATCACTAGGCTTTGTTAACTTTTGTTGTTTAAGCTGTAATCCCGTCCAATTTCGTCCTGAACGTCTTTCACTATATCTTGCTAATACAAACTCACCGTTACCATCCCATAAACGGCCTCCTTTTAAATGTTGTGTCGTGGGGAAAATATCGTTTTCTAAACGACCACTTGTTGTCATATTTAATGCATACCAATTATGATATTCAGCTCTGTCCAGTTTCAACCACCAATCAGTTCCAATTCCACCATTGCCATCTTCTCCTCCAAATCCAACATTGATTGTTGTTAAAAGTATTTCATCATAACTGTTTACAATACTGGACCATGAACCACCTCTTTGATAAACTTGTGTTAGATCTGATTCGGACCCTTCATCATTTTGAGGTGAAGCACTCTCTAAATATCCTAAATCATCTCCTCTATTAAACTTTGTAGCCACTTCATTTGAAACAGGCATATGCATAACCTTAACCCACCCATGTCTTAATGGTTGCCAATCATATGTTTTTGTGGTTTGATTAGGTAAAGTTGGATATGCTTCCAGTCCATCGCTAGATGTATTGTAAGAATTTTTATGTATACTTATATTTCTACTAGAAAATGATTTACCCATTATTTTTATTGTTTTGGTTTCTCCTATTTTTAAGACCTTGTTAATTAAATCATCATTATCACTTAAAGTAAATATTGTTTTTATTTCATATTTAAGTATATATCCAGTTTTTTCAATTAAGACAGATTGATTGTCAACAACGGTGTCATTTACATAAACTTCAAACAAAGCAATTGTGTCTTTATCACTATTATTAGTATCTAAAGAATCTATCGAAGTCGTAAATGAATATTCAAAAGTATTACTACCGATTGGAGGGGTATAGGTAATTATACTTCCTGTAACATCTACAAATGAATCTGAAAAAGTTTGTGGCAATGTTATATTTGGTACTACAATAGTATCATTTTGTTGTGAAATTATATTTACTCCATTACATTCGGTTGTTATTTCTTCAATAACACGATTTGTCGCTAGCGAGGTGGTTGAATACCCCTGAGATTCTTCACCTCCCGTCGCAACCTGTGCATCTGCAAACGTTATCCCTGTACCAGCTGCGTTAATTGCGAGATACTTGTTTGCCACGAAGCTGTTTGGTGTGTCTTCTAGTTCTAGAAAGTTTGTTGCACCTCCATTAGTTGGTGTATCGGCAAAGATTATCCCCGTCCCTGTCTCGTTTACGGTCAAGTACTTATTTGACTCAAAGCTACTGGGTGTGTCCTGTAGCTCTAAAAAGTTTGTTCCCACAGGGCTTCCACTACCAGAGCCGCCTTCATTGACTCCCACAGCGATTAATGTAATTAACGGCTGTATATTATGGTAATGAACTCTTAAACCGGTGTAAGCTGAGTGGTATGTACAGAATACTGTTGAAATAGTTTTCGGTGATGTCCATGAATCTAATTCACCATATTTTAAATCTGGTGTTCCAGGTGTATTGAAATCCCCACCAATTTTAATCGATCCATAAACTTCAACCATTTCAAATGAAGAGTCCCAGTTCATTTCAACCGCTGGTCTGGTACTAGTTCCATATAATGTCGATCCACCACTAAGTGGTGCTATTATCTCTGTTAAACCACTATTATCATCTTTTAATTTAATAGTAAAACCAGCACGTACTTCACCAGATTTGCGTTTTAAGAATTTACATTTGTAATAAACAATTTTTGTACCTTGTGGTGGTGTATAACCTTCTAATGAAGTACCAGGTATATCAGCCCATGAACCAATGTTATTTAGAGTTGTTTCACCAGATGGTGTTGTTGTAGCTGTGTAAGTACCGGATTTCACTGTACGAGTACTAACACCATCGCTAGGAAGCTCGAAGTATTCTAATATCTGTCCTTGTCCTCCTGAGGCGGCCTCTGAATTTACTCCTGTAGAGGTCGACCCCGATGTTGCAGGTGCATCGGTAAAAATAATACCAGTTCCATCTGAATTAACTGACAAAATCTTATTTTCAAAACCACTAAACTCTGTGGGTGTATCAAATAAATCTAAAAATGACGTTACCCCTTGGTCACCGGTTTCTCCCTTTATCCCTTGGTCACCGGTTTCTCCCTTTAACCCTTGCTCCCCTTTTTCTCCTTTTACCCCTTGGTCACCGGTTTCTCCCTTTAACCCTTGCTCCCCTTTTTCTCCTTTTACCCCTTGGTCACCGGTTTCTCCCTTTGCACCGCCTTCAGTAGTACTAGTATTCTGTCCTACTATAGCAGCTGCTGTGTGTTCACCAAACAGTCGCAGAGATAACTCAGGTTTAACAAAGTTGTTATCAATCGCTAATAACCCATCTATCGTAATGTCCTGAACCTCTGTCTCCGATAAAGTTTCATTCCATGCAGCGTATGCATACAATTCTAAAAAGTCTGGTGCGTAAGAATCTGTAGCACCACTGTATAATTTATTAAGTAGTATTGTTGATGATGTTGTTTTTATAGGTTCATTCCATCCTGTCTTCTCGGCTATTTCTGTACCATTTCTATAAATTGTCAAAAATGTCCCAACGTTATTTATAGTTGAAAATCTAAATACATATAGTTCAATGTCAGAATCATGAATTGATAAATTTGATGGATTGTAACCAGCAAAACGAGAAGCAGAATTAGTAGAGCTGTGATCAAATCTGAATGAATCTGTTGATTTATATATGATCTGAAAATCAGCATTGGTGGAACTTGTAGATGTCCCTTGGTATGATAACATATATTCTCCGTTAGTCATACCTGTTCCGATTTCACTGGCCTTTCTTACTACAATTGCTATTGTCCAGTGATAAGGATTTGTCAATGGTGCTTTAGGGATATTAATGTAAACGTTACCGATACCTCTTATGTATGGTTTACCATCAGTTATCCCCTGCATAAACCCGTTGGTAAAACCATTTGAGTTTTGTGATGTATCTTCAACTAATGATACAGGTACTCCATTAGTTTCACGCGTAGTAGTATCACCGGCTACGTAATACAAGTCGACTTTGTCTATCACATCTTGTATTGCAGAACTGGTTGCATTTATAGAATGAAGTTTTATACCAGATACACCAACACATCTCCCCAACAAACGGATATGGTATAACGTGCCTTCTTGTAACTCACTATTAGAGAGTGTGGGGGCAAGGTCCTCTCCCTTTATAGTAAAAACGTTCTTTAGTGTTATTGTTTCGGAGGTTTGCACATGTTTTAAAATGTCCGTGTAGGTTACTGTATTACCACCATCGGTTGAAGTACCAACTTGTAAAGTAAGAAACAGTGATGCCCCTGATGGATAACTCGCTACAAAATATAATGAATACTCTGTATTCTTTGTGTTGCTGTTGGGTGTGTAGGTTATGTAGCTACCTGTTATTTGAGTATCTGAAGTAGAAAGAATCTGTGCAATAGTTACATTGTCAGTTATAATATTATTGGTGTTTGTCATGGTAAAACTTTGACCATTCGCTTTTGACTGGAAACTTTCTATAAGTTGATTTGAGGTTCTTGAAGAGACACCAACACTTGATTGTCCACTTATTTTTATCTGTAAGTCATAAACACCATATCCAGCTGATGTAAATGATGTTGCAACAAGTTCAGGAGGATTTGTTGTATTATTCCAACTATCTAAAGGTGATGGTAAATTATCAGGATTTGAGTCACTTAAATATCTACCTTCATTCGCGACAATCGCTACTGTGCTATTAACTATACTTAAAGTAACTTGAACCATTTTTATGTTTGTGCCTTCAATAATACTTATTATGTAAGAATTATCTACACCCTCATATTCTGTTATAGTAGCCTCTTTAGGATCTGAAATATATCCTCCACCCATCCATGCACTATGAACAGTAACCTTATTCAATGATGTTGTTGATGCATTTTCAATAATATTTGGAGAAGTAGGAACAAACGTTGTATTACTATTGATACCACCGTATTTAAATATTGTATCAACAGAAGAACCACTTGGAACATCAACGAAATCAATTTTAGTACCTTCGGCATTTACAGCCAAAAATTTTCCAATATTGTCTGATAAATTTAAATCAGTTGTATCAACTAAATCTAAAAATGATATTTCCCCTTTGTCACCTGTTTCTCCTTTTAACCCTTGCTCCCCTGTTTCTCCTTTTAACCCTTGTTCTCCTGTTTCTCCTTTTAACCCTTGCTCCCCTTTTTCTCCTTTTAACCCTTGATTTCCTGTTTCCCCTGAAGAGTTACCTCCCCCAGATGTCAGGGGATTTGAAGAATTTATTAGTATCGTACCATTTGAATCTGTCAAATAACTTGTTCCAATTTTTAAGTTATTAGGTAATTGTAGTAAATCATCACCTTCATTAATTTTACTTATACTTAAACCATCTATATCAATCCCTTGTGAACTTACATAAACTTTGTTAAATGCTCTTTGTACATTCCCTGGAGCACCACCAATATTTATGGAAGAACTACCTGGAATTAAATCATTATTTATAATTGTCTCTCCTTTTATATTTTGTCTAATAATTCCTATGTAATTATTCATTTTATTGTATAATAATATAAATTTTTTTTAATAATTTAAATAATGATTATTCTTTTTATTTATACTATTAATGTCCATTCTAAATATATATCCACCTCATCTGAAGAACTTGATGATATCTCTTCTGGTTCCATATGAGCGCAAATAACTTGTTCACTTTTAAACGTCGTTGGAGGAGCGCAAGATGGTGAATTACGACCTTCAGCAGTCTCTATGGGAATATTATTATCATCCATTTCAAAACTTGAATTAGGTATTAACAAATAGTTCCCTGTAAGGGTTGGTCTAAAAACATATAAATTATTTAAAAATATAATACAACTTATTATTACAAAAATTATAATAAATAGTCCAAAGTACCAATCTAAGGGTAGGGTTGAAGAAAAAACAAAGCCCATCATATAAATTTAATATTTTAAAATAGTATATTTTATAAATGTTTACGTAACATTACTATACAATTTAATTACTATATTTAAAGTTATAAATTTAAATATAGTAAAAAAATAATTAGTGCGAAGCCGAAAAATGTTAACCAGCGGAGCAGCAAAAACCTATACAGACACTATTGTATCGTCACCAGGGGGTAGATCTAATCAACGCGCTGCGCAAGCAACACGTGGAGGTTCGAAACCGCAAAACAAACCGGAATCTTTGAGTGAAGTACAAATATTAAATTTAATAAAAAATATTGTTATATCAAAAATTTTACAGCCTCGTTATATAACATCTGAAACATGGATTCACGATTTATCAACAACTTCTTTACCTTTTAAAGAACATATAATTTGGTTAAATGCATTAAAACATAAATGGTGGGATTCAGACAATAGAGTAAAATATATAAAAAGTAATGCTCCTACACCCCAAGGAGTTGAAAAAATTGATAACGCATTATCTAAGCTTAATGTTCATCAGTGGTTTTTTGTTTATAATTGCAATCCGTTTAGAAATGAAATTTCTGGGGATCTTTTAAAAACAATTAAATTGGAAAAGTATCGTTCAAATATTGTAACCTGTTTTGATTTGATGAATTTTGCATTTAAAACTGAAAATAAATTTGAAAATGTTATTTATAATATATTATTATCTGAACCTGAAATCATATTCTTTATATACAAATGTCCTGAAAAAATTATTAATTCAAATATGCCTTTTATGAAAAGAAACAGCAATACTAAAAGAGGCGGTTCAAGCCGCCCACAATCGAAGGATAAAACACTATGGGGTAAAACATATTTATTTACACCACCTAAATCCATGGGGCAATCTTTACCAGGTGAAACAGCTATTACAATGGAATTGTTTTTAATTGATGAACAATATCTAATGGATACTTTAGAAGATTATAATTATGAAATTATATTTGATCATAATTTCGAAGATATCTACAGGGGGCGCGAAAGCTGTACATCAGATTCCTTTAATAAAGTTGTTATATACCATTTAAAAAATGATTA
>MDTC01085503.1_pt1 | contig 13905 bp, 9 predicted proteins | sample 811181 | NCBI WGS metagenome assembly MDTC01 (sample SAMN05326644, study PRJNA326480) | marine metagenome | isolation source: seawater | place: Pacific Ocean: North | collected 2011
ATGGTAATCACCTGCCCATGTTTAATTCGCTTAGTCCCGTTTCCAACACCGAGAACAGCCGGTATACCATACTCCCTTGCAACGATAGAACCATGCGCCAATATGCTACCTACATCCGTAACGAGACCCTCTGCATGAGCGAAAAGTTGCGTCCAAGCAGGCGTGGTGAGAGGACTCACCAAGATGGTCCCAGGAACCATTTTGTCAAACTCACCAGGACCAATTACGACACTCGCTTTCCCAGTTATCTTGCCTGAACTAACAGCAAAACCACGCATTACATTGCTGTTTTCGTCATTCTTTATCTGTGTCTCTTTGAAAGAGATGCCTTTAACCGCACTCGCCACGGCTGGGAGGGTGCCAGGAGGGTGATGCAACGTAGCCGCCTCACGAAATTCTCGTCGCTCTGCGGCAAGCGCCCCCAATTCAGGCAAAGCAGAACCGGCTATCTTCGCATCGATCGCCCTTTTGATATCATCAGTTGTCAGGAAAAAAATGTCCTCAACCTCTCTGAAGGAGCCGGACTCTGCCAACCTCCGGCTAAGCTCAAATGCTACCGGCCTGAAGATAGACCAAGTGTATCCAAAGCGGAAGGCTACCTCCTCGCGAATATAGTTGTATTTTAGCGCAAACCACAACCGAAACCGGAACTGCCAATACTCAAGTCCGGACAGGAGTTCAGTTATCTCCGCGAGCTTTTGTTCTCGTATTGCAGTTGCCTTTATTGATTGCTTACTAGGATGATAATCTGGATCTCGGACCATTGATTTCAGTGACGCAAAAAGGGCGGAAGGGTCTTCTACCTGTGTTGGCTCAATAAAGTCCATAGAGTATCCCTGGTGCCCATAGGTCCTTAGGTACCTGTCGATAGACTCAACAACACTACTAGCCTTTTTATGGTCTCGAAGGGCCTCCATTAAAAAGGGAGAGGGTACCACTAGGACAGTATAAGTTAAGTCCTCATCGGCACGGACCTCTTTAGCAATCTCGAAAAGGTCTGCATTAGCCTGCATAGTCTTTGATTCAATACCAGACAAAAATTGGCCACTGATGAAATTGTGCTCTGGAAGGGTCTCTCGCAAGAAACATTGGAGCTGGTCATCAGTAGACTTGGCACATCCAAACGTGTGACTTGAATCGTTTGACCAGTAATCACCCTCTGCGATACCCATGTCAACAATAGCCTCAAGGAGTTGCTCATCTGACGCACCATGAATATCGAGTTCTCGCCAACGTTCCTCAGTCGCCTCTATACGAGGCTTAGCACCCTCATACCACTTCTTAAGTTGAGCGTCATTTTGCGAAACATGATTAAATGCAACATAGGTGGTGTTTTCACTTTTGGGAATGGTAATCCTTCGGTCTATTTTATCTTCAGGCTGGTCTCGATACCACTGGTCAAAAGAATTTCTATCGTCCTCACTCAATTCACTCCTGAAGAGACCCACGTCATGCGGCGCCGCGTCAGCAGCCCTCTGGTATAACTGCTTAAATTGTGCCTTCTGCGCAGCACCCCACTCGGCGGCCTCGATATCCTCCTCGGACACACTTTTGACATCTTCGAGCTCCTTCACCTGCTCATGGATCAAGGGCCAATCAAATCGCTGGTACGCCCATCCATTTACGGTAACGAACATCGGTCCTCCCCCAACCATCATCATACTGCCAGTTTTATTTCGCGTAAATTCAAGCCCCTTCGTTAGATAGAGCTCCTCAAATAAAGGGCAAATAGGGGCGGGCATATTTTCAACAATCTGCCTTCGGCTTACATACTTAGCTGGTGGCGTTGGAATCCACTCAAGCTCAATCGGTTGCACTGGAAGGTTCGTTATAGGCCGCGACTGCAGAAGATGCAGTACACCATCACAGAAGGCCCACTCTATATCTTGGGGTTGACCCTCATAAAGAGCCTCAATTTCTATAGCGCAAGTGCATAACTCGGTAATCATGTCGCCAGTCATAGACGACTGATCTCTATCGGTATCAGAAACCGCCTCCATCCGAACGCCCTGATCCCCGTCATACACAACCTGATGTTCTTTGGGACCAAGGATGGACTCCTTAATCGATAGGTTTCCGCGATCAACAATAAAAGTATCTGGGGTAACCTCTCCGCCGACCACCGCCTCTCCGAGCCCAAAGCTTGCATTCAGGATGATCTCTGACCTCTCGCCGGTAGCTGGATTGGCAGTAAACAGTATGCCGGAGACCTCTGACGGAACCATTACCTGAACAACCACAGCCATAGCAACGCTGCCCTGATCGATACCGTTCTGGTGCCGGTAGCTGATTGCTTGGGCGGTCCATAAAGATGCCCAGCATTTCTGTACCGCCTCCGCCACAGCGGTTACTCCGCGAACATTTAAGTAGGTCTCCTGCTGACCTGCAAATGAGAAATCTGGTAGATCTTCGGCATTCGCTGAAGAGCGAACCGCAACAGGGACATCGAAACCAATCGCACTATATGCAGACTTGATATCTCGGAGCATGGATCCATTAACAACTTTCTGCATGATCAGACCATTGATCCGCTCGGCACACTTATCAAAAACCGGATAACCCGCCCTTAATTCGGGCTTCGCTTCGCCTAAAATATCAGACTGAAGACCATTGTCTTTTATGAAGGTCCGATAAGCGTCTGCTGTGACGAGAAAGCCTCCCGGAACATTGAATCCCGCGGTTTTCATCTTAGCAAGCGAACGGCCTTTGCCTCCCAACAGCTCTAATGAATCCTCTTTCGTCTCTATCGATGTGGTAAACATAAATTTTTCCTTTTTCTCGCTTACTCCCAAAATCTATCGGTTTTTTCCCAAGATCTTACAGGTATCGCCTCTCCCGTGATCAAATCCGCGGCAGGTGATAGAAGAAACTGGCACATACTCGCAACGTCTTCCGGACCCGGCGGACGGGTGAGTCTCGGGACCTCCTCTCCAGCCTCATTGACTGCAGGGGGTATGATGCCGTAGCTGATCATCGCAGGTGTGGCAACCATGCCGGGAACAACCGAATTCACGCAAATATTATGCTTGGCCCATGAGAACGCTAAGTTGTTGGTTATACTGAGAATTCCTGCCTTGGCAGCAGAATAATGCAGCATGCCTGGATTTCCCTTCGTACCCGCTGTGGAAGAGATGTTGATGATCTTGCCCGACTTCTGCTTGATCATCTGCCGGCCGGCCGACATACAACAATTAAATGTTGCGGTAAGATTTACATCAATAAGCCTCACCCAGTCTGTGTAGGCGATTTCCTCGGGCAAGCAAGGTCTGGCCCCGCCACCGGCGTTGTTCACAATAGCATCAAGACAACCATAAGCTTTGACAGTCGTCTCAACCAGATTATCCACAGCCTTGGGATCTATTATGTCCGTCGGAACCACTAGGTTTGGAGCGTCACCCAGTTCATTTGCCAACAAATTCAAAGCACTCTCATTCCTGCTTGCCAAGACAACGGTCGCTCCCGCATCCGAGAATTGACGAGTCATGGACTGTCCAATACCGCCCGCGGCACCGGTTACAATAACCACCTGTCCTGAGAGACTAAAGTCTGCCATGTCTTTCCTTCCTATTCCAATCGTTACTTAGATTATGCCTACATGATTTTGGACGAGCACGCTTCAAAATGACTGAGCAAAATGAACCCACCCAAAACAAAAATGGGTGATAGCCTGAACCCACACGAATTTTGCCACTTTACGTTGGTGAATTATCGGCGCAGTCTGACTTGAGTAAAAAGAGCGGACAAAACGCCCATGGCCTTCTACACCGAAATACATCGACCCCAATTTCATTTTACCCCTCTAAAGAACTGGCTTAATGATCCCAACGGCCTCGTGTATTATAAAGGAACTTGGCATCTATTCTTTCAACATAACAGGGAAGCTCCCACATGGGGCAAGATGTGGTGGGGCCATGCCTCCAGCGAAGACTTACTTCACTGGAGGCAATCTGACAATGCTCTTCACCCTGATGAGATGGGAAGTATGTTCTCTGGATCCGCTGTGGTGGACCACACAGACAGTGCCGGCTTTGGTGCCGGCGCAATACTATTATTCTACACCGCGGCAGGGATACATGCAGAGCCCCCACGCGAATTTACACAGTGTCTTGCATATAGTCAGGATGGCGGTGAGAGTTGGAACAAGCACAACCAAAATCCGATTATTGAAAGGATAGAAGCTGAGAACAGGGACCCGAAAGTAATTTGGCACAAAGCAAGGGCCTGCTGGATAATGGCACTCTATCTGAGCGGAGACAAATTTTGTCTTCTTTCCTCAAGCGACGCAAAAACCTGGACTCACTTCCAAGACATAGTCCTCGAAGGAGACAATGAGTGTCCCGACTTTTTCCCAATGACTGACGAGGCCGGTAGAGAGCGCTGGATTTTTTCTGGGGCAAGTGGCATCTACCAAGTTGGTACGTTTGACGGGTACCACTTTTCAGCAGAAACAAAGCCGCATAACTTCGAACACGGCCGAAATGGCTACGCTAGCCAAACTTGGAGCAACGCACCGGATGGTCGGAGAATACAAATTTCTTGGATGGCCGGCGGCCGATATCCGGAAATGCCCTTCAACCAGCAGATGTCTATCCCCGTTGACTTGTCTTTGGCTGGTTCAGATGCGGATGTGTCCATAAAACGCTGGCCGATCAGAGAACTAGAATCCCTTAGGGTAAGGACAATCAACCAAGAGGAGTGCCTAATTAGCCCTAAAAATCCCTTTATCGCAGACACACAAGCAAAACTGTTAGATGTCTCCTTTACGGTAACAAAAGAGTTAGCGACGACATTCGATGTGGTCGTTCGTGGTCATCATCTGGGATTCATTTGGGACAAGAATCAACTTCTAGTCGGTCAGAGTTTCAGTCACAAGATGGATCTAGGGTTCCCATTTATCGAACTACCCGATGAGCCTACCATCTCAATTCGTCTCATAATTGATAGGACATCTATTGAAATTTTTCTGAATGGTGGTCGAATTTCAGCGTCCTTCTGCTTCCTACCAGACGGATATATTTACCCCTTAGTACTTCACTCCTATGGGGGTAATCAAATTATCAAGAATTTTCAGTTACATGAGCTCTCATCAATATGGAAAAAAAGTGACGAAGTCTGAAAAAATACTGGTTATAAGCGACATCCATGGCAATGCAGAAGCGTTGCGCGCTGTGATTAATAAGGAAAAAAAATTCGACTACGTGATTTTTTTAGGTGATTCTGTGGCGACTGGCCCTCAGCCTGCTGAAACGGCAGAACTATTGTTGGCGCTGGACCCAGACATCTCCATAATGGGAAACCATGACAGAGAACTTGGTGATCGATCACGACTCTCTAACTGGCCACCCGAGTGGGAAGCGTATATGAACTGGTGTATCGACCAGCTTGAGTCTTCGACCATTGACCTTATTTCCTCATACCAACCTTCAGGGCAATATAAATTGGGTGATCTTAATGTTTTTATGCATCACGGCGATATTCCAAAGTCATTACCAGCTCCCTTGCCAGACTCTCCAAATGAAAGCTTCGAGTCGATGGATGAAGGTACCGAATGTCCCCTAATTCTGTTTGGTCACACTCACATTCAGTTTCAGAAGACCATAGGGAATAAGACCTACATCAATCCGGGAAGTGTCGGGCAACCGAGGTGTGGAAATCGTTATGCCTGTTATGGAATATTTGAACAGGGTGTGTATTCCGCACGTCAAGTATCCTATGATCAGGGGCCCTGGCTCACGGCCCTCGAAAAAATTGAACCCCTCAACGAGTATCCTGATTTTAAAGACTGGCTAAGAATCGGCTTCCTGAGCGGTTACGGGATCGGCAAAAGAGATCCCTGGACTCGATTCGGTTTGCAGGGATACTATTGACTAACCTCGATACAAAAGAAGCCCTCGATATAAGGCTGGTTTTCCGGCTTCTCCGGCGCTGTTGGCCCTACTACCGTCCGCAGCTCAAACATATTCTTACCTACATTGGGTGCTCTGTCCTGATCGGCGCCTTGTTCTTTAGCTTCTGGTTCGTGGCTGATGACCTAATACAAAACAAAATTGGAGTTGGTGAGCCTCTGCAACCTTTGCAGGCACAATTATTAATGCTTGATGAGAGTTATCTGAAGGGCGATAACGAATCTTCACGGCTCTCGGATTCCCAAAGAAAGCAAGTCCGAGCTAAGGTCGTTATTCTCACACTAACCTTTGTGTTCGTAGTTTTCATAGGGTCTTCACCGCTCAACTACTACCAGGTATGGATATTCCAACGAGTCAATCAGAAGCTGAGAGTTGAGATGCTAAGTAAGGCCGAGCACCTTTCGTTAAAGCATCACAGTTTTTCCCGCACCGGCGATGCTATGTACAGAATATATCAAGACAGTGCTACCATAACAAACGTACTGCAGTGGCTCGTCACGATGCCCCTACGGGTCATAGGGGTAATTATCATAGGGTGCATTACCCTGATCTTTTTTTCCGCCTGGTTTGCTTTACCAATCTTTGTTTCCATCATACTGTCGGGCTATGTAATGAGGAAATTGCTACCCGTAATCCGGCAAAAATCCCGTCAGTCTCGTGAATACAACAGCGACCTTACGTCACGAATCCAAGAGAATCTGGCCGCAGTGCGAGTTATTAAGGCAAGTGGTGCAGAAGATATTATGATATCTCGATTTGAAAAAGAGTCCCAAAACGCTCTCGACGCCGCATTCGAAATGCGGTTTTACAATTCGGTTTTACTGCTACTATCAATCCTTATCGGGATGGGCTCCTTCATAATTGCTGAGTATTTCATGGCCACCTGGGCGATCACAGAGAAAGCGACTTCCCTTGGAGGTATCGTCGCTCTAGTTGGATATGCAACTTGGAATATCGGAGCTTATCAAACTGCCTCTCGGCAAGGAGAGCAGACATCCCTTCAGGCTTGGGAGCTTAGTCATATTTTTTCAGTCGCTCAAGATCTAACCGTGGGTCTTAAACGAGCCTTTCACCTACTCGATTTAGAACCCGAGGTAACCGAGCCATCCCAGCCTAAGATATTTCCAGTCAGTATCCAATCAATTCAATTTGAATCGGTATACTTCAACTATCAGAAAGATAATCCCGTTTTAGCCGGTATCGATCTCAGTGCGACAGTGGGTTCCGTAACTGCAATTGTCGGCGGTACAGGAAGCGGTAAATCAACCCTGATGTCTTTATTACTCCGGCTCTATGATCCGGATCACGGCAATATCCTCGTTAACGGAATAAACCTCAAGGAAATGAGCCGAGAGACGATAAAATCAAATGTAGCGATCGCTCTACAACAAAATGTGCTATTTGCCTTAAGTATCAGCGACAATATCCGCTACGGCCGTGACGACTTAAGCGAAAAAGATGTTCACAACGCGGCAAAAATCGCCTGTGCCGATGGGTTTATTGCAGCTATGCCCGAAGGTTTCTCTACCGAACTTGGCGAGCGTGGTGGTAAGTTATCCACGGGACAGAGACAACGATTATCTATCGCCCGTGCTGTCCTCCGAGACACGCCAATTCTAATACTTGACGAGCCTACAGCCTCTCTAGATGCCGAAACCGAACAGAGAGTGATGAAGAATCTCACCATCTGGGGGAGGGACCGAATCGTCTTCATCATTACACACCGACTTTCTACCATCAGGAATGCTGACCAGATCGCTTTTCTTGATAAGGGGAAAATTGTGGAGGCGGGGACACACAATCAGTTGATGGCCCAATTGGGTCCATACTCCGATTTTGTGACAGCTGAAGTGGGTAACACTCCCACCGAAACAAATTATGAATAATTCTAAGGTTTACGACGATCGAGTTGATACCGACTCTGAAATCGATCTCCGGCAAGTACTCACACTGATCTCAAGGTCCTTTGGATTCGTGAAGGGCGTCAAGGGCCTGTTTATCGGTAAGCTACTAATGGCCCTCGTGTCAATCTTACCTGCCCTCGCTGTACCGTGGATTTTGAAAATAATTGTTGACCAAGTGATCATGCAACAACCCTTCAACACTACCGAGGTTCCATTCCCACCCTTCATGATGCCTTTTATCAACATGATCCATGACCTTTCTCCACCCGAAATCATGTTCTCTGTGACAACTCTTTTCCTGATCGCTCTGATTCTTTTTGGTCTTCGTGCACCGGCAGCCGAGCAGGCTCAGGAAATCGCTCAAGCCAAGGGATTTGATGCTGCTACCCAATCCGAGCAAGCACTATCTTCGGGTGGAAGCAATACTAGCGGACTATGGGGACTACTGGAGCTTTCCTTAACTATTCGAATGACGCAAAGGCTGGGAAATGCTCTGCGAGCAAGGCTTATGGGACGATTAACACATCTGGAAATGACAACCCTTGACGAGCAAAGGATTGGTGATTCAATTTATCGGGTGATGTACGACGCACCCCTTATGCCAGAAATCATCTATCGTATAGCGATAAATCCGCTGCTCCTCATAATCACCGCCGCCCTCAGTATTTATCTCTTGCAGTTTAGCTATGGCGAGGTGACACCTGAACTCGTCTGGCTTGCAGCGAGCTTAATTCCCCTAACATTATTGGTTACCGCACCATTTTCAGCTCTCGCCCGCCGGATTCACCAAAAAAATAGGGCGTCTGGAGCCACCACCACCAACCGGATGGAGGAGAGTCTGGACAACATAGCCGCAGTACAGGCACTTGGTGGATTGGACAAAGAGAGTGTCCGATTTGAGAAGTCAAGTGAAGAGTCCTTCTGGCGCCATCGCCTCACAGTTGCACTTGATTTGATACTCATAGTCATCAGAACTTGTGCTACATGGATAGTGATGGCAATTGGATTTATACTAATCACCGACGATGTAATCGAAGGTACCCTCTCTCTCGGAGACTATGCCGTTCTCTCGGGCATGATGTTTATGCTATCCGAAAACGCAGCCGCCATTGGCCTCTACTGGATCGAGCTTCAAAAGAATGTTGCAGCCGTGCGAAGGGTCTTCTTCTTTATTGACTATACAACCGAGACCGATGGCGAATATAGGTCTATAAAACCCATTAAAAAACGTATTCACCTTAACGATGTGAGTTACTCCTACCCCGACGGTCGAGTGGCACTTAAACAAGTTAATCTGGAACTTACTTTAGATAACCTTGTCGCGGTAGTCGGCCCTACCGGCGCGGGTAAGACAACTCTCGCTTATCTATTGCCCGGCTTTATTCGTCCCAGTGAGGGTGAAATATTTTTCGACGATCAAAAACTCAGTCAGCTAAGTACAAAAGACATCCGCCAACAGGTGACCTATGTATTTCAAGAGCACATGCTACTTTCGAGCAGTATCAGAGAAAATCTCCTACTCTCCAACCCTGATGCCACGGTGAATGAAATGATTGAGGCATGCCGAATCTCAGGAGCAATGGAATTTATTGACCTAATTCCAGATGGTATAGACACTCCCGTTGGTAAAGGCGGAGATACCTTGTCCGTTGGACAAAAGCAACGGCTATCCATCGCAAGGGGTCTCCTTCGTGGTACCCCAGTTGTCGTCCTAGATGAACCCACCGCCGCACTCGATCCAAAAACTGAACGTAAGATGATGGCAGCGCTAAAAGAATCATCAAAAAGTCGTCTGATGGTGATAATTGCTCACCGGCTCTCAACGATCCGTGAAGCCGATCAGATTGTTTTTCTAGAAGAGGGAAGGATTGTGGAAGTGGGCGAACATGCCGCTTTAATGGCAAAGCCAAATGGACGGTACCGTCGTTTTGTTGAACTACAAACTGTGTAATAAAATTATTTATGGAAAACCGGTGGCGCCTTGGTAGAGAAAATTTCATATAAATGTATGACCAAGGTAATTACCCATGAAAAACTTGAAGTAAGCATTCTCGCAGAGCGATTAGTAGCCCAACATGAATGTTAACGGAATGTGGAGCCTTTCCCGCCAAGCCTTTGGGGTATGGTCTGCTCCCTCAAACTTCCTTGAAATCCAATCGACACCGTGAACATACCCATGCTGGCGCATAACTGAATCCATCTTTTTCTGATAAGGCTCGAAAGGTGCATCCCAAGTCTCGGTTCCGTGGTCAAAATAAAGTCGGTGAACTCCCGCCTTAGGCCAATGCTCCTCATACCAGCTAATCTCCGCCCCATCTCCATGAGTCCAGTCAGTTGACAAACATGCGGCAGCTCCAAACACACCAGGGTACTCAGAAATCGCGTATGCCGATATCAGTCCGCCCATACTAGATCCCATAATAAAAGTGTTTTCTCTATCTGATCTCGTACGGTAATTCCGATCCACGAAAGGTTTTAGCTCCTCCACCAAAAACTTTAAATACCTATCGGAGATTACATCGCCGGCCACATATTGAGAATCATCAATCCTCCACATCGGATGCGGCACATCGGTAATCGGTTTCTGAGGCATAAATTCGATCGCCCGATTTCCTTTTTTAAACCATATGGACACAATAATTGCGGGGCGTATCTGACCCTGATGGATCAGCCGAGACATTATTATATCCGCTTCCCAAAATATGCCACCAATATACCAGTCAAAGGGCTTATACCAGAAGCTCGCGTATGGAGAAGGACTTTTTTTAAACAATAGCTGTCCATCATGCACGTACAGGACCGGATACGATTGATCCAGATTTTTTTCATAGCCGGGAGGCAACCAGACATCAACGGGACGAGGCTCTATATATTCTGATGAGAACTCCTCATAATGGACGAAGGAACCAATCGACTGCCCCTGTCCTAGTGGCGAGGGATCATCCTCAACAAGAGCAATTCCAATAGACAACAACAAAAAAGACAGGACAAAAACAAACGCGGTGCGCCTCATCTTTTTCGCCACAAAAGAGTTACATTTGGCATCTCGAAACGGCTGGACTTACTTGCCTCTAACTGGCAGATCAGTGACAAGAACCTCTGCAGAGGAAAGTTGTCGGTCTGCCCAGTAAGCATCCCCAGACTTCATACGCACGAAGTCAAATCCACCCGCCACATACAAGCGTCCGTCAACTACCTTCGCAGCCGGCGAAGAAAGCTTCCTGGGTAGCTTGTAAGTAAGCTCCCACTCATCCTCTCCCTCGCCTAGGCTCAGAATATTCTCGCAAAGCCCCTTCGTCTCTCCATCGCGCGTTGTATGACCGCCGACCATCCAGATTCGGTTATCATAGGTAAATGTTGCCCCCTCCGAGTGAGAATGCCCGTAAGGTAAAGAGGGCCCCGCGGACCACGAATCAGTTAAAGGGTCATAAATATCGACATTTGGCTGATCTAACTGCTGCGAATCATGATTTAGTTGTCCACCGATGACATAAACCTTTTCTTTAAAAACGGTAACCATAAGCTGGTTTCGGGCAAGCGGAAGGGGGGCAAGACTTTTCCAAATGCCGCCTCCCGTCTCTCGCCAGCTTGCAAGATCAAACACCCAATGATCTGGAGAGTCGGTATCTCTGTCCTCCATCAACCCCGAAATATAGTGAAGGTTATCTCCAAACCTTACCAAGCCACCACCCGCTCGACGGCCGGGTAATGTGGGCCCCGCCGTGTATCGATCAAGCTCCGGATCGAAGTGCCAAAACTCGGCTATGATGTGGTCTTTAATTTCCCTCGATCGATCCATATCTTTCATACCTCCCGCAAACCAAAATCCGGTATCCCCCGGAGCAAGGTTCACATGGGTTATGGAACTTGGTAAATCCTGCAGCTTTGTCCACACACCGCCAACGGCGGCACTCGGGTCAAAAACGTGTAAATTCTTCCCCGATTTAATTCCGGACTCGTAACCACCAAGCACATATAGCTTGTCATCAAGAACTATACTCGCTGGCTCCCACTTGCCGATTGGCATGTCAGCCAACCGCTCCCAATTTGCCTCGAAAACTGGTTCATTCATCTGCACTACTCCTTGGAAATTGCCGCTCCATAGCAGCTAACATATTTTCACAACGCTTTTCTAGCATCTTCCTTGTATCTGTGCCATCACAGAATATGTAAAACTCGTCATTTTCGATTGCACTGAGAACCTGCTGACCAACAACATCAGCGGCGACCGCCATGGCCTCAATCATCTCCTTGACCTTAGGATCCACCCTCTCCTTAAGTGCTCCGATTACCGGCGTATCTACCACGTGCGGGCAAAGAACCGACACAGATACGGGTGTCCCCTCAAGATCGTTTCGCAAAAATTCCGATAAGCCCACAAGTGCAAATTTACTTGCTCCATAGGCCGACTGATTCCCATGACCATGTATACCACTGAAAGAAGAAGTATTAACTATGTGACCACTCTCACCGCTCTGTAACATATCTGGCAGGAAGACCTTGATTCCATTGATAGGCCCCCAAAAATTTACCTCTTCGACATGTCGCCATCGGTCGTCGGGAGTATCAAGCACCTTACCACCGCCAGTCCTTCCGGCGTTGTTACACAGAACATTTAAAGTTCCAAAGGCACTTTTTATCTTGTCAGATACCGCATGTAGCGCCTTTCTGTCTGTAACGTCCACATTAACCGAAAAGATATTATCCGTGATCTCTTTCAGCTGCCCCTCAGCATGCTTCAGGCGATCATCTTGCACGTCACCGATCACAATATTCATTCCCTGCTTTGCAAAAGTCTTCGCAATTCCAAAACCAATCCCACTTGCCCCACCCGTGATGAATGCTGTTCTTCCCTTAAATTCTTGCATCATAACTCTGCAACCTTATTTCTATTTATCATGTCAAAATCAATCTCCATACCAAGCCCAGGCGCCTGAGGAGCATGAACCATGCCATCTCCATCAACCTCTATATCTTTCACCAGCCCATGTTTTTGCACTTCATCTGGCAACAAAACCTCAAAGTACTCACAATTTCGAATCGCCATGACAAGGTGGAGGTTAGCCACATTGGCTAAAGAATTACCTCCATGGTGCACCTCATAATTCATGTTAAAGGTTTCTGCAGTGTGTGCGGTTTTTAGACAAGATGTGAGTCCACCCTTGATCACAGGATCGCCCCTAAGATAGTCGGTCGCCTGTTGCAGTATCCAGGGGGCATAAGCCGTGGGACCAGTTGGAGGAAGCTCCGTAGCAGCAATCGGGATCTTTAATACCTGCTTCAACTTCATATACCCATTAATATCATCGAAATGAAGTGGATCTTCGTACCAGTAAAATCCAAGCTCCTCGGCAATAGTTCCCACACGAACTGCGTCTGCATACTTATAGGACCAAACACAATCGAGCATAAGCCTGAATTCATCACCTACAGCCTTCCTTACCGCATGACAAACTCGAATGTCCTCGGTCGGTATCGTCGGCGGATGTATTTTGTATGCCGTCCAACCTAAATCCTTGTACTTCAGCGCTTCCTCCACATATGCCTCTGGCGAATCGAGCACAGCCGAACTCGCATAGGCTGGAATAGATTTCCTGAAGGAGCCCATAAGCTTGTGAATGGGCATACCTGCAAACTTCCCAGCAAGGTCCCATAACGCAATATCGATTGCACCTACCAACCGCATCGGCGAAAAACCGAGAGCCATCCTTGAAAAACTCTGCCAAATACGCTCCCGATCCAACGGATCCCTACCGACCAAAGCCGGCCTGTATCGATCGATAATCTGTTGCGAATCTTTGCCAATACCATAAAGCGCAGAGCCAATAAATGCGTGTCCCTCAAACCCCTCGTCCGTGTAGATGGTCAGTAGGGCCATATCAACGCTCTTAGCAACACCCTTTATGGTGAGCGAGTAATTAACTGGTGGGATCCCTGTCCACTTCCATATGGTTACCTTGACGTCTGATATCTTCATACAATTATCCCTATTTATTAACCTTGCGAGTGCCTGTAACCGGAATCACTCCCGGATAATAAAACCCCTCAAAACGATCACCATCTACGGTGCCGGAAAAATCAATACAGTAATCCCA
>MDTC01033622.1_pt1 | contig 13904 bp, 22 predicted proteins | sample 811181 | NCBI WGS metagenome assembly MDTC01 (sample SAMN05326644, study PRJNA326480) | marine metagenome | isolation source: seawater | place: Pacific Ocean: North | collected 2011
AACGCGGTCTACTTTTTTAATTGTCATAATTTACTCCATAAAAAAAGGGGGTGTTACCCCCCTTATTTATCACACTTTTAATGTAACTAGCCACCAGTGCAGTTAAACGCACCGCTTTCGGTTTGGTTACAAGTGATAGGTGTTGCCAAGTCCGTTCCAAACTGTCGGATTGTCGCATTGAAGTCAGCGATAATGTTAGCAAAGTTAGTATCAGAAGTAGTAGAATACTCTAACCAATCTTTATTGGTAGTCCAGATACCTTCCATGCCCCACTTACCTAACTCAGTGGTCTTATCAAGACCGTGCATCCCTACTGCGCCAACAGTGGTCATGCCAAACTGGCCCATCTCATTGAGATTGTCCATGCCAGTGGTAGCAACATTACCAACAGTAGTGAAACCAGTGGTAGCGACACTATCAGCAGTATTTAACCCAGCGACACCCAAGGTAACAGTCTGGTCACCAGCGGTGTTCAATGCATTGAACCCTGCCAGTCCTAGTTCAACTACAGCAGCTCCACCTGCCGCAGCAGCATCAGACCATTGGCCACCCAAGTCGGTGACCATCTGTTGTTGACCAAGTTGAATCTCAGCATTAGCTGACATAGAAGCCATTTGGACTTTTGCAGCATTATCTGAAGCGTTCCTCGCAACATTAGCTTGGATCATCCCAAGTCCCAATGTGCCGATAGTAGGACTCAAAACTTGAGCCCACTTCAGTGCATTAGATTCGACGTATTGGGGAACAACAGAATTGTCTTTCGACAGTGCAATTGCCATAACGGCAGCGGATGCAGCCTGACCATCACCACTTGAAGCAACTTGTGCAAGAGCACGATACTTTGCTTCAGAGGCCAGTGCATTGGCTTGAGCAGCCTTTTCAACAGCGGCATAATAATCGTTGCCCGTAGAGGCGCAACCCACACTTAATACCACACCGGCTAAAAGACCGGCAAAAATGAACCTTTTCATAATATTTCCTCTAATAGATAGGGGTTCAAAAACTATTTATAAGATTCCATTCCTAAAAAACTATGTAAAAATTACATTGCAATTTGCAAGCGCAAAAGACAATGACCTAGTATCTGGCCCGACAGCGTTAATAACTTTTGTCGCCCAATATTTGTTCTGTTCAACACCACCATGTTGTAGGTCTCTTGCTCGACTCATCATACCATCAATGGGTGTCCAATCATCGTCTTCCAATACGACCAAAGTAGCACCTGAGTCGGAACAGACATTAGCAAGAGCATCTAAATTCTTTTGAAAATTTAGATCGGAATTAGAATCGTTATCAAGATACTGTTCATAGTAAGAACCAAAATTACTTTGTGCCACTACAACATTATCTTTTCCAGATGGTAAAAACCTGTGCCAAAAAACTTCGCCGTTTCCTTGCATCTTAATCTCAAATCTGTGTTTACTTGGGGGCCTGTAAACTACAAATTTTGGTTTGAGTTTTGGTATCCAGTGTGACCCCAACCTGTAACAAGTGTCGGGAGAACCACCCTCAACACCGAGATTATAATTGATGAGTCCAAAATGATCAGCAACTATCTGTGTGAAAGTTTTTTCGACAGGCAAACCCACACCGAAAGTATGACTACATCCAAGAGATACAATACAGTCAGTGTCGAATTCAAAATTTGGTGATCTGAAACCATAGGAATTGATACTATATGTAATATCAAATGCCTTCCAATGTTCCATCACTTGAGGATGAACTAGGATATTATTGAGATAATTTTCTTGTGAGTCTGTTGACCACCACTTGAAAACACCATCTCTATCAGCAGAATTGCTAGAGATATCGATACTATCCATTACCGCAATTTTTTACCCAATTCCCTGCTAAAGACTGATTTTTTATCTTTTTTACCGTATGTATCGGCAAGAGCTGAATTGGGATGAGCCTCCGCAATCTTGGAAAATACTTCTTTCATACCACCATCGGCTTTTGTTCTGTCGCCGTGGCCACCAACAATGTTCATTCCAGTAATCAACTGGCGAATACTAGGATTATCTTTTAGATATTGTTCCTTGGATGCAATGCTCATCATGTCATCCCATGTCTCACCAGTTTCCGTATTTTCAAATGTGTAGAGTGGCATTATTTTTTCCTATTATTAGGGCCTGTAATAGTTCAACAAACCAATCGCCAACAAGGCGGTGCTGACTACATTAAGAACTAGAATCGCTCTATCTTTCCACAAAAATCCAACCCAAGTCCAACCTATCATACCAAAAAATCCAAACCACATATCCCAAATTCTAGGATAATCTGCGGCTCGGATAGTGAGTGCGATAAGTATCAAGATAGAAGATGCCCACTTGACATACCAACTTAAATCGTATTTGGGTGTAGCAGACTTAAAGATTCTTTTACTGTTTAGAAGTTCCTCTTCTGCAAATTTTTGTTGTTCTTCCTTGGTCATCGGTATAAATTTTGTTCTACTGGTTTGATACCCAGAACAACTCGAGCAGCATCCCTAACCTCTGCTGAAACAGCAAAACCAAAACCTTCTGGGTCTAACAGACGGTTCACGAGTCGGTATGCATCAAGAACATTCTGAGCGATGTCTTCATCTTCATCGGGCCACTCTGAAATTTTATCAGCAATTCTCTGAATTTTTTCTTTCATCACAATTCCTCTATGGTAACTTTATATTTTTTACCATTGATATCAACAACGGGAATTGTTTTTTTGGTTGAACGAAAAGACCCATCTTCGTTCAAATCAAATTCAACTCCGCCGACTTTATGAACAAGGTCACTGGTATTTGTTTTCAGTGCCTTGTTCGTTACATCGGCTATGTAGTCACAGTAAGCAAGAGCCATTAAGCAGTCACCTCATATTGTTGGTTCCAACGCCCAATGTTGACATCAACATAGTAGGCAGTGTGGAAGTAATCAGTCATCGGATCAGAATTGTCAAACCACTTGTCGGCGGGTTTCATCGCAGCAAGCAACTCAGTCAGAAAAGACTTTGCAGCACCCTCGTAATGATCTTGGAACCAATACGGGTTGACCTGATAATGATGAGCACCCTCGCCATTGTAGTCTTTCTGGAAGTCGATAGCACCAGACTTCAGATTGACCACCAAGGTAGAATGATTATTGACAGCAATAGAACCTTTCATCTTGTATTTTTTCAATACCGACTTGATACTAGGAGCAAGTTCTTTCTTCAACTGTTGTGATACATACGCCATAATTTTTTCTCTCTCAACTCAACTTACAAACATATTATCTCATATCCTGAGGCAAAAGTCAAGGGGCCGAGCGAAAAAAGAAATCGTTAGAATTCAATGACTTAACAAAAAGTTTGCCCGATTTGTACCTGTCATAGACCTCAGAACAGTCCAAATCGACCCAAATTTGCACCATTGAGCGCTCATATTCGTTATTGTATACTTCGTGACGGGCATCAGTAGAGAAGGCGTAACAGGGGTGAAACTCGCAATATGTATCGGGTTCTGGTATCCCAGCCTTACAGGGAGCCCACTTGTCTGGGTCATAAGGTGTTATTGGAAAAACAATTCCAGTTCTTCTGCCGTACTCTGGGTTGTCAACGTGCGCTGGCACCTCGCCATGTGGGGGAACGCGAAACATGGTGGCGGGGAAACCGGCGAGAGGGACATCTGGGTGTATGATTCTCACTACCCGCCGTATTAGATTTCTGTGATATTCTGCCGGATTTAATTTGGGGTAACTATCGTGAGGCGTCATAAACAAAATATCAAGTTCGTGATGAATCCCCTGATTTTTGTATGGCACCTGATGTCTGTGAAGCAAATTCTTACTAGCAGACATCACTTGTTCAAACTCTTTACGCAAACTCTCTGACATTTCCAGAGACATTTTAAAATAAATCATATCAAAAAATCAACTGTACTAGATTTTGTTACCGACTGTTTATGTCCACTTGAATCGTACACGGTTGTCTGATAAACATCCTGCACTACCTTGTGGCGGCCTTCTTGTGCGGCCGGCATCACTTTTGTTACAACTTGTCTTTCAACCCAGACTGCCGTAGGTGATGTCCTGTGAATTGTGGAATCGTTACCTATCATTTCTTTGAATAAGCCTGAGCACCAAAGAAAGCAGCGACAATACCAGCGACTGCGACAAAGTATGTCGGAGCCATATCACCTAATGTTTTCTGCGCTTGATCCAAATCTGCAAGTGAGGCACAAACAACAGCAAAAGGATATAAGAGCATCCCCCCTAGCGCGAACCACGCCATTTTTCGTTGGGAGTCTCGCATTGCATCTTGATCTTCAAGTTCTTTGCGTTTGAACTCAAGATACATTGCCTTTTCTTCATCATCTACCTTGCCATCGCCATTTACATCAGCGGGCAGTTTTTCAGTTTTCGTCTCCTCCGACATCGGCTTCTCCCTCATTGAAATATTTTTCTTTTAATTCAGTATCATTATCAGGATCAGTCACGGTTTTATAATACACTATCACTTGTTTTGCTTCTTTTACAAACCTTTTGATTTCTTGAAGGTTGTAAGCCATGAGTTCGTAATCTGGTACAGACATGGCCATGAAAACCATTTGTCCAGATTCTTTTTCAATTCGTTGGATGAATTCTTCTAGGTTCTTGTTAGAAACCACATACCACTTAGGTTCCTTCATGTCGATAGCACGAGGCATAGCGGGATGTTGAATAGGGACTTTAACTTCTATAGTTTTGATCTCTACTTCCCTTGGGGGTTGTCTTAAAAGAGAACACCCCTCAAGGAGTAAAAACGCTGTTAAAATCGCTGTCGTTTTCCAAACTGTCGAATACTTCCTTAGTAGCATTGTTTACCCTTGGTTCAATTAGGCCTGGTTTTGCAGCAGCAAGTTTGGACAAATCATGTCTACGAAAAATATCTAGGTATCTATCTCTTTCTGCAACTATCTGTGCATTTGCAGAAGTCAATTCACCCAATGCTTTCGCCTGTGTCTCATACTGTGTTGCCATTTTTTCTATAGTATCGTTCTGGGTTGCGACTTGCAATTCCATAGCGGCGTTCAGAGAACGCAACTCTGTCAACTCACGCTGGGTATCGGTGTAATAGAAGTATCCTATCACCCCGCAACCAATCAACAATCCTAGTAGTATCTTACTCATACTTTTATTTATACTTTTATAGCAGACAAGTTTTCTCTACTGCCAAAATTACTACGATCAAATACTGGGCCATCATCCTGTCCAGAATCGTGAATATTTTCTTGTGCTGAGGAATCCAAATCATACAATCTCATTTTGGCACGGTCAACTCCAACCATGAACCTTTTGTTTCTTGTTGGATCACTATATCGATTCTTCAACTGTTTCACCATGATGTGCCCTTGTTGTTCTAATTCTTCCGTTGAGATAAGGGCAAACATCAAATCAGCAGTAGCGGGCAAACCAAAAGACTCTGAGGTGTCAGTAAGATCAACATCACTATTATTATATCCACCACGGGTTGTCTGTGTAGCAGTAACAATCGGCAAGTCATACTCCACCGCCAATCCACGCATTTCTTCCGCAATACTTTTGATGATGGTATAAGAGTTTGCACCAGAATTGCCTCGCAACCTTTGACTGACACAGATGTTCAAATAATCAACAAAGATTATGTCTGGTTGAAAGTTCTGCTTAATTTTCAACTCTTCAATCAGTGTTCTAATGTGACCCGTATGAGCAGAGGCAGTTGGATATTCTTTGATGATTAATCTACCGTCAACCTTGTTTTTGATTTTCTCAATACGACTAGTATACATTTTTTTAGACAAGTCTTTCAAGTCTTGGATTGACACATCGAGCATGTTGGCATCAATTCTTTCAGCGATACGTTCCTCTGACATTTCCAACGTAACATACAAAACATTTTTGCCTTGTTCAATACAAGCAGCAGCCATGTGACACATGAACAGAGATTTACCAACACCAGTTCCAGCAAGAGCAACATTGAGAGTTTTGTTTACAAGTCCACCCTCAGTAATCTTGTTGAAGTATTCAAGGTCAAATGGAATCTTTTCCTCGACACGATGGTAGAAATCATAACGAGACTCTGCGTCACCAACATAGTCGTGACCAATGTGATTATCAAATCCCACACTAAGAGCATCAGATAAGATATGTGGAAGAGCATCAACCGTGTGTGCCTTGTCTTGACCATCAATAATTTGAATAGAGTGCATTACTGCATTGTACAGTGCTTTGTCTTTACAAAACTTTTCGGACTGATCGACCAACCAATCAAGGTCAACGTCAACCATGACAAGTCCATTGATCAACTCCTCACATTTTACATAGAGTTGTTCATCAATTCTTTTGTTGTCTTGTAAGGTTATCAACAAAGCACTTTTTGCAGGAGCCGCATTGTACTTTGATGCATAGTCACGAATAACCTTGAAGACCTCTCTGTATTCTGAATCAAGAAAATAATCTTCTTTCAGAAAGGCGATGGTCTTTCTTAGGTAGTCTTCGTTAAGTATCAGATTCGATAAAATCTGTTTCTCTATTCTCATCAATAAACTCTCGTTTTACATCTTCAACACATGGTTCGCAAATGTATATTGCACCATTTGCACTATTAAAACATATTGCTTGGTCATTGTCAAGGTCTATTTGACCACCGCACCTATCACAAATCGCTGTAGGCATTTTCGATGTCTTCCTCAGAAACCTCTTCTTGCATGATGGAATCAGAAGAAATAAGATACCTTTGAGTTATCCAATCTACAAAGGATTGATCTTGGAGAATCGGTAACCAGAACTCCTTAGAATATGTATCCTTAGTTCTGTATTTCTTCGCATCATCGTCGCCAGATTTCGCATACCATCCGTTTGATGGTTTGACAACGTGGCCTGACTCAAGAGCCATATCCAACAAACCACTCCACTTGCTAATCCCGCCTTCCCACGAGACCTCAATTGGTATCTTTGACTTTTCACGGACGTATCTTGACTTTTCCACATTGATGATAAAATTGTATCCGACAACATCAGTTCCTTTTTTCTCTTGTTGTCTACCAATGATGAAGATATTATCGGCAGAATAGTAAATGCCAGTTCCACCAGAAACAATGTCTTTGGGGAACAATCCAATTTCTTTGTATGTGTGATTTACAACCACGGCAGGAATATCTTTTAACGTCAAATGAGGTGTGATCATTCGGAACAGAGACTTCATCTGTTTGGCGCGAGTCATATCAGCAACTGACTTGCCGTCAAGTGCGTCATCAACTTCTTTCTTGGATGCCAAGTTACCAACAGAATCTACTATGATCATCACCTGATCGGTGCGTTCAAGATTATTGAGTTGCGACATCACATCATGTTTAAGTTGTTCAATATCAGTGATAGGTGAGTGAACAACGCGATCAGTGTCAATGCCGAAACTATCAAAGTATCCTTGGGGAGCACCGAATTCTGAATCGTAAAAAAGGATTACTGCATCATCATATTTATCAAGATATGCCTTTGCAAGTAGCATGGCAAATGCAGTCTTAAAATGTTTGGACGGGCCGGCGAAAACAGTAAGACCAGAACTCAGTCCGCCATCTAACTGACCAGACAGTGCTACGTTGAGAGCAGGAACCGTAGTCTGCACAAATTCTTTTTGATTGAAAAACTTTGAATGAGTCAGAACTTCCGACTCTTTAATTGTAGTATTCTTTTTTAACTTATCTAATGCACTCATAAAAATAATCCTTCTAATGTTGCCACGGGTCTAGTCTTCCAATCAAGACTATCTACGATTGTGTTTAGTGGGTCTAGGAAAGCCTTCTCAAACATCAATTCATAATCGATGTATCTATGTAAGTCGAATTCCTTTGGCATGATACCATTAAAACCCACACAGTTTTCTCTGATGTGGTTTGGTTCTTTCAGATAGAGATACTTAATTTTATCACCATCTTGAATAATTTGATATTTGTTTTCTATCTTCTGTGTCTTCACCAAATGATTGTAAACAAGAGCGCCGCGAACATGCATTGGAGTTCCCTTGGTGTACACCGTTTCACGAGATGTATACTTACCAATGTTGTTACATCCACGGGGAAATGCCATTTGTTCTGGTTCCATTTTTCGGAAAGCTTGCCAAGACTCCTCAACAAAATTCTGTAGTTCTTTCTCACCAGCATTGAGACAAAGAGACACTGCCTCCTTCAGACTTTCTCTGATAGGTGCGGGAGTAGATGACCTGACTATTTCCAGACCCATAACTTTCAACTTGGGCGTCTTGTATCTAACACCTTCGTTGTCCCACACATTCATAGCATATCTTTTCTTCGCAACCCAGATACCAGTATCAGCGATGGCCTCGCGTTTGAAAAAGATTTTTGGTTCAAACACGTTCATGTATTCTGCCAACTCTGCCATCCGATTGTTGATTGCGGGTTCCAACTTTTCTTCTACAAACTTGTCCAGAATGTTGATAATTTCATCACGAGATTTGCCCGCCAGATGTTTTTCTACCATCGTGTCCAGTGTCACATAACAACTGTCCGTGTCAGTATAGAAAGAATAAACTTCATCCTCTGTGCCGAGGAATTTGTTTAGAAACTCATCTACTGCCTTGCCCGTGTCACGAATGATCAACTGACCACTGAGAGTGATTGCCTCTGCAATGCGTTCATCAAAATATCGAAACCACTTGTTACCGATTGCACCAAACAAAGAGTTCAACTGAATCTTTCGTGCCATCTGAAAGTTGTGATACTTGGCAATGTCATTCTTGAGTGCGGGATTCTTTGTATCCTCATACTCCTGTTCTGCCTGTTTCATGAGTTTCTTGTACCGTTGACGGTCATCAAAAAACTTCTGAGTAATCTCTGCCATGAAACCCTGTCTGTCTTTGCGGAACAGATATCCATTCGCAGCCATAGACAGATTGGCATCTTTTAGTTTTGGTTTGTGTTTGCGTTCTAGGATACTTTCAACTGTACAATCAATTGGTTTATGATTCTCCGCCAACATTTCTGGAGACAGATTGTGTTGCATAATAATTGACGGGTACAGAGAAGTGGCATCAACAGAAACAACCCATCGATACTTACCAGTTTTCGGTTCTTGCACATAACCGCCTGGGAATCCTTGTGAGAAGTGTTCCTTCTTCTGAGGTATCATGATATTCTTTTCTAGCAGATGGTTGTACAACAGACAGTCCCATGTACGCACTGAAGAAAAGATGTCGTTGTAATTGCACTTACAATCATATCCCATTGTGATAATCAGTTCCAAGAACTTCATCTTATCATCAAGTTCGTCAACTAGCACAGTATCGATAATGTTGTAGTCAATAAACCTGTTCCAATCATTCTCATAAAACTCTCGGAAAGTTTCATACCCACTTTCTAATTTTTTCTTGCCGAGTTCTACTTCAGCAATATAGTCTAGTCGATAAGATTCTTGGAACGTGTAAGTAAACTTTTTGTACAAGTCCATGTAATCAAGTTGGATGATACCCTTGATATCAGTCTTGAGTAATTCTCTGTTGTGACCGCGAACAGTTTTCTTCCGCGTCATACTGTAAGGACTCAAAGAATTTTTAGCAGAGTCACCGAAAATCCTGTCGATTCTACCGACCAGATACGGCATATCAAAAAGTTCTAAGTTCCAACCAGTGATGACATCGGGATAGTCATTCGCCCACCAAGACATAAACTTTTCTAGCAAATCGTATTCGTCTGCACAATATGTGTATGTGACGGGCAGGTCTTTTGTTTCTTCGCCGGGCTTCCACTCACCAGACCCCCAAGTAAAAATCTCTTTGGTCTGGTTATCAACAATAGTAATCAGAAGAACCTCTTCAATGGGGTTCTCTGTATCTGGGAATCCGTGTTCGGCGGTAGTCTCAATATCGATTGAGAAGATTCTCATCTTCGACATATCAAACTCAATATTGTTTGGATACATTGAAGAGATGTATTGATAGGTCAGATCAGTCTGACCATAAATGGGATAGTTTTCTATCTTGGAATAGGTTTCAATGAATTCTTTACAATCGCCATTGTCACCAAACTGAATTGGTTTAAGGTATTGTCCATCAATGGAAGTAAACTCAGAGGGTTCATTCGATTTAACATAAAGAGTTGGGGTGAAAGGATGACGTTCGGTGAACCGTTTGCCATTCCTAACACCCCGTGTCAGAATCGAATTACCATATTGCCAAGCGTAAGTGTAGAAGTTCGACATAAATCATACCAAAATTATCTGATAACATAGTAACACAAAAAGGGGGATAGTGTCAATAGTTATCCTTCAAATTTTGGCATGGGTCTTGAGACCGCATTTTCAGTATGTCTAAACTTAGTTCGATACTCGTGTACGATATCGGTTTTTGGTTGGAAGACGTAACCAATCTGATTGTAGGGAACAAAGATAATTCCTTCTTCACTGGAAGGAGCAAACGGAACAAATACGATTGTATATGCGCCGGCGTTATCACCATCTTCAACTTTTTTGTATTTAATCTCAGCGACATTCTGAAGGATGTATCTCTTCCCCTTCTGATCGTCGGTGAGATATGCAACCAAGTCTGTATCTGGATTACAAGTGAGTCGTATACCGACAGCCTCACCTATGACACCATATCCAGCATCTTCTGCAGCTGCCTCCATAGCTTCTTCTACATCAATTTCAACTTCTTCACCAACATTGGCTTCGATTTCATTATCATCTGACATTATTTACTCCTGTAGAAATTGTGGTTGTCCTTTGCTAACCTTAATTTCTTTGGCTTTCATTTCTTCGGGAACTACTTTCTCCAGTGAGATGTAGAGCATACCATCATCAAAGTCTGCTCCTAAAACCCTTACGTCTTCCGTCAGAGCGAAAGTCCGTGTGAAGTTTCTAGCGCCGATACCTTTGTGAAGATATTCTTTTTTATCTTCCCCACGATCTTGAACACCTTGGACAACCAGTTTGTTACCTTGCGGAACAACATGAATGTTGAATTCATCTGATCGAAAGCCTGCGCCTGCAATCTCAATAATATAGTGTTCATCATCTTGTTTGATGATATTGTAGGGTGGATAGTTGTTTGCGATTTCACTGACTGTGTTAAGATTGTCGAACATCGAATCGAATCCAATTGTGAATGGACGATAGTGTTCTACGAATTTATCAATATCAGCTACACCAAATCTGCGTGTGACCATGTTAGTCTCCTTTTCAGCGAGTTATGTTTAAAAATTATGTGTTCCTTTCGGCAACACACTACTATATATAACACTTCCTACCCCAAATGTCAAGGGGTAGGAGATGTTTTTTTTCTATGACACATATGTGTTTTGATTATAGTGCAAGTCCAGTGGTGCGATCAAACAATCCGCTTACCTGTTCTGCGTTTCTATCCCAAACACAATTTACTACTCGGATTTTACCGTTGATAGAAGTGCGATATCTTGCGATAGCGCCTCCCTTTTTACTTTTTATACCGTTGAGGGTGATTCTACCACTACGATTTTCAATTTCTTTTACGGATGATTTGCAGGCTGTATGCACTTTATTTTTTTCTGAGGAAGCGAGTGATGGTGAGGGTATTGCAATAACAAGGGATACCAAGGCACAGAGTGCCAATTTGTTTTTCATTGTCTTTCCTTAGTTGAAGTTTATTTTTTTCTGCCAATATTATACTTGGTAACCAGAGTCCAATCGTCCTTTTCCTTAAACGGCAAAATTTTGATCTGACTCATTGGTGCCAAGTTTTCTTCTGTGATTGGCTTACACAGTTCGATGAGGCCCCAATCACACAAAAGTTTGGCGATTGAATTCCTTCTCATCAAATCGTTTTCACTCAAGTCTGCCGACTTCCCATCAAGAGCAAAGAGCTCTTTGAAATGGGTGATAAAATACCTACCCTGCTTATGTAGGATATGACAAGATTGATACAGGACTTTTTCTTTCTTGGATGCGACACCTATTCTGGATAGTGTCTCTCTTACCTTCAAAAAGTCATCATCATTTTTTAGTTTTATTTCCACTGGTGTATAGTTTGGAAAATCAATGTCGAAAAATTCTTCACTCATTTTATTACCTTCAACAATTCAAAATTAACATATGTTGAAAGTATTTATAAAATGCTAACTTTTCCCACCTCTGTTCAGTTGTTTCCTCATCAGAAACAGATCATCATCACTTAAAATTCTTAGTGCATCCAATGCCTTGGTCTTACTGTATCCAAAGTATTCTTGCACCAACTCCATGTTTTCTTCTTGTTCTGGTTTCAACCACTTGTTGAATCTACGTTTCTTACGAATGATACTCTTGAGAAAATCATACTGTAACTTGTGGTCAATATGTGGTCTTGCGTTCATCTCATTCGCAGCAGTCACAGTGTCACTGCCATACGACAAGTGTTTGTTCACGATATAAGGACTGTATTGTTTCTCAGACCAATCATCCACCATCAGATTTTCTTTGGTATCACAAATACTCTTGGCAAAGTCAAAGGGACTGATTGCCTTTTTCTTGACAACAAACTCCTCAGCACTGTATGTCTTTTTTGGTTCACCCAATCCTTCGATCATATCATCTTCCTGTAATCAAATGCGATGCGGTGCAATACTCTGTGAGACATATCCATGAACTCATGTCTCTTATGGATAGTCAACCACTGTTCACTAATCACAACGTCACCATCTTCCCAATGGTGATCATACCTATACTTATCTTGCAACACATGTTCTATCAGCCAATCCATCGTCTGTTTGAAGTCATGTTCTTCGTATCCTACCATTCCAAATATCTGTAGGAATGGAAAGTAGAGACCCGTCTTGCCCGCATCATTTGTATGCACCAACTTGAAAGGTCTATCCTCAGCATGATGTTCAACAAAGAACTCACTCTCAGAATAGGAACCAGACTTGTATCCCAAAGTAATCTCTACGTCTGCCAATTCTCTTTTGATAATTTGCGGCAAATCCCTGTATGCCGCTTGCATGTCAATCCAACTAGTGCAACTTCCAGCGGTTCCTTTCACACCATGCAACCATATCAAGGGCGCACGTTCATAACTGCTTGCTTGATTGGCATGCCAGTCCAGTGCAGAAGTGTGTCCAAATAATCCAGGCTCACCATGATTGTTCTTCTCACCAGTTACCCGAATGATGTGATCGTTGACAGCAATGTGTTCTCCCCTTTCGCCGGGCTTGTTCTGCAATCTTTGGCACTCACCAATCATTTTGCAGAAAGCAACTTCTTCATCGGGTGACAAATTCTGATTGCGGAAAACAACAACACCGTCATCCAGAACCATATCTGTGACGGCACGAGCAATGTTGTGATCTGCTTGAGATAAATTAAAATTACTTAATATCAAGGTTAGCCATCACATCTACCAAACAGGCAGTCAGATTAATTTCTTGATCAGCAACAAAGGCAGACTTGTATTGGTAGTCTGCAACTAGCAGAACCAAGTGTGCTGGATTACTAACCTTGTCCATAAGACTGTCATAGATTTTACGATACAATCCTTGTGGATCAGTGTCAGCATTGTTTGCCACCCACTGTCGCATCTTCTTGAAGTCCTTGTCCTTGAGACTGTCAACCAGACCCTTGATGTTCACCTCGGCAATATTGCTGAGGATACCTTCATCAATCACACCAGACTTGGAGTATCGTTGCAACTCGTTCAGAGTCCTACGATAGTCTGGGAAATACTTCATCAAAAGTTCGGCGACCACCTTCTCAGAGTAGTCAATGTTTTCCTCATCAAGAACATACTTCAGTCTCACCATGAACTTACTGGCGATCAACTGTTTCTCATCTTTGTTGAGTTTGAAATCAATCACCGCACAACGAGAGTGCAGTGGTTCAATGATTCTGTTCTTGAAGTTACAAGTGAAGATGAATCGGCAGTTAGCAGAGAACTCCTCAATGAATGCCCTGAGTGCAGGCTGCGTGGAGTTTGGA
>MDTC01090889.1_pt1 | contig 13903 bp, 19 predicted proteins | sample 811181 | NCBI WGS metagenome assembly MDTC01 (sample SAMN05326644, study PRJNA326480) | marine metagenome | isolation source: seawater | place: Pacific Ocean: North | collected 2011
GAAGCCAACTATGATTACAATGACACAATGGGTAAAAGTTACGAAGCCGCTGTAGGTTGGAGTACTGACAAATGGAGAGACGAATACAAAGACCCAGAGAGCGATGAGAACATGTCAGATTATTGGGAAGAGTATGATGACGAATATGGATCTTAAAAAGATAATTCGCAACGTCCCTGACTTTCCAGTTAAAGGTGTACAGTTCAAAGACATCAGCAGTATTTTGGAAAACCCTAAGGCATTTAAATATACAGTAGATAAAATTTCTGCTTACTGTGAAGAAACAGGTATTACACATATTGTGGCACCTGATGCCAGAGGTTTTATATGGGGTGCTCCTGTATCTTACAATTTAGGTATTCCGTTTACAATGGCTAGAAAGAAAGGAAAACTGCCGCCTCCAGTAGACAGTTATTCCTATACATTGGAGTACGGAGAAGCAACACTGGAGATACCACAGTCAGTTAATCTTAAAGATGGTTCAAAAGTATGTATCATAGATGATGTAAGTGCTACGGGCGGCACAGCAAATGCTATGGTAGGTCTATTACAAAAAGCAGGAGCAGATGAAATATATTATGCCTGTGTAATGGATTTAAAATTTTTAGAAGGAACTAAAAAATTACTTGACTATTGTGGAGTAGAAAGTTATAGTGTAGTAGATTATGAATAATTTAATTTTAATAGCATTGCCTGAAGAAGCACCTACTATGTCAAAGTGGGATAATGTGTATTTTACAGGAGTAGGGAAAGTAAATGCCGCCATGGTGGCATCAGCATTAATACAACAATATAAACCTGATACTGTTTGGAACTTTGGTACAGCAGGTGGCATTAATGTAGATAGCGGTTTACACGAAATGAAAAAGTTTGTACAACGAGATATGAAATGTTGTGAGTTTGGTTTTGACTTAGGGCAAACACCATTCGAAGATGATAAAGTTATATCATTTGGACAAGGTTTAACTTGTAGCACAGGTGATAATTTTGTAAGTGATCCTAATCTGGAAATACCTGCAGATGTTGTAGATATGGAGGCTTATGCACTTGCAAAAGTTTGCCAATATCACAATGTAAATTTTAAGTGTTACAAATATATAAGTGATAACGCAGATGAAAATGCTACAAAAGAATGGCATGAAACTGTAGCAGACGGCGAGCAGTCATATATTAATACATATTTGGAAAAAGTAAATGGCTAAAAAACCTCAAATACCTTTAGCAGAAGTTATGAAGGCTATCGATAAAAAAGATAGAAACTGGTATAATAAACTTACTGCTGAACAAAAGAAGGCATTTAGTGCCTGGATGATGATGAGGTATGCAAGTAGTGTGCAAGGAAGCCAAGCACCAGATTATATTTGGATGGTAAATGAATTAGTAAATCATAAGTTTACTGATGTTAGCAAACACCCCGAATTGCAATGGTTACTTATGACTGCGGCTGGCAGTGGTAAAGTACAACACCACCCATACATAAAACCACCAAATAGTAGAAAAAAGAAAAGTAAAAGAGGAGACTTTGTTAGTAAAGTTCTTCCTCATTTAAAAGCAGATGAGATTGAATTGTTTTTAAGTTTGAATGATGATAATTCTTTAAAAGAATTTGCTAAAGCACACGGTATGGAAGATAAAGAAATAAAAGAGATTTTTAAATGAGAATATTCATTACAGGTCATCAAGGTTTTATAGGTCATCACTTAGTCGAAAGATTAAGAGATAGACACGATTTGTCTTTTTTAACATGTGATTTAAGAGAACACGACAAAGTTAAAAATGAATTGCTTGATGCAAATCCAGAGATAATTGTACACCTTGCGGCTAGGACAGAAGTAGAACAAAGTTTTTATGAACAAATTACATTTAGTGAAATAAATTATGTAGGCACAGTAAATTTAATAGAAGTTGCAAAAGATTTACCTAATTTAAAAAACTTTGTGTTTGCGAGTACAATGGAAGTTTATGGTTGGCAACCTATAAGTGATACAATCAAAGAAGGTGTAGAAATTGAAAGTGTTCCTGTATTTGATGAAAGTACAACTCCTAATCCAAATGCCCCCTACGCCGTTGCAAAATATGGCTGTGAAAAATATTTAGAATATGCTCACAGAAGTTATGGCTTACCGTTTACAGCAATACGTCAAACAAACAGTTATGGTAGAAAAGATAATGACTTCTTTGTAACCGAACAGGTTATAATGCAGATGTTGACAAACCCAAATGAAATAAATCTAGGATACGGAGAACCATATAGAAATTTTTTATACATTGATGATTTGTTAGATGCTTGGGAAACAGTAATTGAAAATCCAGCAAAAACAATAGGTCAAATTTTTACATTAGGACCTAATAATGCATTGACAATTAAGGAATATGTTAGTATAATTGCAGATAAGTTGAATTGGACTGGAAAAGTTAATTGGAATACTAAACCCAAGCGACATGGTGAAATATATTTACTTAATAGTGATTGCTCTTTGATAAAAAATTTATTAGGTTGGGAGCCTAAAGTAAGTTTACATGAGGGTTTAGATAAAACTATTGCAATTTGGAAAGAAAAATATGGAATGTAAATGGTGTGGCAAAAGTTTTATGAGTGAAAGAACTCTGGCGGCTCATATGTGTGTGAAGAAAAGACGTTGGGCAGACAGAGAAATGAGTCATATACGTTTGGCACATAGAGCCTTTCAGATGTTTTATGAGATTAACACCACTGCAAAGAATCCTAAGACCATAGAAGAGTTTATCAAAAGTCAATACTATGAAGCATTTGTAAAATATGGCAGAGCATGTCAAGTAAATGAATGGCTTGAACCAGAACGTTACACAGAGCATTTGATTAGAACAGGTGTAAAACTTAAACAATGGGCAACAGATAAACAGTATGACAAATATTTAAAAGAATATGTTAGAAAAGAACCTGGTCTTAAAGCATTAGAAAGAACAATTATATATCTTGCGAGTTGGGGTAAAGAAAATAACAATGACTGGCAAAATTATTTTACAGATGTATCTCCTGCAAGAGCAGTACATGACTTGAGAAGTGCTAAAGTTAGCCCTTGGGTATTGTATCTAAGTGAAACAGGAGACCAATTATTACAGAGATTTAGTAGTGAGCAAGTAAAAATGATAGAAGATATCATTGAACCTCCATTTTGGATGAAGTTGTTTACTGCTAATAAAGAGGAAGTAAATGAAATCAAACGAGCATGTAAGGATGCAAAAATATGAAGGTAAAAATTATTAGTTATAGCCAAGCACCACAGTTTCCTGGTCGAAGTGAATCGGCATTGGATTTAGTGGCATATTGTGCCAGGGTAAGTAACCCAGAAAATCAGCACAACACAGAAACAAGTGAGAAACTTGTGAAGTATTTGATGAAACACAAACATTGGAGCCCACTTGAAATGGTGAGTGCATGTTTAGAGATTGAAACTACCAGAGATATTGCTAGGCAGATTCTAAGACATAGAAGTTTTAGTTTCCAAGAGTTCAGTCAACGTTATGCAGATCCTACACAGAATTTAAGTTTTGAATTCAGAGAAGCAAGATTGCAAGATCCTAAGAACAGGCAAAACAGTATTGATTTAGATTTGTCTGATATGGGTAAAGGTGGTAATAAAACTCAACATGAAATGTTGGCAGAGAAATGGCACGACAAACAGAAAGCAGTTTTAGATGCCGCCACAGACGCATATAATTGGGCTGTACGCAACGGTATTGCAAAAGAGCAGGCAAGAGCAGTACTACCTGAAGGCAATACTGTAAGCCGTATGTATGTAAACGGTACATTGCGTAGTTGGATACACTATATTGAATTACGTGGTGCTAATGGTACACAAAAAGAGCATATTAAAATTGCTCATGCTGTAGCAGATGTAATTGCAAATATATTTCCATTAGCAGAAGAATTTAAAGGAAAAGACATATGAAAAAACGCGAAGAAATGTTAGTCATTACTATGGAAGAGTGTGGCGAGTTGATTCAAGCCTGTAGTAAAATGATTCGTAGTAAAGGCAAAACAAAATATTTGCGTAATCTTCAAGATGAAATTGGTGATGTAATGACCATGATTGAGATTATGAAAATGAGTGGTTTAGTTACTGATGAACAAATTGCAGATAGAATGGAAGAAAAGAAAGAAAAATTAATGAAATGGAGCATACTTTTCGATGACGAACATGAATGATGATTTTTCAACAATAACTTTAACAGGCACAGATACTATAACAGTCACTGATGATACTTTTACATTATCGGATACTATTTTATCAGGTCAAACAGATTATATCACTATTAATACTGAACCTAGTGCCGTAAATATAGGCAAATACACACTCACTGAAGATAAAGTAAGTAAGTTAGATGCACTACTTAAAGTTTTAGAAGATTTAGAGGATGACAATCCTATTAAAGAAATGTATAATGCACAACGTATGTTAGATAAAATTAAAGGAAAATAATGAAAATTAATTTTGATGTTGATATAGATATGGCAGATAGAGACCAGTTTTTAAAATTGGTTGACCATATATCTGCCAGCATCAAAAGAGAAGACGGTTTTGAAAAGCACAATACAGGTGTTTATTTTCAACCTATTCCAAGTTTTCCTTTAGAAGAATTCAGCACTATTGACCACAAAGAAGCAGAAGATATGGGATTCTTTAAAGTTGATTTTCTTAACAATAGTGTGTATACAGATATAGAAAGTGAAGCACATTTAAATAGGCTATTAGCAAAAGAGCCTATGTGGGAATTGTTTGAACACAAAGAAATAGTAGAACAATTATTTCACATAGGTAATCATTTTGAAATCATTAAACAACATCCACCTAAAAGTGTAGAGCAACTTGCTATGATACTTGCAATGATTAGACCTGGTAAAAGGTATCTAGTGGGTAATACATGGGAAGTAATTGAAAAAGAAGTTTGGGAAAAGACAGATGACTACTTTTTTAAGAAAAGCCATGCAATAGGTTATGCACTTGTCATTATAGTTCAATTGAATCTTTTGGTTGATAAGGTTTAGTCAGTCTTTTTAACCAACTGTATACTTCTTCTTTTTATTCTCTTTTTAAGAATGTTTTGCATACTGGTAACAGGACCAAACAATACTTCTGTTTCTTTTAGCATAAAAGTTCTTAAAGTGTATTGTAAATCTTGCATTTCTTGAAATAAGAATATGTCTATAGGGAGTTGCCTATTACTTTCCCACCACCATAAATCGCCGTACTCCAGCATTAATTTTTTGTGTTCTTCAGATTTACAACCTTCAATATCATAAAAACTTATGATTTGTTTGTCTTGATTTTGTATGATTCCTACATATTCTTTATCGCCGAATAGTAAACCTGACAGAAAAGGAAATTTTTCTTGTAGTTCTTCTTCTTTAGTCATCAATGATATTTATATTTGATTAGATAAATACTGTAATAATAAAGGTATAGAATATGTCAAGTGGAACAGCACATACATTATATATTTTAGGAAATCAGTCCGTAGATTTAGTTCTTAGTGCGGACGGAATAAACGTGGATAATAGACCTATGAATCAAACAAAATTAGTAGTGCATAAAGGATTAACCAATCAATTAAACTTTTATATTAGAAATAGAGATAGAGTTTTACAAAATCTAAGTTCTAAAACACTTTATGCTAGTATTATAAATCCTAATACAAGCAGAAGGGTAGTTTTTAAACCTTTAAGTCTAGTTAATAGTGGAACAAATGGTGAAGCAAGACTAGATTTAAGTGTAGGAGATTTAACTGATTTAAATCCTGGATTTTATCATATTTCAATAACAGAAAGTTCTGATAGTGGAGTATCGCAAAATCCTTTGTATGCAAACCAGAATGATAGAATAATCACAGATTTAGAAGTCCGAAGTAGTTTAGAATACGAACCTATTGCATCACAAAGTTCTACAACTTTTACGCAAACAGGCAATACAGAATTAGGTGATCCTGCAAATACATTTGTTTCATCTGCAATGTACGGAAATCAGGATAAGAACTTTAGGCACAGTAGACATACTGTAGCATTTTATATGACAGATTTTGTAGGTAATATTACTATGCAGGGTAGTGCATTAGAATCAACACCTACACAAGAATCAGATTGGTATGATATTAATATACAAGGAGATGCTGGATTACCAGCAGTTCCATATACATCTTATAATGGAATAGATCCTTTTAATTTTGTTATTAATACTAATTGGCTTAGAGTAAAGTTCGATAAAACATCAGGGTCTGTAGATAAAGTATTACTCAGAAACTAGTTGACTTTTATGTCCAAGATGCTATAATAGTTTTATGCATCATCATGAATTAGTTGACCAAGTACACCGATTATTGCTAGATAATTTGCCTATAAACAGTGGCAAAACTCCTAGCGGTTGGACTACTTTTAATTGTCCCATGTGTAGTGATAAACGTAAACGTGGTGGTGTTATACAGTCTAATAGTAAAATAAGTTATCATTGTTTTAATTGTAATTTTACAACAGGTTGGTCACCAAGTCCTAGACTAGGACAGAAATATAAAGCACTTGCAGAAGCACTTGGTGTAGGTGCAAAAGATATTCACTCTGTAGTTTTAAATTTAATGAAATACGGAGAAGAATTAGAGATAGATGATGTTGATGATTATGTTTATAGTGCGGCAGAATTTAAACAAGTACAATTACCAGAAGATTGTAATTTGGTAGAAAATTTACCAGATGGTCATAAAGTAAAAGATTATGCAATAGAACGTGGACTATTTGGGAAATACCCATTGATGCATTTTGGTGATAGCATGTATAATGCTAGACTAGTTGTTCCGTTCCTATACAACAATAAGTTAGTTGGCTGGACAGGTAGACATGTAAATCCACCTAATAAAGAAACAGCAAAATATCTTTTAAACATGCAAAGTGGTTATGTGTTTAATATGGATAGATTTGTAAACAATGACAGAGATTTTGTTATTGTAACAGAAGGCGTCTTTGATGCTATACTTGTGGATGGTATTAGTGTGTTAGGTAATGGTGTTACATCAGAACAAGCACATCTTATTGACAAGTTAAATAAACGTGTTATATTATGTCCTGACAGAGATGATGCAGGCAAGGACTTAATTGATAAAGCGATTGAACTAGGTTGGGAAGTTAGTTTCCCTCCCTGGAAAGACAATATCAAAGACGCCGCTGATGCTGTTGAGCATTATGGTAGATTGCTCACAGTGAATAGCATAATTAAATATGCAACAGATAATAAAATAAAGATTCAAGTACAGGCAAAAATGTTATGAAGTTATTAATAAATGGTTGTAGTTTTACAGGAGGGTCTGAAGTTATTCATGATCCTGAGACAAGTCTTATTACTAATAACGGTCAAACAACATGGGCAAATCATTTTGAAGAAGATTTTGAAACAAACAATGTTGCAGTAGGCGGCAACAGTAACGATAAAATTTTTAGGAGAACTGTTGAAGAGCTCAACAAAGAATCATATGATTATGCAATAATACAATGGACTGCTATACATAGAAAAGAACGTTACTCTGATATGCGACAAACATGGATAAATTTTTGTCAAACAGAATCATTCACAACAAACAATCAATTTTTTGAAACTGCTTCGGATAGCAACAAAAGAGACTTGTATGGATACCATACAGACAATCATGCAGATATGGACAGAGACAATCCTAAGTTAAGTAGTGTATTAAAGTCTTATGATAAAATAAGAGATGGTCTTGTTTATGATGTTTTTTATGGTAAGACATTGCAGGATTTTAGAGTAGAATATTTTAAGAATGTTTTGTCATTGCAAAATATTTTAGATAAAAAGAATATCAAGTATATTTTTACAAGCATGTCTTTTGAAAATCATATACCTAACATAAAGTCTAATTGGTCTTTTGATAGAAATATTGCAATAACAGAGTTTGAACAAGACCTATTAGACCAAATGGATTTATCTGTTTGGACTAAAAATCCTATGACCCACATGATGAATCAAAATAAAGTTAGCCAAAACGATGGACATCCAAACGAAATAGGTCATAAATTAATATACAATCACGTACAAAAAGAGTTAAATAAAATATATGGATAATATTCAAGAATATAACGAAGATATACAACAACTGTTTTTAAATTTTTTAATTACAGATCCTGAGTTGTTTGTTAGAGTAAACAATATTATTGAACCATATATGTTTAATAGAAAATTTCAAGATGCAGTTAAGTTTTTAAAAGAACATGCAACTGATTATAGCAGTATTCCCACAATCGACCAAATTAGTGCAACAACAAATATTGATTTAGAAAGAATAGATGGACTAACAGACAATCACATCGAATGGTTCTTGGATACATTTGAACAATTTTGTAGACACAAAGCATTGGAGAAAGCAATACTTGACAGCACAGATTTATTAGAAAAACAAGATTATGGTGCAGTAGAAAGCAAAATTAAAGAAGCGAGTCAAGTAGGTCTTGTTAAAGACTTAGGATTAGATTATTTTGAAAATCCTAAAGAAAGATTACAACACATAAAAAGTCAAGCAGGTGCAGTCAGCACAGGCTGGAAACACATTGACCAAAAACTATATGGCGGACTAAACAAAGGCGAGATTACAATCTTTGCTGGAGGTAGTGGTGCAGGTAAAAGTCTATTCTTGCAAAACTTAGGTGTGAATTGGAGTTTAGCAGGTCTTAATGTTGTTTATATCAGTTTAGAACTTAGTGAACAACTTATCAGTATGCGTCTTGATGCAATGGTGAGCCAATACAGCACAAAAGAGATTATGCGTAACATGGATGATGTAGATTTAAAGGTGCGTATGAAAGGTAAAGGTGCAGGTAAGTTCAGAGTTAAACAAATGCCTAATGGTGTAAATGCAAATGATATTAGAGCATTTGTGAGAGAATACGAAATAAACGCAGACATAAAAGTAGATGCAATACTTGTAGACTACTTGGATTTAATGAGTCCTATTAGTGCAAGAGTTAGTCCAGGTGATTTGTTTATCAAAGACAAGTATGTATCTGAAGAATTAAGAAACTTAGCAATGGAAACAAACACATTGTTTGTGACAGCATCGCAGTTAAACAGAGGTGCAGTAGAAGAGATAGAATTTGACCACCATCATATTGCAGGTGGTATTAGTAAAATACAAACAGCAGATAATGTTATTGGTATTTTCACAAGTAATGCTATGAGAGAACGTGGTAGATATCAAATACAGTTTATGAAAACACGTTCTAGTAGTGGTGTAGGTAGTAAAGTAGACTTAAAGTTTAATCCAGATACATTAAGAGTTGAGGATTTGGACGAGGATGACGAAGGCGCAATTAGTGTTACTTCAAGTGGATTGTTAGACCAATTGAAAAGAACAAGTTCAATTAAAGCAGAAGAGCCTGAAACACAAGACACAGTCAGTCAAGCATTAAACATGCGTGAGTTTATGAAAAAAAATGACCTATAATTGATAAATACAAGATATAGGGAATTTTTAAATATGTCAATTAAAAAATCGAGAACAATTTTAGAAGAATTACAACAAATTTCTGTTGACAGAGATAAGCATCATGTTCTGGAAAACAGAGTACAGCATGTTGTTACAAGTGTACAAAATTTAAAAGACATATTACATGAAACTTATAGTCCAGAAGATGCATTGGATTTAGAACGTAGATTAATTAACAGCATCAAAAGTGGAGATGCTAAAAAATTCTCTAGAGGTATTAAAAAAGTACTAGAAAATAAAGAGAGTTAAAATGAAAATACATGACATTATTTTAGAAAAGCCGGGAAATACTGGTGTATCTGCAATGTACCGAGGACAAGAAAGAGGTGCTGTGTCTAATGACGATATGCAAGCCGGTAGATTTGCCGCAATGGCAAAACAAAAAAGAGCAGATGCTTTGAAGGCAAAACAAGCCGCTACTAACCAAACAAAGTCACAACAGAGAGGCGAAATAGGACAGTTTGCACAACAAAAAGCCCAGATGAAAGGAATGCAAAATGGAGTCGTTACAGACCCAACTGGAATGCATTATCAATTCCAACAAGATGAAAAAGGTAATTGGGCATGGAGAAATGTAGAAATTAAATTAGGTAACAAACCTCAGCCAGGACAATTTTTACCATATGATAAAGTAGTTAAAAACGGTGATGTCAATATCCAACCTATGCCTGGTACATATCCACTTAAAGACAAAGACCAACTCTCTTTAGATTTAACAGCAATAGCAAAAGGTGTTGAACCAACACAAAGTACAATGAGTGCAATGAAAGACAGAGCAGTTCAGGCAATGGGCGGACCTTTAGCAAGTAAGACTATGGCAGACCCAGAAGCAACCACAGGACAAAAAGCAGGTGCAGTTGCTGGAGCGGCACTAGGTAGAGCGGCAGGAAAAGCCTTAGGTTCTCTTAGACCTCAGGTAGCAGAGCCTAGAAAAGACCCAACTAGAACAGCGACGGCATTTGATTTAGAAACACCTAAGAATAAAATTTTAGATAAAAATAGATCGCCAGAAGAAAAGATTGCCGCGGCAGAAGAATTGCTTAAAAATTTACAGGCGCAACAAGCCAAGAATGTAAACGTTGACAAATATGTTGATGCTATGGGACCTATGCTTAAAGCAAGTGGATTAAACAAAGCAAATCCACAGTGGTATAGTCAGTTTGTTCAAAAGGCAAGAGCAATGAGAATGGAAGCCTTTGAGTTTATGAACAAAGTATTAGAATATTGGGATATGACTTGGGAAGATATAGGATACAAAGTTGTACTTTCAGAAAATGCAAGTGATGATGTTTTAATATTCCCTATAAAAGCAATTAATGAAGCAGTTGAGATAGAGAAGTTACAGAAACTAGCAGGAGTTTAAAATGAGGTTTTTGGAGATATCAAAACCTTTGGTAACTCAACTACTCACTGAAAGTGTTTTTTTAGAGTCTAAAAATACTCATTTAGAGCATCTAGAAGATAATATTTTTAATAAAGGATTTGCTGGAGCCAAAGAAGCAGTAGACTATCTATACAGTCTACACGAAATGCTTGAAGGCAATTCTAAATCATCAGTTAATATGACAACAAAATGGGATGGTGCTCCAGCCATCATTGCAGGTAAAGATCCTCAAACAGGCAAATTTTTTGTAGGTACAAAAGGTGTATTTGCTAAAAAACCAAAAATTAATTTTACTAACAAAGACATAGATGTAAATCATGCAGATGTCGGTGATAAAGATGGTAGTGGTTTAAGAGAAAAACTCAAACTTGCTTTAAAATATTTAAATAGATTAAATTTTGACACAGTCGTACAAGGCGATATGTTATTTGCTGGACAAAGCGATATAAAAACAATTACATTAGATGACAAAGAGCATCTAGTGTTTAAACCTAACACAATCACTTATGCTGTTCCTAAAGACAGTGAAATAGGTAAACAAATATCAAATGCTGGTTTTGGTATTGTGTGGCATACAGAATATGTAGGCGGCCCTACACTTGCTGACACTGAAGCAAAATTTGGATTTGATAGTAGTGTGTTAGGACAAGCAAATGGTGTTTACCATAGAGATGCAATTATTAGAGATTTAAGTGGTACTGTTACTTTAACTAAAGATGAAAGTAGCAATATTATGAGTGCCATACAACAAGCAGACAGTTACTTAAAAAGCATAGATGCAGAAACATTTGCATGGTTAGAAAAAGGCACAGATTTAATTGGCAAAGACTTTTTACAACAATTAAAAGCACATGTCAATAATAATGTTAGAGCAGGTCAATTTGATGAGCCTACAAAATTTGCACAAGGGTTTGTGCAAAAGTATATAGATTTTATGACCAAAGAAATTGAAAAAGTAAAAACACAAAAAAGCATAGATGCTAAAACAGAAAAAATGGTACAAGGTGTTAAATTTATCAAAGAGCATGTTCCTGGAATAGTAGCAGTATATGATTTGTATTTAAAAATTATTGAAGCAAAAGTAAGGCTGGTTAAAAAGTTAGAACAGATAAGACAGATAGATACATTTGTTGAAACAGAGGATGGATTCGAAGTAACTGGAGAAGAAGGATTTGTTGCTGTTGATAGATTAGGCAATGCACTTAAACTAGTAGACAGATTAGAATTTAGCAGATTAAATTTTGGGTCAGGGAGACCTGGAGCATAATGTACGATTTTGAATTAATAAACCAAGAATTAAGTGAAAGCAGGTTATTTAGATATACCAGTTCTTTTGGTAATTTAACAGGTAGGACCATTGCTGACTTGTTGTATTTGAATACATTAATGTTAATGATGTTCGTACAAGATAAAGAACAACGAGATTATGCAGTGGCAGTAGCAAGAAAGACAGTACAGTATGGACCTTTTGCAGTTTTTAGAACTACTTCAACAGACTTGTACATGTTGGCTTTTGCAGTTAATCACCCTGATTATAAAAGTTTGAATATTAAAAACAAAGAAGAAAGTTTTTTAAAATCATTAAATTTTCAAAATAGAAGATATTATAATTTTTTGAAAAAAATGAGTACTGTAGAACCTAGTAGAAGTGAAGCATCTGCTTTCTTTATAAGGTTAGAAAATCAATTAAGTATTAAAAATTCATTGTACAAACAATTAAGACGTTTAATACTTGATTGGAAAGATTTAAAATACAGTCAAAAACAATTGGTTGTTTCAAAACTTTTACAGCAACTAAGGATTAAAGGCAGGGGTAGTGAAAACTTCGAACATTTAGTTGCAATGAAACGAGAAAGAAAATACAGTGATGCACCTAAATCAGATAGAAGTGTAGCAAAAACAGTGGCAGGCACAGCCGCTGGTGCTTATGTTGGTAGCAAGGTTATACCAAAACTTACTAGAAACAAATTAAGCAGTAGAACAGGTGCAGGTATTGGTGCAATAGCAGGTTACTGGGCAAGTGGCAGGCGTAAAAAGGTATAAATATTAGCATGTTAATTAACGAAATAATTAGATCCCCTGATAGTGAGAAAGATTTAAATTCTCTTCTTAGGCAAGAACTTGAAGACAAAATCGGTTCTGGTGGTAGAATTATGAACAAATATGTCAATCTCCCACAGCAGGCTACACTTACTAAAGCCGCAGGTTACTATGCAAGTGGTAGAGGTAAAGGTATGACAGTTGGAATGGCTGTTGATAAAGCAATTGGTGATTGGCATTCTGACCAAGAAGGTGACCCAGTAGATAAAAAAACTAAAAAAGATAGAAAGTTTTCTAGTGCTGGCATGGATTGGGAACGTTCTGATACAAAACTTAAAAGAGGTTGGAACCAATCAACACATAGAAATAAAAGCCCAGATGTAAAATTACCCAGTGTATCAGATATAGCAGACAAGGTACTTGGAGTAAAACAAGCAAAAACAGGCAAACAAACTGGTAGTAGTCTTGGTCAAAAGACTGCTAGACTCATTAGAGGCAGGACTAGATCCAAAGGATTTAACGATTAAAAACAGTTTTTTTGATAAATAAATGTAACGAATAGGCATACAGCCTTACATTTTTAGGAGAAAAAAAATGGCACAGACTCAAAACGCAGGCGCGGCAGTTGCCGCAGGACACGTAGGTGGAAAGGTATTCGCAGGTATCCAAATTGACTTTGGTGCTGATTGTTCAGCAAAATTGGCAGTTGGAAGTACAGTAGATGTAGTTATGAAGGCAATCCAAAACGAAGGTTTAACACCTTTGGCAATCGGTGCAGTAAATGACGTCGGTGGTACAGGACAAGGTCTTAAACTTATCTTTGAAGGCGAACACGGAACTGACACTTATGACGGAACTAACAGTGAAACCTTAGCGGCTCACTTGGAAGACGTTGTACAAGCATTAGGCACAGTTGACGGAGTCAACTTAGCAAGTGCGGCTGTTACAGCATTTGTCCTA
>MDTC01095805.1_pt1 | contig 13903 bp, 15 predicted proteins | sample 811181 | NCBI WGS metagenome assembly MDTC01 (sample SAMN05326644, study PRJNA326480) | marine metagenome | isolation source: seawater | place: Pacific Ocean: North | collected 2011
AAGAATTTTCTTGGGGCCCTTAGCTCAGTTGGTAGAGCACCTCCCTTTTAAGGAGGGTGTCGATGGTTCGAGTCCATCAGGGCTCACCAATATTTTTTACGTTTTTATTGGTGGATACTTTAAAATAATTTCATTAACCCAACCTGTTAAATTTTCTATTCTTTTTTTACTAGAAGGGTGTGTACTTAAAAACTGAGGTGGCTCTTTTCCTTTATTTTTTTCTGACATCCTTTGCCATAGTGGAATAGATTCTTTTACATTATAACCAGACAAAGAAGCAAATATTAAACCAAGATAATCAGCTTCAGTTTCTTGTTTTCTTCCAAATGGATTCATAATACCCAATTGAAATATATCAAAACCAGTATTAGATCCCACAGTGTTTCTAGTTCTATTTATAGCGCCTCCAAGAAAAATATCAGCAACAGTGGTTCCTAAATTAATCGTTAAGGCATGACTCTGCCTTTCTATCGAATGTTTTGCAACTGCGTGAGCAACTTCATGTCCCATTACAATAGACAATGCGTGAATATTTTTTGTTATTTTTAGTAGTCCTGTATAAACTGCTATTTTTCCTCCAGGCATACACCATGCGTTAACAACTTTATCATTATCAACTAAAATGTAATCCCAAGAAAAATTTTTAGTTGGATCTTCTTTTTTTTCTCTATCAAAAAACTCACTTACAGAATATTCAATTTTTTTACCAATCTCTTTAATTTCATCAAATTGTTTACCAGATGTTATTAATTTATTTTTGCTGCGAAAATTTTCATAAGCCGCTGCTGCTTGCCTATTCATAGTTGCTTCCGGATAAATTGCTAATTGACGTCTATCTGTAATAGGTACTTTGTTGCAAGATGGCAGTATTAGAGAACAGCAAGAACAACTAAATAATTCGAGAAATTTTCTTCTATTTATGCTATTATATTTCATTATAGATTCATGATATTAAATAATAAATTATTAATTGCAATTTTTATATTAATCATTCTATTTATTATTTATTCAAGTTATTCTTAAATGGAAAAAATTAAAACAAAAAAATCAATTTTCACTAGATTAAGAAATTATTTCCTTGCTGGAGCAGTTGTTCTTATACCTATAGCTATAACTTTATACCTAACCCTATTCTTTATTAAAATTTCTGCAAACTTATTACCTAAAGAGATAAATCCAAACAATTATTTACCCATAGATATACCTGGAATAGAAATTTTGATATCTGTAATTCTTATTATTTTCATTGGATGGCTTTCTTTATCTTTTTTAGGAAAAAAGATAATTGAACTTATAAATAATCTTTTAAAAAAAATACCAATTTTAAGAACAATATATTCAGCAATTGGTCAAATGACTGAAACTTTGACAAGTTCGAAGAATAAACAACAGAGCGTTGTTTTAATAGAGTATCCTAGAAAAGGATTGTGGGCGGTAGCTTTCGCAACTAAAGAAAACGAAGGTATTATTAAAAATAGCATCAAAGAAGAAGTGGTTAATGTATTTGTTCCCACCACACCTAATCCTACAAGTGGATTTCTTTTAATGGTACCAAAGAAAGATTTGATTTATTTAAATGTGACTTTTGAGCAAGCTTCAAAATTTATCGTTTCAGCGGGAACATCGGATCTTAATTAATTTTTACTATTAATAATATCCGCTTTATCAAATAACTTTAGAAGAAAATTATATTTTTCTAAATTAACATTATTTATTTCTAAGTATTTTACATGAAGCTCAGCTTCTTTAAAAATATCTTTGTGGTTAACAGGATCGGCTATCTTAAAATATTTAATACCACTTTGTTGAAACCCTATAATATCACCATAACCACGTAGTCTCATATCCTCTTCAGCAATCAAAAAACCATCATCTGATGATTTTAAAATTTTAATACGCTGAACTGCATTTTTACTCAAGCTTCCCTTAAAAAGAAGTATACACATGCCTTGTTTTTTACCTCTACCAACTCTACCTCTCAATTGATGTAATTGTGCTAAACCAAATTTATTTGCATTTTCAATTATAATTAAATTAGCGTTCGGAAAGTCAATTCCAACTTCAATTACAGTAGTAGAAACTAAAATTTTAATATCCTTTTTTAAAAATTTATTTAAAATTATCTCCTTTTCTATTTTGTCTAGAGCGCCATGAATAAGTCCAACTTTATTTGGAAATTTTTTATCTAAAAACTCATATTTTTTTTTTGCTGAAGTGTAATCTAAATATTGAGATTCATCTATAAGGGGACAAACCCAAAAAACCTGATTATCATTTAAAATTTGTTTTTTAATTAACGGCATTATTTCATTAATTTTCTCTTCTGGTTTACTTAAGGTAATAATTTTTTTTCTCTGTGCAGGTTTTTCTGTTATTTTAGAAATATCCATATCTCCGTATATTGTAAGCATCATTGTTCTTGGTATTGGAGTTGCAGACATCAAAAGAACATCACAATCATCACCACCTTTTTTTGCTAATTCCATTCTTTGATTTACACCAAATTTATGTTGTTCATCAATTATAATTAAACCAAGTTTTTTAAACTCTATTTTGTTTTGAAATAAAGAATGGGTTCCAATTATTAAATTAATTTTGCCATCTCTTAATTTATTTATTATATTTTTTTTTTTTTTATATTCAGTTTTACCGCTTATAAATTCGATAACAACGTTAGTTTTATTAAAAATTTTTTTTGATAATTCGAAATGCTGTCTCGCTAAAATCTCTGTAGGTGCCATTAAAGCACATTGAAATTTAGCTTCTATAGTATTTGATGCAGCGATCAAGGAAACTATAGTTTTTCCAGAACCAACATCTCCTTGCAAAATTCTAAACATCTTATTTTTTGACGCCAAATCCTCATTAATTTTCCTTACAACAAATTCTTGACTTTTGGTTAATTCAAAATCAAGATCTTCTTTTATTAAGTTAGAAATTATACCTTTAAAAAATTTAGGTTTTTTTTTTATTTTTTTAATTTTTTTTCTATTTACAGAAAGAACTAAAAGATGAGCCATTATTTCATCAAAAGCAATCCTTCTAAAATGAATTGAGTTAATATCTTTTTCATCATAAGCATTATGAATTTTCTCAATAGATTCTTTCCAACTAAAAAAATTAAATTTTTTAATTAAATTATTATCATGCCATTCATTAATATTTGGAATATTTTCTATAACTTGATTTATAATTTTATTATAAACTTTTTCTGTTAATCCATCAGACAATGAGTATTTAGGAATAACTTTTTGGACAGTTTCAATTTGTTCTAGTTTAGTTATATATTCAGGATTAGTCATTTGATACTTACCTCTAAAAAAATTTACCTTTCCACTAATAACTACCCATTCATTTAAAGGAAGAATTTTTCTTAAATATCCTTCTCTGCTGTTAAAAAAAACCAAGTCAATTTTACCAAATTCATCATCACAAATTATTTTGTTAGGGAGATTTCTAATACGTGGAAATTGATACTTGCAAACTTTTACTTTTGCTGTTTGTATTGAACCAATTTCTAATTTGTTTAATTTTACAAGATTTGATCTATCAGTATAAGAATATGGAAGGCTCCATAATAAATCATTTATTTTTTCTATTCTTTTATTCTTTAGGTATTTAGCAATTTTTTTTCCAACTCCTCTTAATATTGTTACCTCGTTAAATAAAAAATCTTTTTTTTCTACAATTTTCATTAAATTATATATAATACATTTTTATTATGAGTGAATTAGAATCGTTAAAAAAAAAATTGTTGTATAGGTCCAATTATAGAGGAACCAAAGAAATGGACATGCTTTTAAGTAATTTTGTAAGATTAAATATTGAGAAGTTAACAGAATCACAATTGTATGAATTGGAAGAATTTTTAAACTTTGAAGATGAGGATATTTATAATTATTATCAAAATAATATTTCTAACAAAAAAATTGACAATAATTCGATTAGCGTATTATTAAAAAAATTTAATGTATAGTTTGGCGGAGAGGGTGGGATTCGAACCCACGAAAGAGTTGCCCCTTCGCTAGTTTTCAAGACTAGTGCTTTCAACCGCTCAGCCACCTCTCCTTAATTTAATCAAGATAATCTTAATACTATCAATACAGGAAAATAACAATATGCATTAATCATACGCAAATACTAGTTTATACAATTATTTTATGGTAATCAAAAAAATGATCATTCTTTTAAAAAAAATATTTATAACATTCATTTTGTTTGTTCATTCAAGTAATCTATATTCAAATGAAGCAGGTTTTGATGATTGGTTAAATAACTTTAAAAAAGTTTCAAAAAATTTCGGTATTTCTGACAAAACAATAAATTTAACTTTTAGTAATATAAAATTTTTACCAAAAGTAATTGAATATGACAGATATCAACCAGAGTTTTATGAAGATACATTTACTTATATCAAAAAGAGAGCAAATAAATCTAAAACTAATAAAGGTGTTAAAATATACAATCAAAATAAATTTTTTATTGAAAAAGTAGAAAAAGAATTCTCTGTAGAAAAAGAACTATTAATTTCTTTAATGGGCATAGAAACTAATTTTGGAACATACCTTGGTAAAATGGATATTATTTCATCTTTAGCCACATTAAGTTTTGACAAAAGAAGAAGTGAATTTTTTACAAGAGAATTGTTAACTTTATTAAAATTAGTTGATGAAGGCAAAGTTAATACAAATATTTTATATGGATCTTGGGCTGGTGCTGTCGGCAATTTTCAATTTATGCCGTCGACTATTAAAAATTATGCTATTGATTATGATAAAAATACTGTTATTGAACTAAAGAAATTTAAAGATTCTTATGCATCTGCTTCAAACTATTTAAAAAAAATAGGTTGGAAAAAAAATGAACCTTGTTATCACAAAATTAATTTAAAAGAAGATGTACCAAAAAAATATCTTAATAATTCCGCGCGTGAATTAAAAAATAAAAAAAAATTAAAATATTTTAAGAAATACTTAAAAAACCCTGAAAACATAACTGATAACGATAATTTAGACGTAGCAATTATAACTCCAGATATAAATATAGTTAAAAATATTACAAATAAATTAGAGCCTGCTTATATAGTGTTTGATAACTATGAATTAATATTAAAGTGGAATAGGTCACTAAGATTTGCTTTAGCAGTTTGTACACTTAAAGATAAAATTAAAAATGAAATTTAAATTAATTGCACTATTTTTTTTATTAACGTATTGCACAACATATAGTGCAACTAATCAAAAAGTTTTGTATAACTCAAAAGGTTTTGCTTATATTTATAGTGATGATGATTATATAGAAAAGATAATAAATAAAAAATTTGATAATACACAAGAGTTGATAGGTCACGACACAATAAATAATGGAGTTTTAGTTCGAATAACAAATCCTATTACTAAAAAATCTATAATTTTAAAAAATTCCTCAAAAGTTAAATATCCTGATTTTTATAAAATTCTTATAACAGAACCAGTGGTAAATTTAATCGATTTAAATAAAAATATACCTTATGTTGAAATTCAAGTTATTAAAAAAAATAAATCTTTCGTAGCTGAAAAAGCAGAGACTTTTAAAGAGGAAAAAAATATCTCAAATAACGCTCCGGTTGAGAAAGTGCAAATCTCTAATATTCATAATACTAATTTAAAAAAAATTAAAAAAACGAGTAAATTTATAATAATTATCGGTGATTTTTATTCAGAGGAAACTGCTAGATCGTTAAAAAATGAACTTTCTAGTTCTCTACCAGATTTAGACAACAAAAAATTAAATATTAGTACTAATAAAAAAAATAGTATAAGATTATTAAGCGGTCCTTATAATTCTTTAAAATTACTAAAAAAAGACTACATTGAATTAAAAAAATATGGATTCGAAGAGCTGGATGTTAAAATATATGATTAGATATTTTTTTTTAATATTTTTCTTTTTAATTTTTGGTATTAACCAATCTTATTCAAATCCTAATATTAAAGCCAAAACTGCAATTCTTATAGATTATAATTCAGGAGAGATACTTTATGAGTTGGATCCAGATATTGTTATATATCCTGCTTCAATGACAAAAATAATGACATCAATTGTTGCCTTTGATTTATTAAAAGAAAATAAAATATCATTGGATGATAAATTTGTTGTAAGTGAAAAAGCTTGGAGAATGTCACAAAGCGGTTATTCTTCAATGTTCATAATGATCAACGATGAAATTTCAGTTGAAGATTTGTTAAGAGGTATAATAGTAGCCTCAGGTAACGATGCTTGTGTAACTCTAGCTGAAGGAATAGCTGGTTCAGAAGAAAATTTTGTTGAATTAATGAATGAAAAAGCCGCAGAAATTGGAATGGAAAGTACAACATTTGCGAATTCATCTGGAATAAACCACACAGATAATAATTCTACCGTAAGAGATATTGCATTAATGTCAGTATATTTAATTAAAAATTACCCTAAATTTTACGAGCTATATGAAGAGAAAGAATTTACTTGGGACAGGACAGGTGGAGATCCGATAACTCAATCTAATAGAAATAGACTTATATTCAAAAATATAGGCGTAGATGGTATTAAAACCGGATATTTAGCTCTTGAAAAATATTCACTAGCAAGTTCAATGAAAAAAGATACTAGAAGATTAATAGCAGTTGGAAGCGGATTTGAAAAACAAAGTCTTAGATCAAAAGAGTCATTAAAACTTTTAAACTGGGGTTTTAGAAACACAACTACTTACCAAGTGGCTAAAGTTGGAGAGACTACATTTGATATAAAAACTTGGCTAGGTGTATCTAAAAGCATCAAGGGTGAGACTAAGGAAGACCTTTTTGTCACAATAAATAAAAAAGATGTAAGACATCTCAAAACTATCATTGAATATGATGGTCCTATTAAAGCACCAATTAAAAAAGACCAAATATTAGCTAATTTAAAAATTTATAAAAAAGATGAATTAATTAAAAATGTAAATATATATGCAACTGAAGATGTTAAAAAAGTAAATATTTTTAGCAGTCTTTTAACTTCAATAAATTACTTGATATGGGGTGATGTTTAAAAAAAAACCTTACTTTATTGTTTTTGAAGGTATTGAAGGATGTGGCAAATCTTATCAAAGCAATAAATTATATAAAAAATTAAAAAAAAAAGGTTTAGATGTTATTTCCACAAGAGAACCTGGTGGAACGAAAAGTTCAGAATTTATTAGAAGTTTGATTTTAAAAGATTATTTTACAAAAAACAAAAAAGAAAAGTTTGATAAGTATACTGACACTCTCCTATATTTAGCATCAAGAAACGAACATGTTAAAAATAAGATTATTCCATCACTAACAAAGAAAAAGATAGTAATTTGTGATAGATTTATTGACTCGACTTTTGCTTATCAAGTACACGGAAAAAAAGTTAAAAAAAGTTTTATTGATAACATACATAAGATAATTTTAGGTAATTTGAAACCTAATCTCACATTTATACTAAAAGTTAATTACAAATCATCATCAGAAAGATTAAAAAAAAGAAAAATTAAAAATAGATACGATAAATTTAAAAAGTCATTTTATTTAAAAGCTCAAAAGGCTTTTTTAAAAATATCTAAAAATAAAAAAAACTATATTGTTCTCGATGCCTCTTTTAATTCTTCCCACGTTGAAAATACAATCTTTAGAATTGTGGCACAAAAAATTGGTTTAAAATGAAGATAGAAAATGTTTTAGATACAAAGAACTCATTAGAACTTTACGGCCTTGATAATTATTTAGACAATCTGATCTCATTATTTGAGAAAAAAAAATTTCCTAAAATATTATTATTAACTGGTGTAAAAGGTTTAGGTAAAAATACTTTAATTAATCATTTTTTATCTTATGTTTTTGATAAAGAAAATTACAATATTGAAAAAAAAATAATTAACAGTAATGCTAAATATTTAAATTTTTACAAAAATAATTTATTTGAAAATATTATTTATTTACAAGGTGACTCTAATAATAAAATCAAAATCGAAGATGCTAGAAATCTTAAATCTAAAATATTAAAAAAATCTAGTAATAATCTACCAAGATTTATTATTCTTGATGATATAGAACTATTTAATAAAAATAGTTTAAATGCTCTATTAAAGACAATTGAAGAACCTTCAAAAAATAATTTTTTTGTTCTAATTAATAATTTACAACATCCTATTCTTGAAACAATAAAATCACGAAGTTTAGAAACAAAATTTTTTTTACCTTTGGATAAAAGATTATCAATTATTAATTCTTTAATAAAAAAAAATAAATTGAAAAATATTATAATTGATTATAAAAATATTGATATTACCCCAGGTCATTTTATTCTATTTCATTTTTTATGTGAGGAAAATAAAATAAATCTAAATAAAGATTATTTGAAAAATATAAATTTATTAATTAAACTATTTAAAAAAACAAAAAATAGATATTACATTTTATTAATAAATTTTATTATAGAAAATTTTTTTTATACAAAAATAAAATTAAAAAATAAAAACATAAACGATTTGATTAAAAAAAGATTACAAGCATCTAAAACAATTGATAATTTTTTAGTATACAATATAACGCAAAATTCTTTTATTAATTCAATTTCAGAAGTGATACATGACTAAGAAAAATTTTTATTATATTACTACACCTATATATTATCCTTCAGGGAATCCACATATGGGTCATGCTTATTCTAGTATAATTGCTGATGTTCTTGCTAGATTTAAACGATTAGAAGGATATGAAGTATTTTTTTTAACAGGAACAGATGAACATGGTCTAAAAATACAAAGAGAATCAGAAAAAAACAACATGAACACAAAAGATTTTTGTGATGGGTTATCATACAAATTTAAAGAATTAACAAAAATATTAAATTTATCTAACACTGATTTTATAAGAACTACCGAAAAACGTCACTTCAAGTCAGTTGAGGCAATCTGGAACAAGTTAGTTGACTCAGGAGATATATATTTAGATAAATATAGTGGTTGGTATTCTGTTAGTGACGAGGCTTATTATGATGAGGATGAAATAATTGAAGTTAATGGTATAAAAAAATCAAAATCATCTGGCTCTAAAGTGGAGTGGGTTGAAGAAGAGTCTTATTTTTTTAAACTTTCATCTTGGACAAAAAAATTACTAAAACACTATGAAGAAAATCCAAATTTTATATTACCAAAATCAAGGGCAAATGAAGTAATTAGTTTTGTAAAAAAAGGTTTAAAAGACTTATCTGTAAGCAGAACTTCATTTTCATGGGGAATACCAGTGCCAAAAAATAATAAACATGTGATATACGTTTGGCTTGACGCTTTAACAAATTATATAAGTGCTTTAAATTTTCCAAACGAAAAAAATGAATTGTATACTAAATTTTGGCCCGCTAGTGTTCATATAATAGGAAAAGATATTTTGAGATTCCATGCTATTTATTGGCCAGCATTTTTAATGGCTGCTAAAATTAAATTGCCAGTAAGAATATACGGACATGGTTGGATACTATCTGATGAAAAAAAAATGTCAAAATCTTTAGGAAATATTTTAGATCCAATAGAAATTATTAAAAATTATGGAATAGATCAAATGAGATATTATTTAATCAAAGAAGTGTCATTAGGTAACGACGGAAATATTTCTTTGATTAATTTAAAAAATTGTATTAATAATGATTTAGCAAATAATTTTGGCAATCTTTGTCAAAGAGTGTTTTCATTTATTGAGAAAAATTGTAATAACAAAATCCCTGAACAAAAAAATGAAATTAAAAATCAAATTAATTCTAAAAGTAAACTTAAGAAAGATATACCTAATCTAATAAAACTAATAGATAAGCAAGATTTAACAACATATATTAAAAAGGTGGTCGATTATTCATTTGAAGCTAATAAATATTTTAATGACTCAGAACCGTGGGCTGTAAAAAAAATCAGTCCAGAAAAAATGAAAACTATAATCTTCACTGTTGTGGATCAAATTAAAGATATTAGTATATTATTAAGTCCAATAATGCCCATATCTTCAGATAAAATTTTAGAGTCAATAAATATTGATATAAAACATCGAACCATAGAAAGTATTATAAACAAAGATGTACTAAATTGTAAAATAGAACTAAAAAAACCAGAAATTTTATTTAAAAAGATAGAAAATGATAATTGATTCACATTGCCATTTAACTTATGAGCCGATGTCTTCATCCTTAGATGAGACAATTAAAAGAGCTAATATTGAAGGTGTTAAATATCTTTTAACTATTTCTACTGAGGATAAAAGTTATCAAAAAATCTTAGATATTTTAAAAAAATATGATTGTGTATATGGAACTTATGGTATTCATCCTCATGAAGCAAAAAATCACCTAAGAATAAATTCAAAAAATATTATTGAAAAGATAGGTAAAAGTAAAAAGATTATTGGAATAGGAGAAACAGGATTAGATTTTTATTACAATCACTCAAACAAAAAAGATCAGATAACATCATTTTTAGAACATATAGAGGCTTCAAAACAAACTAATTTACCCTTAATTATTCACACAAGAAATGCAGAAGATGAAACTTTAGAAATTCTAAAAAAAGCTAAAAAAAAAGCAGATTTAAAAATTCTAATTCACTGTTTTACTGGTACTAGAGATTTTGCTTTTAAACTAATAGATCTAGGAGCCTATATATCTGCGAGTGGCGTTATTACTTTTAAAAAATCAATGGAATTAGCAAAAACTTTTAAAGAGTTACCAAATAATAGAATTTTAGTTGAAACTGACTCACCTTACCTTGCTCCAGTCCCTTTTCGTGGAAAACCTAACGAACCTAGTTATATAACAAATACTGTTAAATTTTTATCAGATTTGAAGAAAACATCATTTGATGATTTTTCTGATATTACTACACAGAATTTTTTTAACCTATTTGGAAAACTGAATTGATAAAAAAATTTACAATTTTAGGCTGTGGCAGTTCATTAGGTTCTCCTTGGATAACAAATTATAGCGGGAGTCTTAAAAAAGACCCAAAAAATATTAGGTCGAGATGTTGTGCGCATATTCAATATGGTAATTTGTCAATTTTGGTAGACACTTCGCCAGATATTAAAAATCAAATTTTAAAGAATAAAATTAAAAATTTAGATGCTATTATTTACACACATGAACATGCAGATCAAACATCTGGAATATTTGAAATGAGACCTTTTTATTGGAAAAATAAAAAAAAAATTCCAGTTTACGGTAGTAAAAGAACAGCGAAGGTTTTGAAAAAAAATCACACTTTTTGCTTTATTCCTAAGCATGGTTACAAGCCTATTATGAAACTTTTTTCAATAAAAGATAATTTTAACATTAAGAAAAATAAAACAATTATTTCAATAAAAGCATTTAATGTCAGTCATGGAATGATTAATGCAACTGGATATTTATTTGATAAGGTAGCGTATTTAAGTGATTGTAATAAAATCCCTAATAAATCAATGAAACTCCTAAAAGATCTTAATTTTCTAATAATTGATTGTTTGAGAAAAAACAAACATCCATCTCATTTTAATTATGATGAAGCTTTAGAAATTATTAATATTCTTAAACCAAAAAAAGCTATATTAACAAATTTGCATACAGATTTAGACTATAATTATCTAAAAAAAAAACTTCCTACAAATATTATTCCCGCACATGATGGATTAAAATTTAATTTTTAATTTCTCTTTCAATAATATTTATAAATTTTTCAGATGTCGGTTTTGTAAATGATGCAAAAGTATCTATGATTTTGCCATTTTTGCTTATAATTATTTTATGAAAATTCCATTTTGGAATAGCTGCAATACCATGGTTTTCTTTAGCCCATTTATAAAATGGATGAGCTTTTCCTCCAATGACATTAATTTTTTCAGTTATAGGAAAATTTATTCCAAAATTAGTTTCACAAAAATCTTTAATTTCTCTATTGGTTCCTGGTTCTTGCTTAAAACTATTAGTTGGAACTCCAATGACAATTAAACCTTGATCTTTATAATTGTTCCAAAGTGTTTGAAGATTTTCATATTGTGGAGTGTAACCGCATCTACTTGCAACATTTACTACTATTATAACTTTTTTTTTGTAGTCGCTTAATTTAATGTAATTACCATCTATACCTTTGAATTCAAACTCGTATGCGAGTTTTGAATAATTTGCCTTCGCTGCGTTAAATAATCCAAACATAAAGATTAATACTACTATAATTTTTTTCATTATCTTATTTTAAATGCTTTTAATAAAGCATCTATAGGCAATATGACACAATTTATTCTACTTGCATACTTTTTGTTGTAAAGGACTTTGAATTCTTTAAATTTTATAGGTAAATCAAATTTTTTTGTTTTAATCTGTTTTTTTAAATTTTTAATGTCATTTAAGCAAAGTTTTTTTATTTTTCTTGATAATAAATTTGCTGAAGCTTCACATAAAATACAAGACTCTGTTTCATATCTCATTGACTTAATTTTTTTTTTTTTTACTACAATTTCAATCTTAATTAAGTCTCCACATAAAGAATTCTTAGCGATAGATTTGTGAGTAAAAATATTTTTTAATCCAAAATTTTTACTATCAGAAACAATCTTAATAATTTGTGAATTAATCATTTTTTTGAAAAAATTAATAGAAGAACATAGCCAAAAACAGTTGAAAGTAGTGATCCAGCTAAAACCCCGATTTTTACACCATCAATATATTGCATATCATTTGCAAAAGCTAAATTTCCAACAAATAAACTCATTGTAAATCCAATTCCAGTAAGTATAGATACAGCGTAAAAAGCTGGCCATGTTGATTTATTAGGTTTGTCGGCAAATTTTAATTTTACCGATAAATATGATAACGCGAACACTCCAATTTGTTTTCCAAAAAAAAGTCCCAAAACAATTCCAAGAGGTACAGGATTTAGTAAAGTTGAAAAAGTCAAACCCTCAAGTGAAACACCTGCATTTGCAAATGCAAAAATTGGCATAATTCCAAATGCTACATAAGGAGACAAACCATGTTCTAATTTTAAAAGTAAAGAATTTTTATTTATTTTAGTGTTATGCGGTATAGTTAAAGCAAGTAAAACTCCTGCTATGGTCGCATGAATACCTGATTGATGTGTAAAATCCCATAAAAATATTCCAACTATTAAATAGGGTAAAAAATTACTTATTTTAAATTTATTTAATATAATTAAAATTATTAATGCAACTAACATTAATACTAAATAAGTGACTTGGATATTTCCAGAATAAAAAAAAGCTATTATGACAATTGCACCTAGATCGTCTATAATTGCTAGAGCTGTTAGAAATACTTTTAGAGAAATAGGAACTCTTTTACCTAATAAAGACAATACACCTAAAGAAAAGGCAATGTCTGTCGCAGAAGGGATTGCCCAGCCATTTAAAGTTGTACTATCAGAATAATTAACAGATATATAAAAAAGCGCAGGTACAGCCATACCACCTACAGCTCCAATAATTGGCAATAAGGCTTGTTTTGGATTAGATAATTCACCTTGTATAAATTCTCTTTTAATTTCTAACGAGACAAAGAAGAAAAAAATTGCCATTAGGACGTCATTTATCCAATGTAGAACGCTTAATTTTAGTCCAAAATTTTCTGTTCCAAGAGTTATATATTTTTTTAAAATTGAAAAATACTCGTCACTATAAGATCCATTGCTTATTATTAATGCTAGAATTGCAGCCATTAAAAGCATTATTCCAGATGAAGCTTCTAATCTAAAAAAATCCCTAAAAGGTTTAGTAATAAGTTGGATCATAGTTACTATTTACTTCTATAATGAGTATCTTTCAATTGCCAAAAAGGCATAATTAACCTATAAAACAGACGATCGGGGCGTAGCGCAGCCTGGTAGCGCATCTGGTTTGGGACCAGA
>MDTC01100761.1_pt1 | contig 13902 bp, 6 predicted proteins | sample 811181 | NCBI WGS metagenome assembly MDTC01 (sample SAMN05326644, study PRJNA326480) | marine metagenome | isolation source: seawater | place: Pacific Ocean: North | collected 2011
AAAGATGTCTCGAATGAAGTACATTGTCGAAGCTTTGGCGATGGAGGAGGAGGAGGAGGAGGAGGAGGAGAAGAAGAACGCCGCCGCCGCCAAAACAACAACGACGACGACGACTTCGGCGAGCGAGTTATTCGTGCGCTTAGTCACCACCCGAGAGAAGAAGACGACGAAGAAGGTGGACGAGGAAAAAGACGACATGGAAACATTCGTCGCCGCCGTCTCGAGAGAAAATCAACACTCGAGAACGGACGTCGTCTCGGCCGCGCGAGATTGCCGAGATTTTCCATCGGAGACGGTACTCATCGACGCGCGATCACCGGGCGAGTTTCGAAAAGGGCACATACCGAACGCGTGCAATGTTGCGCTGTTTGAAGACGAGGAAAGGGAAGTCGTGGGGACGCTGTTTGCGAAACGAGGGAGGAAAGCGGCGATGGTGAAAGGGATGGACTTCGTGAGAGAGAAGTGGGAAGAGTTGATTGAAAAAGCGCAGAGAGAGGTGGACGAGAAGAAAAAATCACGTGGCGATGATGAGACGAAAAAGAAGATGCGAGTGTACGTGCACTGTTGGAGAGGGGGCATGCGGTCGTTGTCGCTCGGATGGTTGTTCGGTGAGCGGTTGCGGAAAGAGGACGTGGAGTTTGTGCACGTGGTGAATGGTGGGTATAAAGCATTTCGGACGTGGGTTTTGAGTCGGTGTGGAGATCCTTTGAAAGTGGACGAGAGGTTGTTGAACGGAAGAAAAGCCAGTAGAGGAGGAAGAAGTTCAGGCGGCGATGGTGACGATTTTGGATTGGCCGCCGAAGACCAAGAGGACGACGGAGTAGATTTGGATTTAAAAAACAGCGGAATTCATAACAATAAAAATCATCCCAAGAATCTTAAAAAAAAGGATAGCGTTGGCAGCGAGAAACATCCAAACGACGATCCGTCCGCGCCGCAGGTGTTGACGAACGTGCCCGCGCCGAGAGTATGCATAATCGGTGGACGAACAGGCGTGGGGAAGACTCGTTGTCTTTTAGCGTTGGAAAGATTACAAAACGAACAGATTATCGATTTAGAAGGTTTAGCAAATCACTCTGGGTCTGCGTTTGGATGGGTCGGGAAAGCTGCACAACCAACCTCGGAACATTACGGGAACGAAGTGGCGTTCGCATGGGACGCGTTAGATCCTAAGCGGTGGGTATTCATCGAAGACGAAGGGCCGCACATCGGAAAATGTTCGGTCGATCCGAAATTGTTTCAAAGGATGCGAACAGCGCCTTTGATTTTACGATTAGTGTGCCCGTTAGAGTTGAGGGTGCACACGTTAGTGAGCGATTACGCGACGGACGAATTGCGAGCACAGGAAGGGTGGATGGATGGCATGAGAGAGGCGTGCGAAAAAATGACAAAAAGAATCGGCAGCGAGAAGCAAAAAGCGTTGAAAAACTCGTTAGAAAGCGGCGATTGGGCCGCCGTCGCCGAAAAGTTGTTAGAATATTACGACGGGTTGTACGATAAACATCTGGCGATGAAGCGCGACGATAGTAAAAAACATCGAAGGAAGCAAAAACAATTCAAAGAAATTCCCATGAATACCGATGCAACTGGCGAAAACGTCCAGAAACATGTTGGGGCTGCATCGAACGATATCTCATCCGAGACGTCAGCAGGTGGTGGTAATAAAGAGAGACATGGCACGGTCGTTGACGTCGAAGTCTTTCCAGACGAAACCGGACGCAACATCGACGAAACGCGATTATGTAGAGACGTACAAATGGCGGTGGCTTTATTCGAGTTGACGAGTCAGAAAATAGACGAAGAGTTGGAAGATTTGCAAAGTGCAATAGATGGATGATAACAAAAGTAGAAGTAGGAGTACTACCGGTAATAATACAGTAATAGTAGTGCTTAAAATGTTTTATAATCCAAATACGTGTTCGTAGAAAGTGTTGTTGATACATTGTTAAAGAAGTGTGCTTGCTGGTTTAAATATAAAGTACGTTCCACGCGCGATGGACTTTTTCTTCCTCACACATTTATTCTCTTATTATCCGGCAAAAGAAGCGCGCGATCTTTACGTTGCTATTACTTCTTCGCCATCACTTTGTGTGTGCGTGTGCGTGTTTCAAAAAAGTCGCTCGTGCGGTTTGCGATGAGAACGATCATTCCATCGATGGTTTCTCGATTACCTTTGTTTTTGTTCTCGAGTCCTCATCCTTTCCGGCAACATCTCCTTCGGCCTAACGTACTTGAACCCTCTCTTCTCTCTCCTCTCTCGTATCCCATCCACGATCTCCTCCAACCTTGGCATTCTCTTCTCCTTCAACTTACTAAACACCTCCTCGCCGTCGTAATAAATCTCAAACGCCCCGGTATTCCCAAAATTCTGTCTCAACAGGTTCCCGACGAAGTGAATGGTTAACATGGAGTGCATCTTATTGGTTTCCATGGAGGTGACCCAGTCGGGAACGCGCGTCCCGACTGGCGAAAACTCGCGAAAAAATTGGGAGCCTCTGAACGTCATGCCAACCATCCCTATTTGCGCGTAACTCGTCAATCGCGTCAGTATTCTCATCGGACGTTTTGGTGGGAAATTCGTCCCCACGATGTCCACGTCTTCCCCGAAGTGGTGCGAACAAATCTGTCTCACGTGTTCGAACCCACCTCGATACTGTCAGGATTGACAGAACGAGATGTGGATTTTATCGCCCATCGAGCGCGCGTCCGTCCCAACACCGAGAGGGTCGCTTTTCGCCACCAGGTCGTCGCCAATCGCATCGTCGCGCAGTCCAATCGCCAGGGAGAGACCGACGAACGCGAGGAGGAACAATTTGGAAAAGGATTTCGATGCTGCTGCTGCTGCTGCCGATGACGATGCGGTTGGTGGATGCGCGACTTTTGCATCATCGTCTTCCTCGCGCGGCACACCCTTCGCGTCGTCGGCGTTTCCCTCCGTCGCCATCGTTTTCGTCAAACGTCGTCGCCCGGGGAATCCGAAACGTAGTAAGTCACACCACCACCGCGGGGCTTTTGCGAGAAGGTCGATGCGATCCGCGATAGAAAGAATGTGACGGTGTTGGTGGTTTGTTTGTTTTCGACCCTTTTTTGACTTTTTTTTGTCCTTTCTTTTCCCCTCTCTTTTTTTGTCCCTCTCTTTTTTTCTCCTTTCTTTTTTGTATTTTTTTTTTCACTTTTAGAAAGAAAGGACGACATTTGAGTAGTATTGGAGCCACAAGACGACGACGAAGAAGAAGAAAAAGAAGAAGAAGAAGAGAAAGCATGGAAGACGCGTTCGCGCGCTCGATCGGCGAGGTAACTTTGACGGCGTCTTTCTATTTTTTTTTTCGTTTTCGGTTTCGGCTTGAAGAAGAAGAAGAAGGATGATTATATGTGATTTTGATTTTGATGATGATGTGATGGGGTCTCTCTTTCTCTTTCTCTCTTTCTCTGAATGGGACCTCTTGCCGTCGTCGTCTTCGCGCTGACGAGACCCTCTTTCCTTTCCTCCCCTCCAACGCGTTCCGTTTCTTTCGCTTCTTCCAGGTGCTGGACTACCATCAAGTGGACGCCAATCGCGGATTGTCGGAAAAGACGAATCACATCGAGAAACTTCGCCTGCGATTTGGCGCGAACGAAATGCTCGAGGAGAAAGGGCAAAATTTTATAAAGTTGATTTTAAAGCAATTCGACGATTTACTGGTGAAGATATTAATCGTCGCCGCGATCGTGAGTTTTATATTAGCAGCGGTGGATGGAGACGGAGAATTAGCGTTCGTGGAGCCGACAGTGATTGTTTTGATATTAATCGCGAACGCGACGGTCGGGGTGGTCACGGAGACAAACGCCGAGAAGGCAATCGAGGAGTTAAAGGCGTACCAGGCGGATTTAGCAACGGTGTTGAGAGACGGACGGTTGCGAGTGGTGAAAGCGAGCGCGTTAGTACCTGGAGATATCATTGAACTCGCGGTTGGTGCAAAAGTACCAGCGGATTGTAGGATTATTGGGATTTTGAGTTCGACGTTGAGAGTGGATCAGGCGATTTTGACCGGCGAGAGCGGAAGCGTGGAGAAGGAGGCGGGGCACATAGAAGATAGCGAACGAGCCAGAAGAGCGGTGGTTCAGGATAAAACGTGTTTGTTATTTAGTGGGACAGTAGTGAGCGTTGGGAGAGCGAGGGCAGTCGTCGTCGGGACTGGGTTGAACACGGCGATTGGGAAGATTCGAGACGCGATGAAAAATCACGGCGGCGGAGACGACGAGGAAGAATTGACGCCTTTGAAGAAAAAATTGGACGAATTTGGGAGATTGTTGAGTAAAGTAATCGCGGTGGTATGCATTTTGGTGTGGGTGGTAAACATCGGACATTTCGGCGACCCTTTGTACGGTGGGTGGTTTCGAGGGATGGTGTACTATTTGAAAATTGCGGTGGCGTTAGCGGTAGCGGCTATTCCGGAAGGTTTACCGGCCGTGGTAACGACGTGCTTAGCGCTAGGGACTAGAAAGATGGCAAAAAGACACGCGATTGTTAGATCGTTGCCGTCGGTGGAGACTTTAGGATGCACGACGGTAGTGTGCTCGGATAAGACGGGGACTTTGACGACGAACGCGATGTGTGTGCAAAAGATATGCGTGGTGGATCGCACGAAGCAAAGAAGTAGTAGCAGTAGGAATGGTGGCAGTAGTGCGAATGCAGGTAGTAGCACTTCTTTATTAAGAGAGTTCGATGTGGAAGGAAACTCGTACGCGCCGAACGGATTGATTCTCGAAGCGTCCAACGGCGTCATTTCTCCAAGACAACAACGGTTCAATCCCATCAACAAAGACGTGGTGAAACACCCGGCAGATTTACCGTCGGTCCTGCACTTATCCATATGCGCATCTTTGTGTAATGACTCGACGCTGACGTTTGATTTGAATAAGAGAGAGTTTGTGAAAATCGGTGAATCGACCGAAGTCGCTTTGCGAGTTCTTTCCGAAAAGATTGGTCTCCCCGGTTTTGACGCCATGCCGTCCGCCTTGACAAAGCTTTCTGAGCAAGAACGCGCGTCATATTGCGCCGCTTACTGGGCAGGGCAATTCAAACGAGTCGAGCAACTTGATTTCACTCGAGATCGTAAAATGATGAGTACCTTGTGTTCTCGAAAAGGAACAAATATTTTGTTTTCCAAAGGCGCTCCGGAGGCGGTGTTGGCAAAATGTACCAACGCTCTCACAAACGCCAAAGGCGCGGCAGAACCAATGAACGATCAAGTTCGCAAAGATCTGAACGATGTTCTCGCGAAATACGCGAAAACTTCTTTGCGCGTTTTAGCTTTAGCCATGCGTCCAATGCCGGCGAAACAAACGCAAATCGATGCGGAGGATGAAAACGACTTGACTTTTCTCGGTTTTGTCGGCATCGCGGACCCGCCGAGAGCAGAAGTTGCTCGCGCGATTGCCACGTGCAGAGGCGCGGGCATTCGGGTCGTCATGGTAACAGGGGATAATAAAACGACGGCAGAGTCTATCGGCGCACAAATCGGCCTCATCGAAGCGGACGCGTTTGGCGAACCAATCGTTCCGGACGGCGCGAGTTTACAAGGCGTAGACTTTGAAGAGTTGAAATCTGAACGCGAAAAATCTGAAGCCGTGACGCGTTTGTCCATTTTTAGTCGCGTTGAACCCGCACACAAGGCAAAATTAGTGGAACTGTTAAAGAATCAAAAACATGTTGTCGCTATGACTGGGGACGGTGTTAACGATGCCCCGGCTTTGAAAAGAGCCGACATTGGCGTCTCCATGGGTTCCGGCACGGAGGTCGCGAAACACGCGAGCGATATGGTTCTTGCCGACGACAATTTTGCTACCATCGTTTCCGCCGTCGCAGAAGGTCGTGCTATTTACGACAACACTAAAGCCTTTATTCGGTACATGGTTTCCTCGAACATTGGCGAAGTCGTATGTATCTTCATCGCGGCAGCGTTGGGCATGCCGGAAACCTTGTGCCCGGTACAACTCTTGTGGGTGAACTTAGTCACGGACGGTTTACCCGCCACCGCACTCGGGTTCAACAAACCCGATAGAGATATCATGCGACAGCGCCCACGATCTCCTACGGAACCCATCGTTGACTCTTGGCTCTTCATCCGATACTTGATTGTTGGCGTTTACGTCGGCATCGTCACTGTCGTCGCTTTCGCGTGGTGGTTCATGTACTTTGAAAACGGCCCACTTCTCTCCTGGAGCGACTTGACCTCGTTCGAGCAGTGCGTAGAAGGTGCCCACGATTATTCGTGTCAAATATTTAAGGACCGCCGTCCTTCGACCATGTCCATGACTGTTCTTGTCACGGTGGAAATGTTCAATGCGTTGAACGCCTTATCGGAAAACTCGAGTTTATTGAAACACCCACCTTGGTCCAACAAATGGCTCTTAGGCGCTATCTTCATCTCCATGGCTTTGCACGCGATGATATTATACGTTCCTTGGATGAACATCACCTTTAGTGTGAGCTATTTATCCTGGCAAGAATGGAAAGCGGTTTTATGGCTCTCCTTCCCGGTCATCGTCTGCGATGAAATTTTGAAAGCGCTTACGAGAAAATTCAAAAAGCGCGGTAGGTATTTTGGGCGTTTAGGTTTCGGTAGCAGTAGGAAAGCAGATTTGCTTCCCACTAGACACGGTATCGGAGCGGCTATTATTAGCGGGAGTAGCCCGAAATTTCACAATCAGCTCTCGCCACATACGATGTAGTAAAGCGCATGTAGTACTATAGATATGGACTTGAGGTACTCGTACCTAAGCACAACGAACTCGTTGATGTAATTATTATTATTCGAGAGAAGAAATTCTTTATAATATCCGCGCGCGCATAAAATCCCTCCTCTCTTTCTGTCTCTTTCTTTCTGTCGTCCATGCCGTCGTCGTCGTCGTCGCGGCATCGCCAGACGCCAGAAAAAAAGCTTTCCATCTGTTTCGTGTCCGATTTCTTCCTCCCGCACATCGGGGGCGTCGAATTGCACATCGCGCATCTCGCGTCCGAGCTTCGCAGACGAGGGCACAAGGTGTGCGTGTTCACGCACTCGTACAACGACGATTCAGACGACGACGACGACGATTCAGACGACGACGACGACGCCTTTTTCTGTGTCGTTGGAAGATATATATATATATATATATAGAGGGTTTGTGGATACCTTTAGTCGTCGTCGTAATAAAGGCTTTGGGGAGAGAAGCGAATTGGTTTTGGATAGTGATATATCGTCATGAGAACATCATCGCATTCTTCTTCTTTTGAGCTCCGGAGCGCGACGACGACGACGACGACGCGGAGGAGGAGGAGGAGGAGGAGGACGTCCGTGCTCGTGACGAACGTGGCGAGATCGAAAGGCTTACGCCGACGGTCGAAGGATGGACCGAATCGGTCTGGGAAGGTGTCGTTTTTCATCACGGTGACGAGACGGAGGAATAGTAGCAACGGCATGGACGCGAATACGAATAACGCGAAGAGCAAGACAACTCCAATAACGACGACGACGACGAATAGGGACGACACCAACGATGATTCAATTGTAGAAACGACTTCAACGAATAAAGAAACCGTGGCGGTTATCGGCGCGCTAGATGCCTTCGGCGGATGGGACTCTAGAGAGTGTTTACAACTCGTCCAAACTCCAAATGACGCAGACAAATGGACCGGGAAAATCGATTTATCCCACGACGACGCGTCGAATAAAACAGAACTGAAGTTGGTGTTACTCGATCAGTTTCAAAACGTCATTCAATGGTCGCCCGGCGAGTCGTTTTACGTCGAGTTGCCGGAAAGATGCGTAAATTACGAAATAACCATCGATTGGCCCGTAGACGACGAGAGATTGACCGCGAGTTCTACGGCGAAAGTAGAAGTGAAAGCATCGGAGAATAAAATCGAAACTGGAGGGGCATGGTTAGCATGGGATGGACAGAAACCGACGGCGGAGCAAGTCGACGCCATGAATGCGTCGATAGACGAAGCAGAGAAGGAAGAAGTCGTCGAGGCTACGAAAGATGATGATGATGACGATGACGACGAGAACGACGATGGAAATGAAGAAAGAGGAGCAAAAATGAGTCGAAGGGATGGCGACGATGACGGTAATAACAGCGAAGAAGAAGAGGAACAAGAAGGGGAAGAAGAAGAAGAAGAAGACATGACAACCCTGCACAATGATTTAGCGGTTGAGTTAGGCTACAGTCCCGGTTCGCACTTGAGCGGTATCAAAACGGGGCTAGAAACTGAAATCGTGTATTCCGCCGCCGATAGATCCCGAGGGCGGGGCGTGCGAATCGGTGTTTTAGAAGAAGGCGAGCTCGTTGAAATTTGGTCCGAACACGGTACGGAAGTTGGTAAAGGGATGCGCGTCGGAGACGTGTACATCGGTACCGTCGCTCGAGTCATGAAAGGCATGAACGCGTTGCTCGTGGACTTAACCGGAAAAGGGCCACCGTACGCTTTATTGCAAAAAGGTATCGACTCACCAGCCATGGCGTGGAAAACAAAAATCGATTGGGTCGATCGACCTGACGGGATGTACGTGCCGGCAAGAATCAACAGGGCTAAAGGTTTACTACGGAAAGCGAGAAAATTGAAGTTGTTACAAGAGGAGTATGGGAAAGATGCCGTCGCGAAATGTTCAAAAAAGCAGCTGAAAGAACTGATGAAAACATCCGAGTTGATTAAAGAGTGGGAAGAAAAGCAGCTGTTTGAAGAAGAGTACGACAGAGCGATTAACGGGAGCGCAGACCAGAATGATGACGATAATGATATCGATGACGATTTATCGACTACGTCCAACATTGGCCCAGCAAAAAAACGGTGGAAAAGTGGCGAATGGGGCGATTTATGGGACGGCAGCAGTGAGTCCTCGTCGAGTAAAGAGAAAAATTTATTAAATCGCGCGCGCGCGGCTGCTGAAGAAGCGGCTGCTGAAGAACCGTTAAAGAATACCTTGAGGTCTGGATCTTCCGAGTCGTGGCGAGGGGCTGGCGGGCGCTCGCCGGCGTCTCATCGTCGTTCAATGACTCGTGACGGTGAAGATGAAAACGACAACCGATATGGCGATGCCGACAATGAAGGTAAAGGTGATGAAAGCATACAAAGAGACCAAATAGGAGACCAAATACCGTTAGTCTCCTTGGAACCGTGGCGTTTAGATTTGTCTGCCATCAAAATGGAACTCGCAGCGATGAAATCCGTCGAACTCGCATTGGAAGCGCCAACCAATGAAGCATTGGATTTCGAATCGGACGAGTTTATGGCGAGCGTTGCCAGTCAAATGGATGACATCGAAATGGACGAAGAAACTGGCGAGATTATGGAGGAGTGGATAGAGGATGACGGGGAAGATGGCATGGAAATCTTATTTGGCGCGGAAGAAGTCGAAGTTGATGAAAGCATTGATTTTGAAGAAAGCGTGGATGAAGACGACGAGAAAAGCAGCGCCTCAAAATCGAAAACAACAACGGCTAGTAGCGGCGAAGAAGAGGAAGACTTCGGCGACGACCCAGAGGCAGGGAAGAGGGAAAAGATTCGCAAAATCCGCGATAAGTTCGGTGTCACGAAAGAGGATATTCGAGGCGCTTGCGCCACGAAATGGGAACAGGGACAACCAATCGTCGTCCAAGTCACTCGACTCGGTCAATTTAACAAAGGTCCGCGCGTTTCGGCGCGTCCAACGCTTCCTGGACGAAATGTGGTGTTATGCCCGGATGGTGAAGGCGTGTACGTCTCGCGCAAACTCATTGGTCCAGCACGCAAATACGTCAAATCGGTTGGTTTGAGCGTTTGTCCGTCCGATTCGGCGTTGATCATGCGCACCGAAGCTGCTGGTGTCGCACAGGATGCCTTAGAGCTTGACATCGAACGTCTCGTGGACGACTGGAACTCGATAAAGATAACCGCAGAGAAACTGGTGAAACAATCATCCAGCCTTCAAAATGATTTCATGCGAAAGAAATTTCGCATAGACGGACATTTGAACTTAACTGCGAAGCAAGCGCAGAATTACCCGGACTTGGAACCGAGGCGTTTGTTAAATTCGGCGACTAGTGAGCAAGTTTTAGTGCGGGATTTGTTTGGCGAACGTATCTCGAAATTATACGTGGACACGACCAGCGCGTACGAGGCAATTGTGGATGATCTCACGAGAGCCGGCGCCTCGAAAGAAATAATCAATCGAGTTGTTTTATTCGCCGCGGGAAGTAGTACGAACAGCAATAACGATGACTACAACAACGAAAACTATTACAATGGCTCATCAAACGCTTTATTCCAACACTTGGGGATTGCCAAAGCGGCAGAATCTTTAGACGACGAAGTCATATGGCTCGACCAAACGGAATTGCCCGGCGCGCACTTGGTCATTCAACGCACAGAAGCGCTGACCGCCATCGACGTGAACGCCGGTCGATCAGCCATGAAAAAAGAAGGTTCAGACAACGACGAATTAGCGCGTCGCGTGAACATCGAGGCGGCAAAAACTGTTGCAAAGACGCTGCGCTTGCGCGACATTGGTGGGTTAGTCATGATTGATTTAATCGATATGGAAGACGAAGGGGCGAGACGCGAAGTTGAAATTGCATTTGAATCCATCGCAAAAAGAGACCGAGCTCAGTTAACTTTCTTGCCAATCTCCCCTCTCGGAGTTATGGAAGTCGCCAGAGAACGCCTGCAAACACACGGCGACGGAGGTATGAACATAATTGCGGATGAGAAAGGTATGCCAATTGAAACCGACGATTACTATAATAGTCGAGATAATCGATATTCCCCTAATAATAACAGAGGAGGATATTACAACGGTCAACAACACTCCATGAATGCAAGAAACGAAATTTACAACCAAAGAGGAAATATTGGTGGCGGTCCTAGAATCAACAGACGTCGATACGGTAATAACAGTTCCAACACTTCAAATGGTGATAATGGCCACGATTTCAGAGACGACGATTATTCCGGCGGCTCCAGTCGACGAAGACGAGTCGTGAGAAGGAAATTTTACGACAACGAAGGTGGAAGAGGAAATTCGAATGCGCCGCCCTGGATCGATGGCGGTGGCAGAGGACGAGGACGAGGTCCGTCGTCCGGCAGAGGTAGAGGCAGAGGAGAAAAGAGAGGAAAATAATATTTAGAAGAATGTAAATGTAGAGCGTGTAACAGTACGTAGGTGTTCAAAAATTTGTTTGTTACGATTTTTGTTGTACGAGTACGGATTATTATTTTCGATAAGTCCCTACGTCTTCCTGATCGTCGTCGTGCGCCCACACGCGAGCTTCCCCGATGATATCTTTTGTATACCCGTAATCGTAGAATATTTCGTCTCCATATTTGGAATCTGCTTTCGCGTAAATGCCGATGCGATGGTTCCCGCGCGCGTAAATCACGAGCGGATAACAGTTCGGTTTCTTCGAGTGATTCGCGAATTTGAATTTGTTTCCTCTCGAATACGCGTCCAAAACCCAATTGTCGTTCAGGTTAAACAAGAAACTTGAGTTGGTTTGATCGTATTGGCTCCCTCGTCTTTCAGCTTCGCTGTGCGTGATCATCTCGCCAACGTATTCGCCCAAGAAGTCATCTTTTTTCACATCGACGCCGAAGAAGGCACCCCAGCCGGCAATTGGAGATTTTCCGAGTAAAACATGCGCGTGCTCGTTCAATTGGAGATTCATATTTTTGCATGCAACGTTGTTATCTTTGCGCTTGCGCGAGTTAAGTTCTGTGATGCCGACCAAGTTTGGATCGTTGGAAAAAATTTCCATATCTAGAGTGATGCCTTCCAACTCTCTCTTGCGTCTGGAATAATCTCGAATCGATGGCCAACAGTTGGCACATTTGTCAGGATCGCATTCTCTAGCGGCTATTTTACACGGGCACATCGATTTGGAACAATCTCCTTTGCAAGTGCACCCGACGAACGCGTTGTTACAACCTGCGCCGCATCCGCAGTTGATATCGCAAAAGTTCCAATTCAGCGAGCACGGACACTCATCCGTACAAATGCCGTCTGGGCAATTGCAAGGTTCATATTCGCACCACAAAGTGTTTTTATCGCCTGCAGAAGCCTCTTTTCTTCGCGCGATCGTACTTTTCGCGGTCTTACCTTGGTGACCAACATTAGTTCTTTTCTTGGGGTGATGGTGCTTGTTATCAGTCTTACATTTTCGTCGTCGACTATTTCCAATTCGTTTGCTTTCCGCTTGCGTTTCCCACGCTCGCCTTATCAATCGAGGACCTTTTCCTTTCCTAGAGTCCGTCGTGGTCGTCGCAACATCCATCATCATTTGTCCACCATTACCATCGCTTTTGCCCGCTTCAGCTGCTCTGTCTTCCCGTCTCTCGTCCAAAATGTCTTCACAAAACATCGAGAGCATTTCTTCGCAGACAATTTTACACGACGGCGGCTTTGCGTCGCACGGTTTTAAGAAGCCCGCCACCACGCACGGATTCGCGGAATCTTCAAAAATATCAAAAGATTTGTTGAACATCTCGACAACCCAATTTTTCCAATTTGTAGTGTGCTTGTACTTTCGAATAATGGACGATAAGTACTCGTCAGTGATGGAATCGTCTCGGGAGACGAAACTTGCCACTTCCATCGGGTCGATGTTTTTATCGCTATTATCTGCGGGTATCGGTGAGCAAAACATGCGTTCAGATGGAGGAAGCCATGGCGGTTGCAACTTTTTCACGAGTGCAAGTAATTCTACGTTCGCTCGCCAACACCGAGAACTTCTGCACGGTTCTTTAGGTTTTGCAAGCGCTAAATAATTTGCCAACGCATCATCTTTGACGGCGGTTTCCTTCTTTCTATCGTCTCCGTTGTTATCATTGTTGTTTAAATTACTATCATTATGCTTTTGTCCACCTTCTTTCTTCTTATCATTAACGGAATCGTCAACATCCATGGCAACAGGGGTGTCAGCATTGGCGGTTGCATCGGTGGTTTCCTTACTCCTATGGTATTCAAGCCCACTTTCCGATGCGGAAAGGTCCTTCCTCTTTTTCTGCCGGCTTCCTCGATTCCAATGGTCATTCCATTCGGGTTTGTAATTTGTAATAATCCTTCGTCCGGTACTCGGCATGTGCCCATTCCCGTGGATTTGACACGAATAAGTGTGGCATCTCGGACAAAACAACGTGCGAAAGGAATCCAATGCACCTTCCATACTCTCATACTCGTGCAAACGTCGAGGAAAAAAGTCGATAGATTCTCGGCTAATGACTTCCTTTGCAATTGCATCGATCGTTTTCAATTTCGGCAAAGAATTCGAAGCCGCACATTTCTTCTTTTTGATCGGTTTATCGCTTTTCATTGTCATGTTATGCATAGATTCTACATTTTTGGCAATGTCGCAAATATTATTCCCCTGAATGCGAAACAACTTGATACGCGAGGCGATAGAATTGACCGGCGGTACGCCACTGATGTATGGGGCGAGCGCGGACAAAGCCGTTTCGAACACTTGCTTAGCTTTGGTATCCATTGCGGTGTATTGTCTTTTCGTTTGTGTCGTGACGGTGTTCGTTTTAGCGTTGTCAGAAAGATTATCCTTGTCGTTCACCAACTGTTCGTTCAACTTTGCAAACTTGTCTTTGTTGTCTTCATTCTGTTGGCCGCCATTTACCGCTGCGTCTTCGTTTTTCATTTTCGTCGTATCTTCAGTTTTACTTGGCTTAGCATCTCCTTCTTCCTCTGGCTGACTGCCTGCCGCGGTGGTGGATTCCAAAACGTCTTGAATGAGAAAATCGTCCAATTTCGAGCTTTCACCTATGATATACCTCAAGCATAAATGCAACAAAAGATCATCGCGTCGATGCCACGGGTACTGATCTTCTCCGGTCTCGAAATCTTCCTCTTCATCGCTAAAATCGGAATCATTCTCATTCGCGACTCGGTATTCGCC
>MDTC01165504.1_pt1 | contig 13900 bp, 16 predicted proteins | sample 811181 | NCBI WGS metagenome assembly MDTC01 (sample SAMN05326644, study PRJNA326480) | marine metagenome | isolation source: seawater | place: Pacific Ocean: North | collected 2011
TACCTAAAATATTGATTATTATAAGAAAATAATGTCATTTAATGTCTTGAATCCTTAAAATAAGACACTATAATTAGCTTGTGGGAGCATATGTTATGAGTAATGAGTTAGTAGAACATTTACCAATTGATATATCAAAAGGTCTTGAAACAACAGACTCTCTTGACCTATACCTTAATCAATTAAGAAAAACCCCTCTTCTTTCTCAACAAGAAGAAAAGAAACTGTTTGAAAAACTTCATAAATCAGATGACATAGAAGCTGCTAGAAAATTAGTTATGGCTCATCTAAGATTTGTAGTTCATGTTGCCAAAACTTATAAAGGTTATGGATTACCATTACTAGATTTAATTCAAGAGGGCAATATCGGATTAATGAAAGCTGTTAAAAGATTCGACCCAAATAGAAATGTAAGATTATTATCATTTGCAATTTATTGGATAAGAGCTGAAATACATGAATTTGTCTTAAAAAATTGGAGAATGGTTAAAATAGCTACTACAAAGGCTCAGCGTAAATTATTTTTTAAACTAAAAAGTAAAAAAACCACTTCTTCATGGTTAACGCAAAAAGAAACAGATGATATAGCAAAAGAATTAGATGTAAAATCTGAAACAGTTACTCTTATGGAGTCAAGATTATCTGGATCAGATATTGCTTTTGATCCATTTGATGATGATGAGGCATCTCCTTCTTCATATTTAACAGATGATAGAGTTGCTGACCCTTTATTAAAATTAGAATATGAAACAGACAGCAATACTGATTTAAAAAAATTAGAGGCTGCTATGTCGAAACTTGATAATCGCAGCAAAGATATAATTAAACAGCGTTATTTAAATGAATCTAAAATAACACTAGAAGAACTGTCAAAAAAATATAATGTTTCCATAGAAAGAATTAGACAAATAGAAAATAAATCATTAAATCTTTTAAAAGATTCTATGTTACTCGCTTAAATTTAAATACCAAAAATGATCAAGTAAGAGTAAGGTAAATAATACTGCCAAATAAGTAATAGAATATCTAAATAACTGTATAGCCTTTGTGTCTGATTTTTTTCTCATAAGCATATAAGCATCTATCATAAACTTTAAACCAATAATTGTTACACCAGTTAGATATATGTAACCGGAAAGATTAAGAACATATGGAAATAAAGTAATACAAAATAAAAGTATAGAATACAAAAAGATGTGTAGTCTAGCAAAGTCTTTTCCATGCGTTACAGGCAACATTGGAATATTAGCCTTTTTATAGTCGTTATATTTATACACTGCTAAAGCCCAAAAATGAGGTGGGGTCCAAAGAAATATTATTAAAAATAAAATGAGCGGAAATGGCTCTATCTGATTAGTAATAGAGGTCCACCCTAGTAAAGGCGGCATAGCTCCTGCGATTCCTCCAATAACAATATTTTGAGAAGTAAGGTTTTTCAAATACACTGAATAAATAAACGAATATATAATAATTGTAAAAAATGTTAATACAGCAGTTAATGTATTTACTAATGTATATAAGAGAAATATAGAAGATACAGATAAAAAAACAGCAAAATATATTGCATGTATAGGTTTTATAAACCCTTGTACTAATGGTCGTGTTTTAGTTCTATCCATAATAGAGTCTATGTCTTTATCTATAATATGATTAATAATTGCTGCAGAAGATGCTGCTAGCCCAATACCTATGCTTGCAAAAAATATTAACTCATAATTAAGATGGTTTTGATGAGCAAGTAACATTCCAACAATTGCAGTAAATATAATTAGAAGATTCACTCTAGGTTTTGTAAGAATTATAAATTCTTTTAAAAGATTAAAGAAACGTTGGGTTGAATGTATTATTGAATTCTCCATTTGGTGATTCTACCATTTCTTCTCATTATATGTCGAATAGAATAATAATATAATCATACTCATTAATAATATGCATGCATTTACAGTATGCATGACTGCTATAGTTATTGGTAGACTAAATAAAATATTAGAAATCCCTAAGAGTATTTGTATAACAAAAAATACTAATACAAATATTCCAATCTTTTTTAAAATTATAGAATTTTGTATTATAAATAAATATAAAAATAAACCTATAAACAAAAATGTTAATATTAAGGCTCCTAACCGATGAGTAAAATGAATTGCTAACTTAGATTTATAATCTATTTGATTTATTTCATAGTTGACATCAGGTAAATTTATAATAGTAAAACCCTCAATAAAATTCATGTCTGATGGCCACCACTCTTCTGTGCATTTAGGAAAATCTGTGCAAGCTAATGAAGCATAATTAGTGCTAGTCCAACCACCAAGGATTATTTGTAGTGTTAAAGCTAAAGCACATATTAGTATATAGATATTAATAGGCTTGTTATGTAATCCTTTTTGTTCAGAAATTTTTAAACCATTCCACAATAATAATGATGCTGTTATCATGCCAAATAATAAATGCATTGTAACAATAGTAGGCTTAACAAGCTCGGTCACTGTTAGCATACCTAAAAGTGATTGTATTATTATTAATAACACAAGAGATATTGGTAAATATATATTTATATTTTTAACATACTTAAAAGTCAAAAAAGAAATAAAGAAAACATATAAACCAAGCATTCCAGCTAAATACCTATGTAGCATCTCTCTCCATGCTTTCCCGCTATCAATAATTGCATTAGGGTATAATTCTTTAGCTTTAGCAATCTCTGACATGGTATCTGGAGTACCTAATATCCCATAACAGCCTGGCCAATCTGGGCAACCGAGACCTGCGTATGTTAGCCTCACCCAAGCGCCAATAGATATAACCACTAGCGTAAAAATAGCTCCAAAAAAACTTAAATTTCTTATTGTTATAATATTCATGTTTATCCTATTTTAGAAAGTTTAAGTAATTTTTTTAAATCTTTGAGAAGTTTTTTTCCATTAAAGTCTTGATTATATTTTAATATAATATTTCCAGTTGGGTCTACTATAAAAATATCCGTATCATTATCTTTTATATTTTTTATTATATTATGTAATTTATTTAACTTATTTTTAGCAATTAATAAATATGGGTATTCTTTTTTAATAGAATTAATAACATCATTCTCATAAAATTTATCAATTAAAAGTATTCTTTGTACTCTATTCATGTCTTTTCCCAATGCTGTGTTAACTTGACGTAATAAATGAATATTACTAAGGCAGGATGAATCACAATGTCTATCAATATAATGAATTAATGTCCATCTTCCATTTAAAGAGTTTGAGTTTATTTTATTATTTGAAAAATCTATATATGAAATATGATTTATAGAAATAATTGGGTCTACAAATTTTCCATAATTAGAAGTAATTAATTTATTTTCTAAATTATTTTCATTAATAAGAATATATGAATATATAAAAGGCGCAATAAAAATTAAAATAATAAATAAAAGCTTTAATCTACCAATATTCATATATCCTATCTCCTTAAAAGAATTATCATAAAAATAAAACCTATTATAGAAAAAATAAACCATTGTCCTGCATACATATAATGTTTAAATTGAGTATTTTTTTTATATATATTTTTTAACTTATATGAATTATCTTGATTTTCACTCATAATTAAAACATAAGGGAGTATTTTCTTTTTTAGTAAAGATGATTTTTGATTAATGTCAATATTCTGAATTAAGAGCGGCCATTTGTTTTCATAAATATCATTAGAGAGTGTATAGCTATCTTTGTAATAATAAACATAACCAATAATTGATTTGTTTGTTTTTCTAACAGATATGTCAGGAGTTGATTGTCTATTATTATTATTTACCCACCCTCTATTAACTAATAATATTTTATCATTAATTTTTAATGGGGTTATAACATCATAACCTGCTTTTTGATTATAAACTTGGTTGTCTAATAAAAATTGTTTTTCTGAAACAAAATTTCCAAAAACTTTAATTTTTGTAAATTCTGAGATGTTTTCATGAGGATTATTAATTATTTTAGGTTTTTTAGAAATATTATTTAAGTATAAATTATAAATATCTTTTTTTTCCTGACCTCTTTCTATCTGCCATATACCAAGAAATACACATAACGATATTAGGGGTAAAAAAACAAATAATTTTGTGACTTTAGATAAAGCCTGTTTCCCTTTTAATTTTTGTGTTAAATTAATCATCTAAAATGAAATATATAATACTAATTTTACTTGCGCTAATTGTTTATAACTTATCTTTAGGTTTTTTTTATATTATAAAAGATAAAAAACCATCTAAAAGGGGTTTTCATTCATTAAAAACAAGGATAATACTATCTCTATTATTATTTTTTCTATTAATTATTGGATATTACTTGGATTTAATCAAACCTCATGGACTCTATAATTAAAGCCAATAAACAAAAACAAATAAACCAAGCCAAACAACATCAACAAAATGCCAATACCATGCTACTGCTTCAAAACCAAAATGATTATCTCCAGAAAAATGTCCTTTAATGCATCTGAAAAGTATTACGGTTAACATAATAGCTCCCAATGTTACATGAAAGCCGTGAAAGCCAGTTAACATAAAAAAGGTTGATCCATAAATACCGGTTGTTAACTTTAAATTTAAATCTGAATATGCATGTATATACTCATATGCTTGAAATCCCACAAATGTAAAGCCAAGCAATATTGTAAGAATCAAACCATTGATTAACTGTTTTCTATTTTGTTCTTTTAGACCATGGTGTGCGTATGTTACTGTCAAACCACTTGTTAATAAAAGCAATGTATTTAATGCTGGTATGCCAGATGCTTTCATTAATGTAAAATCACCGCCTGTATTTAACGGACCATTAGACGGCCAAACAGTTTCAAATTGCGGCCATAAAATTAAGTTTGTAGATATTTTGTAACCTTCCCCTCCAAGCCAAGGCAAAGAAAGTTCTCTGGCATAATATAATGATCCAAAAAACGCAGCAAAAAACATAACTTCAGAAAATATAAACCAAACCATTCCCCATCTAAAAGATATGTCTACTTGTGAATTATAAATGCCTCTTTCGCTTTCCGTTATAACTGTAGAAAACCAACCAAATGCCATAAAAAATATTAAAAACAACCCTGTTAACATTAATATCATACCTGATGAGTAGCCATTCATATGATTAGCGGCTCCTATAAACATTATCACTAGTGATATTGTAGTTAGAAAAGGCCATTTAGTTTCGTGTGGAACGTAATAATTATTTGATTCATTCATAATATACTCCTTATTTTGACCCTACCTGGTTAGTTGTATTAAATAATGTATAAGACAATATCAATGTGTTTGTTTCTAACGGAAGTTTACCATCAATAATAAACTGTAAAGGTAGTTTCTCTGTTGTTAATCCAGAAATCTTCTGCTCAGTGAAACAAAAACATTCAATTTTTTTAAAATACTCTGCATCTTTGCTTGGAACTACACTTGGGCTTGCTGTTACATGTTTTATATTATCAGACTTGTTTGTTAACAAATATGAAGTATTATAAATTTTCCCTACTTCTACAATCATTTCTTTTGTAAGTGGTTTAAATTGAAATGGAGCAGACCCTGCTACATTTGATGTAAATTGTATTTTTACAAATCGGTTTTTTGGTGTCTCATTTAAAATTACAACTTTACTTGTATTAGTTTTACCATTTAAACCTGTTACTTCGCAGAATATATCATACAAAGGGACTAACATATAAGAAAAGAAAAACATAAATATAACTGCGAAGGTTAAAAATAAATATGTTTTTCTATATCTATTCATTAGTTAATTTTAGGTGGTGTTTCAAACGAATGATATGGAGGAGGTGATGACAAAGTCCACTCTAGTCCTTCTGCTCCATCCCATGCTTTATCGTTTACAGAAATATCTTGTTTTAAAGTGTTGTATAAAATATATACAAATAATAATTGAGATAACCCAAAACCAAAAGCCCCTATTGATGAAATGGCATTAAAGTCGGCAAATTGAACTGGATAATCAGGAATTCTTCTTGGCATGCCGGCTAATCCTACAAAATGTTGAGGGAAAAATGTAAGATTTACAAAAATTGTAGTTAACCAAAAATGTAATTTACCTAATCCCTCATCATACATTTTTCCTGTCCATTTAGGTAACCAATAGTATACTGCAGCAATAATAGCAAAGACAGCGCCAGGAACTAATACATAATGAAAGTGTGCAACGACAAAATAAGTATCATGATATTGAAAATCAGCTGGTGTCATAGCAAGCATAAGACCAGAAAACCCTCCAATAGTAAATAAAATTATAAATGCTATTGAAAATAACATTGGTGTTTCAAAAGTCATGGATCCTTGCCACATTGTTGCAACCCAATTAAATACTTTAACACCGGTTGGAACCGCTATTAGCATAGTAGTTAACATAAAAAATATTTCTCCAGCTAACGGCATACCTACTGTAAACATATGGTGTGCCCAAACTACAAATGATAATAAAGCAATAGACGCAGTTGCATAAACCATTGAATCATAACCAAATAGTTTTTTTCTTGAAAATGTAGGTAGTATTGTTGATACAATACCAAAAGCTGGAAGTATTAAAATGTATACCTCAGGATGACCAAAAAACCAAAAAATATGCTGAAACATAACGGGGTCACCACCACCAGAAGCAGTAAAAAAACTTGTTCCAAAAAATCTATCAGTTAAAAGCATGGTAATTGCGCCTGCTAATACTGGCATCGCCGCTATAAGCAAAAATGCTGTAATCAACCATGTCCAAATAAACATAGGTAGTTTCATCAATGTCATTCCAGGCGCTCTCATATTTAAAATTGTAGCTATAATATTTATAGCTCCTAGAATTGATGATATGCCAAGCATATGTATAGACAAAATTACAAAGGGCATAGAATCTCCTCCTTGTAAAGATAGCGGAGGATAAAGTGTCCAACCAGCTGCTGGTCCACCACTTTCAAAAAACAATGTGCTTAACATCATAGTAAAAGCAAACGGTAAAATCCAAAAACTCCAGTTGTTTAAACGTGGTAAAGCCATATCAGGCGCGCCAATCATTAATGGTACTTGCCAATTTGCTAATCCAACAAAAGCTGGCATGACAGCACCGAAAATCATTATAAGCGCATGCATTGTTGTCATTTGATTAAAAAATCCAGGAATAACTAATTGTAATCCAGGTTCAAATAACTCAGCTCTTATAATTAAAGCCATGAACCCACCAATAAAAAACATGAGTAAGCTAAACCAAAGATATAGCGTCCCAATATCTTTATGGTTTGTTGTAGTAATCCATCTCATTATTCCTGTTGGGGTATGATGATGGTCGTCATGTGCATTATCTATATTGGTATTCATAAAAAGCCTTCCTAAATTTATTTATTTTTTGCAACTCTATTATTTTTTTGAATTGATACCCATTTTTTAAATTCTATTTTTGGCACCGCTTTTACAACAATTGGCATAAAAGCATGGTCTTTCCCACATAATTCTGCGCATTGTCCTCGATATGTCCCTGGTTTTTTTATGTTTAACCACATTTCATTTACATAGCCTGGAATTGCATCTTTCTTACCACCAAGCTCAGGAACCCACCATGCATGAATCACATCGCTGGCAGTTAATAAAATTCTAACTTTGGTATTTGTGGGAAGAACTACTATGTTGTCAACATTACGTAAATAATTATCTACTTTACTAACATCTACGCCTGAATTTAACCTTCTGGCTTTATTACTTTCATTGTCAATCTTGCTAAAAAAATTTACCCCATCTTCTAGATACTCATATTCCCACATCCATTGATAACCAGTAACTTTCAATGTAACACTTGCGTCACTAGTATCCTCCATCATGATTAATGCTTTAGTAGCTGGAATGGCGCATCCAATTAAAATTAAAAAAGGTATGATGGTCCATATTATTTCGACTTTTGTGCTTTCGTGAAAATTAGCTGGCTTATACCCTACAGACTTACGATGGTAAATTATGGAATATATCATGACACCAAAAACTAAAATTCCGATAATAACGGTAATCCAAAACATCAACATGTGAATGTCATATGCTATTTCACTAGTTGGAGTTACGCCTCTTGGCATATTGACTTCCCATGCAGCAAAAGTAACAGATGGGAAAATTATGGCAAACAAAGTAAATATTCTTCTCATAAACCGTCCATTTTTGACGAGGATATAATAACACAGTATTAGTATTTATAGAATTTCTAATTTAAGAAATATGCTCTTTTGATATAAATCAAATTTTTTTTATCTCTATAAAATTAGGGCTTTTTTTATCTGGTTTTTTTATTTTTTTCCATGATGTTCCATATATAACTTCATATGTTACTGGATACGTCATTTTTTCAGTTTTTGGGTATAAATCAATAATCTTCCTATACATGGATTTAGTAATTTTACCTCCATGACTATTTATTATGGTGTTAGCTCCTATTTTTTTTATAGAATTAAACACATTTTGCACATTAGAATATTCCATGACAATTTTTTCAACATCCATAACTGGGTTATCAAAACCTGTATTTAATAATAAATCACCATAAATATGCATATCATTAAATATATTAATATGTTCTTTGTCATCTATTAATTTATATGTTTCTTTTAATTCGCTTAAAGTATCAGGCCCTACTGTTGTAAAAATAAAAATTCCATTTTTATTAAGTATTTTATATATATCATAGAAAATTTTTTCAGTCTCTTTACACCAATGTAGAGTTAAGCTTGAAATTATAATATCGTATTTTGATGTTTTAAATGGTAAATCTTCGATATCAGCACATATTGTTTCAAATTCTGGCTCTTTAAGTTTACAGTGGTATAACATTTCTGGTGAAAAATCTAAACAAGTAATATGAGCGTTAGGATATAATTTTTTTAATAATAATGATAAATACCCTGTTCCACAACCAAGGTCTAATATATTTTTTGGAGAAATTTTTATAAATTTAAGTTTTTCTATTATTCTTAATGAAACCTCTTTTTGTATAAGAGAATATTTATCATATGATGATGCTCTGGTATTGAATGATTTCAAAATTCTTGATTTATAATTTTTCATATTTGTTAATTTAGAAAATCCATTATTATTTTAAATACTTCTTCTTTAAAAGAAATAAATGGTATGTGTCCCATACCTCTTACTGATTCATATTTAATGTTTTTATTTAAAATATATGTTTTATATTCATCTCCAGTAAATTGATCGTTACTGCCATTTATAATAAGTATATCTTTACATGAGCTCTTTATACAGTGTATGTGATTAGAGTTAACCATATAATCTAAATTATTTATCAATATTTCATTTGATGGAAAATTATGTTTGGAAAATTTTTTTATAAGTATTTTATATTCTTTATCAGAAAATTTTGAGTTTTTACAACACTCAAATAAAAACTCTTTTATTGTTTTATTTTTATCTTTTATTAAGTTTTTTTTTAATTTAATAATATTTTTATAGTTTAAATGTGTATTATCTTTGGAAATACTGAGATTAGGATTAAGAAGTATTAGTTTTTTAATATGTGGATACTCATTAAACGCATATTGTAAACTTAATAATCCCCCATACGACCAACCAATCAAAATAGAAGGTTTGTTGATTGTTGAAAAATAATCTAAGCAAAAATCTTTGTCTGTGTTATATATTTCCTTGTTTTTTCCATATCCAGGAAGATTAGGTGTCGCTATTTTTATACTTTTTGGGAACAATTCCTTAAAATCAACCCATATCTTACTATTTAACAACCATCCGTGCAGTAAAATTATATTTAAATTATTCATATAAGAAGAAAAGTTCTATATTATTATTTCTATATTAATTATATATTAATCAAATGTTAGAAAATATAATTAACGATTATTTAGTAAGTATTTGTATATTGATGTATTTAATTGGCTCCATACCATTTGCTATTATTACCTCAAAGGTTTTTGCTTTGCCAGACCCTAGGTCTTATGGGTCCAATAATCCAGGGGCAACCAATGTTTATAGGAGTGGACATAAGTTTGCCGCAGGTATAACTTTAATTGGGGATTTTTTAAAAGGGTATATCCCAGCAATATTACTATTTAATTCTAATTTATTAAACTATGAAGTATATGCTTTAACATATTTAATTTTATTAGGCCATATCTTCCCAATTACGCTTAAGTTTAAAGGAGGGAAAGGTGTTGCAACCTCTTTAGGTGTGTTATTTGCTTTAAATTATTTAATAGGAATGAGTATAGTATTAATTTGGTTAATTGTTTTTTTTATATCAAGAATTTCAGGTTTGTCAGCTATAATAAGTTTTTTATTTTTACCTATTATTATTGTAATTCTAAAAAGCCATGAGTTTATGTTAGCGTTATCTATTATTAACATGATAATTATTTTATTAACGCATAGAAAAAATATTTACGAGTATATTTTAAAAAAATCTTGATACAGAGTCAGGGTTTATTTCTAAATTATTAGTAAAATCAGATTTAGATTTAATCCACCCTAAATAGGCTATCATCGCCCCATTGTCTGTGCTAAATGCAATATCAGGAAAAAATATATGTTTTAATTTAGCTTCATGTTGAAACCTGTTTCTTAACTTTTTATTTGCACTTACACCTCCAGTTATAACAATATTATCAACACCTAATTCATTTGATGCTTTAACTGTTTTTGTAATTAAAACATCTATAATAGAATTTTCAAAATCATGCGAAATATCTGCTATTGAGGTTTTACTTAATTTAATATTGTTTATTGTTTGTATGACGCTGGTTTTCAAGCCACTGAAACTAAAATTATAATCTTGACTTTTAATCATTGGCCTAGGGAATGTATAAGATGATTTTTGTATTTTTTCTGCTTCTTTAGAAATTTCAGGTCCTCCTGGATATGATAACCCTAAACGTCTAGCTACTTTATCAAAAACTTCTCCAGCCGAATCGTCTAAAGTTGCGCCTAATACCCTACAATTATAATTTTTTTCTATTAAGGATAAAATAGTATGTCCGCCAGAAACTAACAAAGACACAAAAGGAGGTTTAAGGTTTTTTTCCGAAATCATTGCTGAAAAAATATGTGCTTCAAGATGATCTATCTCTATAGATTTAATATTTAATGACCACGCTAATGATTTTGCAAATGCCGCGCCAATTAATAATGGCCCTAATAATCCAGGTCCATTAGTGAATGCAATTAAATTAATTTGGTTAAGGTTGATATCATGTTTTTTTAATAAGCTATCTAATAATGGTACTAATTTTTTAATATGGTCTCTTGATGCTAATTCAGGTACGATGCCACCATATTTACTGTGTATTGTATGTTGTGAATTTACAACATGTCCCAACATACCTATTTTTGAATCAAAAATAGCTAACGCTGTCTCATCACATGAAGATTCTATGCCTAAAATTATCAAAAGTTAATCCTAAAATACCATTAAATATATTGCTTTATTAACATAATCAAGTACTATTACGCCATTATAAACTATTTTATTTAAATATATGCCAAGTATACAAATAAGAGAAAATGAGCCGTTTGAAATAGCTTTAAGAAGATTTAAAAGAGGCTGCGAAAAAGCAGGTATTTTAACGGAAACTCGTAGAAGAGAATTTTACGAGAAGCCTACCTCTGTAAGAAAAAGAAAAATTGCTGCTGCCACAAAAAGGTATAAAAGAAAACTTAGTATGACAGCAATAAGAAAAAAACCTCCATATAAAAAATTCTAATATTTACAATTAATCTAAATTACCAATGAAAGAAAAAATTCAAAAAGACTTAGTTCAGCTGATGAAGTCTGGTGAAAAAAATAAAGTTGAAAAAATGAGATTTATACTTTCTTTTATTACTCAAGAAGAAAAAGACAAAAATAAAGAATTAACTAATAGTGAAATAATACAAATACTCAAAAAAGCCTTGAAAAGAAACCAAGAATCATTTGAACAATTTACAAAAGCTGGAAGAGAAGATTTGGCATTAAAGGAAAGTGAAGAAATAGCTATTATTCAAAATTATCTTCCTAAAGACATGTCTGAAGAAGATGTTGTTAAAATCATAAAAGAAACAATTACTTCAAGTGGGGCAAGCTCCATAAAAGAAATGGGCAAAGTAATTGGTTTAATTAAAAAAAGCCATGGAGATAATGTGGATATGGCTGTAGTTAGTAAGCATGTAAAAGAGCTACTAAGCTCTTAGCTTAATCACCTGTATTATTCTCAACATTTTTTAATGCATTTATCAATGTGTTTCTTTCAGTGATATTTTCTGGCTTAAAATACTGTTTTAGATTTGTCCATTTTAAAAAGCCAATATCATCAAGTAATTTGATTTTATTAGGGTGAATGTTTTTCTCAATATAGTCTTTTCTAACTTTGAGGACCCAAGTAACCAAAGGATTTTGAACTTCATAATTTGTTTGATTATAGTCTGTTGCTACATAACAATGACCATTCTCTAATTTGTAGGCTTGTAAGGTTTCGAACATATTATCCCAATGCGTATTTTCAGTTCCTTCGTCTTCATCATCAACCTTATTTGTAATATTATATGGTTGTAGGAATAAAAATAATTTCTTTGTTGGTCTAGGCCAGTGAAATAGCCCCTTATCTATCCAACTCGATGTATTTAAAACATTTGTATTTTCCTTAAGATAAGCATGAAAATCATCTAGTGGAACACGAAATATTTTTGAATCTACTGAAAATTGAATCGCCGTATTAGTTTCTAGCAATCCTTTATATATAATAAGTCTTTTTGTTTTCCTTATATTATAGGCCATATCTTCCTTATTTATTCCATAACAATATTAAGTATATTAAAATAGAAATAATAATCAACATTTATTTAAAAAAAATGTGTATACTGCTCCTATGGATAAAAACCTTCAATTTTTAGAGCTTAGACGTATGGATCCAAAAGTAATAAATCCATCTAAACGTATAAAAGATTATAAAGAAATCTATAAGAGTTATGAACCAAAACAAGCTAGCGAACAATCTGGCAGATGTATAGAATGTGGTAACCCTTATTGTGAGTGGAAATGCCCAGTTCATAATTATATTCCTCAATGGTTAAAATTGATTGAAGAAAACAAATTATTTGAAGCTGCTGAATTATCACATCAAACTAATTCTCTTCCAGAAATATGCGGGAGAATATGTCCACAAGATAGATTATGTGAAGGTGCATGTACACTAAATGATGGTTTTGGGGCTATTACAATTGGAAGTATTGAGAAGTATATTACCGATGAAGCTTTAAAACAAGGATGGAGACCAGACCTATCAAATGTTAAGAAAACTAATTTAAAAGTTGGTATTGTTGGTGCAGGACCTGCTGGTTTAGCATGTGCTGACGTTCTAGTTAGGAATGGAATAAAACCTTTTGTGTATGATAAATATGAAGAAATTGGGGGTTTGTTAACTTTTGGTATTCCACCCTTTAAATTAGAAAAACATATTGTAACTCAGCGAAAAAAAATCTTAGAAGATATGGGGGTTGAATTTATCCTTAACACAGAAGTGGGCAAAGATATAAGCTTCGAAAAATTTACCACAAAATTTGATGCTGTTTTTTTAGGAATGGGAACATACAAATATATGAAAGGAGATTTTCAAGGAGAAAATTTAGATGGAGTATATGATGCATTGCCATACTTAAATTCTAATATAAGAAACTTATTTAATACACCTGGAAACCAATATATAAATATGAAGGGAAAGAAAGTTATGGTTTTGGGTGGAGGTGACACAGCTATGGATTGTAATAGAACTGCATTGAGACAAGGTGCTAAAAAAGTTTCTTGCGCATATAGAAGAAATGAAGATAATATGCCTGGCTCTAAAAAAGAAGTCAAAAACTCCAAAGAAGAAGGTGTAAATTTTTTATGGAATATGCAACCTA
>MDTC01052854.1_pt1 | contig 13898 bp, 13 predicted proteins | sample 811181 | NCBI WGS metagenome assembly MDTC01 (sample SAMN05326644, study PRJNA326480) | marine metagenome | isolation source: seawater | place: Pacific Ocean: North | collected 2011
GGAACACACTATTGCGATTTAGCAGGTGAAGTGCAATGGATTAGAAAAATAATAGATTTACATCAGGAAGAAGCACGAAATACTGGCTCAAAGATTGTTCATTGTTGTGGTTTTGATTCAGTGCCTATGGACATTGGCGTATGGTTTCTTCAAAAAGAGGTTTACCAAGAGACTGGTGAATATTGTCAATCAATAAGCATGGTGGTAAAAAAACTTAAAGGCTCTGCAAGCGGCGGAACAATAGCTAGCTTAATTAATATAATCAAAGAGAGCCGAAAAAATAAAAATATTAAGCACATATTAAATAATCCTTATAGCTTAAATCCAAGTGGAGAACGTAAAGGATTAGAAAATCCAGAAGAAAGTAACACTATTTTTCATCAAGAAATCAATTCATGGACAGCGCCATTCATTATGGCGGGAATAAATACAAAGGTTGTTAGGCGCAGTCATGCATTAACTGGATATACATATGGTGATAATTTTAGCTATGATGAATCAATAGCAACAGGCAGTGGATTTATTGGATGGTTGAAAGGTAAATTAATAAATTTATTTCTAATTTTGCTTATCTCCCTATTAGCATTTTCTACAACGAGAACAATTTTAGAAAAATTCATACTCAAAAAGCCCGGTGAAGGTCCAGATAGAGAATCACAAAGAAACGGGTTCTTTCATTTGATTCAAGTTGGCAAATTATCAAATGGAGATATTTTTAAAAGCGAGGTTATTGGTGATCGAGATCCGGGTTACGGCTCAACTGCTAAAATGATAAGTGAGTGTGCAATATGTTTATCTGTTGATAGTCTTGATGAAAAAGGAGGTGTATGGACTCCAGCATCTATAATGGCAAAGCCCCTTTTAAAGCGTTTACAAGATAATGCAGGATTAGTTTTTAAAATGAACAATGATGACTCTTCATGATGATGAATTAGTCATATACCAAATTATTTTCTAATAAAATTTATTATTTTAACATTTTCATCTTTTTTTGACCGCGTTTTCTACATTATCAAAAAAATTAAATGTTAATTTATTTCTATTATCAATCAAGATAACTATACTCCGCGCCTCATTAAAGAGATTTTTTACATGTCAAAAATTGAAAAATTACGAAATATAGCGATCATCGCTCATGTTGACCACGGAAAAACAACACTTGTTGATCAACTGCTAAAGCAATCTGGAACTCTTGGAGAACGAGAAGTACTCCCGGATAGAGCTATGGATTCAAATGACCTTGAGCGAGAAAGAGGTATTACAATTTTATCAAAAAATACAGCAGTTAGTTGGAAAGATTATAGAATAAATATTGTAGATACCCCAGGACATGCTGATTTTGGAGGAGAAGTAGAAAGAGCACTTTCAATGGTAGATAGTGTATTACTTCTCGTTGATGCAGTTGATGGTCCTATGCCTCAGACAAGATTTGTTACACAAAAAGCCTTTGCTCGAGGATTAACACCCTTAGTAATTATTAACAAGATTGACCGAGATGGGGCTCGTCCAGATTGGGTTATAAATCAGACTTTTGATCTATTTGACCAATTAGGAGCGACTGAGGAACAGCTTGATTTCCCCATCATTTATGCATCTGCACTCAATGGATATTCAAGTGAAAATCCAAAAAATCGATCAGGTAATATGGATTCACTCTTTGAAACTATTATTAAGTACGCACCCTGCCCTAATGTAAAAATTGATGGTCCACTTCAGTTACAAGTCTCAAGCTTAGATTATGATCCTTATGTTGGCGTTTTAGGAATTGGCAAGATTTCTCGTGGAATACTACAAGCAAATGATTCGGTAAATATAGTTGCAGAAAATAAAAAACTCAGGCGTGGACGCATTCTAGAAATATTTGGTTTCGATGGGTTAAAAAGACAACGTGTAAAATCTGCTAATGCAGGGGATATAGTAGTCTTTAGCGGTATTGATAAACTTCATATTTCCGATACTTTATGTTCCATAGATAATGAAGAAGCACTTCCATTACTAAGCGTTGATAAACCGACTGTAAGTATGACCTTTCAAGTCAATAAATCGCCTTTTTCAGGACAAGATGGCAAATTTCTTACAAGTCGGCAAATTAAAGAGCGTCTTGACCAAGAGCTAAAGCATAACGTTGCATTATGTGTAGACCAAACAGATGATCCTGATAAATTTCGTGTTTCAGGCCGGGGTGAACTTCATCTTTCAGTGCTTGTTGAAACGATGCGCCGTGAAGGATACGAATTAGCAGTTTCGAGACCTGAGGTAATAATGAATGAGATTAATAATGATATTCATGAACCTTGGGAGAAACTTACTGTAGATTTTGAAGAAACTTTTCAAGGCTCAGTCATGACTCGCATTGCAGATCGAAAAGGAGATCTACAAAATATGCTTCCTGATGGCAAGGGTCGCATTCGACTTGATTATTTGATTCCAACAAGAGGATTGATTGGTTTTCGAACAGAATATATGACAATTACTTCCGGAACTGGTCTTATGTTTCATGTATTCGACAAATATGCTCCCAAAATAAAAGGGTTGATTGCTCAGCGTAACAATGGAACTTTAATTTCTAAGGTTAAAGGAAAAGCACTTGCATATGCGCTTTTCAATTTACAGGATCGAGGTAAATTGTTTATAGGGCATGGTGAACCTGTTTATGAAGGTATGATAATAGGTATTCATAATCGACAAAATGATTTGGTAGTAAATCCAACAAAAGCAAAACAACTCACTAATATACGAGCAGCTGGGAGCGATGAAAATATTATTCTAACGCGGCCACTTAGCTTCTCTCTTGAGCAATCGCTTGATTTTATAGATGACGATGAATTGCTAGAAGTAACACCGAATAGTTTGCGTATTAGAAAAAAACATCTATCAGAGTCAGACCGCAAACGCGAATCACGCCAAAGAATATCGTGACTCAAAAATTATCAAAATCAGTTTTTTCTAACCTTGGTCCAGATAATATTATTTCTATCCTTATAGACCTGGGATTTGATTGTGATGGCCGTATTCTTGCCCTTAACAGCTATGAAAATCGTGTCTATCAGATAGGTATAGATGATAGTAAGCCCATTATTGTCAAATTTTATAGACCAGAACGCTGGTCAGACTCATGCATTCATGAAGAACATCAATTTTGTATAGATTTATATAAACAAGATATACCAGTAGTAGCTCCAATAAATATTGGAGGTAGCACACTCAGCAAGTATGGAAATCATCGACTTTCAATTTTTCCATGTCATGGTGGAAGAGCACCTGAACTCGATGATCATGAGCTTCTTATTCAAATTGGGCGGTTAATAGCCAGAATTCATTTAGAAGGTGAACAAAAAAGATTTATTCACAGGCCGCGTATTGATATAGATACTTATGTTATTAAACCCATGGAATATTTACTTAAAAATAATTTTATTCCTAATCAAAATCATGAAGCTTATAAAAGTGTAATTAGACTTCTATTAAATAAAATAAATACTAGCTTTGATCGAGCTGGTGACATTCAAGTACTTCGATTACATGGTGACTTTCATCCAGGTAATATTTTAATCAATGATTATAAATTACATATTGTTGATTTTGATGACTGTAGACATGGACCAGCAATTCAAGATCTTTGGATGTTTTTATCAGGAGACAGTAAAGAGCAAACTCCTCAACTAAATGCCTTGCTTAAAGGCTATAAATCTTTTCGAGATTTTAATCCTTTAGAATTGCACCTCATCGAAGCTTTACGAAGTTTACGCATTGTTCATTATTCAGCTTGGCTTGCTAAAAGATGGAACGATCCTGCTTTTAAAATATCATTTCCATGGTTTAATACTTCACGCTACTGGGACGATCACATCCTGTCAATGAGAGAACAAATTTCATTAATGCAAGAAGAGCCTTTAAAATTGACAGATTTTTGAGTTACTTCTGGATAAAAATTTTGTTTTATAACCCTTTATATTTACGACATGTTTTAAATCAGCTATCAACAATTGTTTCGATTTTTTAATTATTAATTTGCACTTATGCGTCTAGGCCACTAAAGTAAGTGTTATATTTTTATATAAATTTATTCAGATATTTAATTTACACAATAGACCGTATCCAATTGATAAAATTAGAAAACTTTAAATTCTTAACTGTTTTGATATTCATAATAATATCTGGATGTGCTTCTAGTGTAACTATCAAAGAAACAAATATACCTAAGCCCCATTTTAAGAAATCACCTTTAGTGGTAGCACTTCGGATTCCTTCGGAATTTGATAATTTCATTCATAAAGAAAATGTATTAGGACAAAAAGAATGGTCTATTAATTTGGGCTCCTCACATGCATCCCTTTTTGAACAAGTATTTGGACATATGTTTAGCAATGTTATTTTACTGGGACCAAAAGATGAGGCCTCGGATTACGTTTTTGATGCTCTAATTGAGCCTAAAATAGATAGTTTCGAATTTTCTGTCCCTAATCAAAGCAAAACAGATGCTTACGTTGTATGGATTCGTTATCGGATAAAAGTTTATGATAGCTTTGGTGCTGATTTTTCAACATGGACCTTAAGTGCATATGGAAAAAGCCATTTAAAGGGTTTAAATAAACAGAAATCTCTACAAAAGGCTGCAAATTTAGCTATAAGAGATGCGGCAGCCCTAATATTACTGCAATTTGAGAAAACTACTAAAATTGGAACATTGGTAAATAAGTCCCATAAATCAGTTAATTTTAATCAAAGTCCCCATATTGAATAATTAACTTTAAGCATTACTTTTTAATATTGTTTTAAGCTAATTTTGGATTCTAATGAAACTTAATTTAAATTTAATTTTAACTTCTGTCACTTTTTTTCTGAGTGGTTGCGTAACCTCAACCATAGAAAACGCTCTAGATGTAATAACTGATTCATACAACGGAGAAGCTGTTGTAGTCATGGCAAAAAGCTATCACCAAGGAAATGAAACAGAAGCTGATTATATTAATTGTATCGAGAAATCATTAGGTAATGGTCGAGGAGCGCTAAATGTTCTTCCAACTCAAAGATTTATTGATAACTTATTTCCATGGTTTGAGCCTAGAACTGCACCTACAAATACAAAAGGTCTATCTGAGCTTATGAGTAAGATGGGTGTGAGCAAGGCTATTGATACAATGGGAGTTAGGTATATTATCTGGCTAGATGGTGATACAGAAAGGATTACTCAAGGAGGAAGCTTATCTTGTGTTGCTGGACCCGGCGGCGGTGGTTGTTTTGGCTTTGCGTGGTGGCAAGATGATGCAGATTATGAGGCTTCAATTTGGGATCTGGATAGCGTAAGGTCAGCTGGTACAATCACTGCAGATTACAGCGGTACCTCATTCTTACCCGCTTTAGTCGTTCCGATCCCTCTTATTGCAAGAACGCAAGCTAAAGCATGTTCAGGACTTACAAAACAACTGAAAGATTTTATTACAAACAGTTAAATTCGTCTGACTTTTAATTAAATTAATACATGAGCATTAATAATTGAAGTGAATAACTCAAAAAATAAAAAAAAATTATCTCTTAATTTTAAAAAAGAATTTATAGTATTTGGGGTTTTTCTTTTTTTTACATTATTGGTGTTGCCAATCATTATCTATGTTGTTGGTGATCTAGTGTTTGGTAAATATGAAGGTAATGGTTATATGGACTTCTTAATCAAACTTATCGAAAAATTATTAAGTGTAAACTATGCAGCGTGGATATTAATTTTGTCTCCTTACATAGGGTGGCAAATCCTTAGATTATCACTATCTTTATGTAAATCTCCTCGTAAATAGGTAAATTAATTTTTTTATAAATGAAAATTCTTAGCTGAAATGGAGAAGGAATTGAGGAAATTTTTCCAAAAAAAAACGCTTGTATTATTTTTGATACTGATAGCAGTATATTTACCTTCTCCTGGTAAAAGCGAGGTAAATAATTCATCTAATACAAAAGATAATAATTTATATGAAAATGAATTCAGTGCTCTATCGCCAGAAATTCGACATGAGGCAATAGGCGTACTTGTGGCTCAGTTTATCCAAAAATCTCATTACAATAATATAAAAATCGATGATGAACTATCATCAAAAGCCCTTGACTTATATATAAAGAATCTCGATCAAAATCGTATGTATTTTTTGGAAAGTGATGTGGAGAATTTCGAAAGATATAGATATCAACTAGATGATATTGTTAAAAATAAACCACTTGATCCAGTTTTTGAGATATTTAAAGTACATCAAGTTAGAGTCCGTAACCGTTTGAATTTTGCTATTACTCAACTTTCAAATGAACCAGACATATTTACAGATGAATATTATACATTTGAAAGATCAGAAGAGCCTTGGGCAAAAAACGAAGCAGAATTAAATGAAATATGGAGAAAACGTATTATTAATGATGTTGTATCCCTAGCACTTGAAGATGAACAATGGGAAAGCATCCAAAATATTCTTTTAAAGCGTTATGAAGGATTTATTAAACGATTAGATCAAGTAAATAACGATGATGTATTTGAACGTTTCATGAACATGTTCTCAAATGCTGTTGATCCTCATTCCAGTTATTTATCGCCGAGAAATGCTGATGAATATCGAATCGCCATGAGTTTATCTTATGTTGGTATCGGTGCGACTTTAAGAACAGAAGAAGACTTTGTTCAAATTGTAAATATCATCAAAGGTGGACCAGCTGACTTTGATGGAAAACTAAAACGAGATGATCGAATAACTGCAATCGCACAAGGCAAAGAAGGTGAATTTGTTGATGTAATTGGTTGGAGGCTCGATGATGTTGTGGATATCATTAGAGGACCGAAAGACTCTACAGTTAAACTCCAAATAATCCCTGCGAATGCATTACCAGGAAGCCCCAGAGAAATCATTGAACTTACAAGAGGAGCTGTAAAACTTGAGGAGCAAGCTGCAAAGAGTCAAATTGTAAATGTGAAAAAAAACGGGAAAGATTTATCAATAGGTGTCATTGAAGTTCCAGGTTTTTATAGAGACTATTCTGCATCATCATGGAGAAATTCAAATTTTACGAGTGTAACCAGAGATGTTAAGCGACTCATAGGTGAACTCAATCAAGAAGGAATAGATGGTTTAGTTATCGATGTTCGTGGTAATGGTGGCGGTCATTTAACTGAAGCAACAGCATTAACTGGTTTATTCATTAAGAATGGACCCATTGTTCAATTTAGAAAATCAACCAATATAAGGCGTAATCCCCCTCAAAGGCTTGATGATCCCGATCCCGTATCAAGGGTTTATTATGACGGACCTCTTGCAGTTCTTGTAGATAGATTCAGTGCTTCAGCTTCTGAGATTTTTGCTGGAGCTATTCAAGACTATTCTCGTGGAATCATTATTGGACAGCAAACATACGGAAAAGGAACTGTTCAAAATCTCTATTCACTTGATCAATACTTCAGAAAAAAAGATGATAAAGGCCTAGGTCAATTAACTCTAACCATCGGCAAATATTATAGAATTACAGGTGAAAGTACTCAGCATCGCGGGGTTTACCCTGATATTGTTCTGCCTTCAAATATAGATATAAATGATGTTGGTGAGAGCGCTCGTGAAAATGCACTTCCCTGGGATGTAGTTAAGAGGACACGTTTTAATGCATCAGCGCCTATTGATAGTCTAATACAGACTTTAAAAAATTATCATAATCTTCGATCAGAAATTGATCCAAATTCTCAATATCAAATATCACGTATTAAAGCCAATGAAAGAATAAGAAATATTAAAACAGTTTCATTAAATATTGATAAGCGACGCACTGCTCGTGAATCAGAAGTTTCAAAGGCACTGGCTGATGAAAATAAAAGGCGTAAAGCACTTGATTTACAGCTAATAGAAAATCTAGAAGATATCAGTGAGGATGAAATATTAGATATTCAGTTAGATCAGGCTGCAAACATAGTTGCAGATATGGTGGTTTTCGCAGATTTAAAGAATCCATTAACAACTGCTAATTCATATAATAATTAAAAAAATTCAAATTCATCACTTAAGAAATATTTTGTATCAATGATAAATATTAATAATCGATTATCAAATGACCCTGATCTGACAAATATTCTAACCATTTATTTAAAATAATATTTAATCGCCAACGGTGATCAATTTCTTTTCTATGCTCTGACACAAAACGTCGAAGCGCACCATCTCGGCGTCCTTTTCCAATATTTAAAACCTCGGCTTGTTTACCATCCAAATAAACACGAACAATCATATCTGGATCAGATAAAAGTCCTTTAGATGTATTCAAAAGATATGTAATTGATAGAGTGATGGTGTGTTTGCTTGTTTCCAGGATCTCAACAGATAATTCTGAATTATCAGCTGAGCGTGATTTAAAGCAGCCATCCATACAGTGAATACCAGGAATAATTCTTAGAAGACGAATGTAATTACTTTCATAAAGAGTCATTAGTCCAACAAAAGTTCTTGGCTTAACAATTGTTTGAGGAATTAATAGAGAGTCATCCATAGTAAATATATTCAATAAATTTAAAAAAAAACTAATATTTATCGCAATCTTGCATTTAAATTTTAAGAATTAGTTATTTAATAAATATTTCCTATAATATTTTAGTTCATCAATGGAATCACGAATATCAGATAATGCTAAGTGCGCAGATTTTTTTTTCAATTCTTTCTTGAGGTCTGGAGCCCACATGTTAGCAATTATTTTCAAAGTACTAACATCTAAATTTCTATAATGAAAAAAACTTTCTAATTCTGGCATTTCTCGCGCTAGAAATCGACGATCCTGGCATATGCTATTTCCACACATAGGAGATATACCCTTTGATACCCACTCTTTCAAAAAATTGAGAGTTAATTCTTCAGCCTCTTTCGTGCAGATATTGCTATTTAAGACTCTCTCAATTAACCCAGATGCGCTATGATGCTTTTTATTCCAATTATCCATTTTATCCATGATTTTTTTTGATTGCTTAATAGCTATCACAGGTCCAACAGCTAATTCATTTAAATTTTTATCCGTTATAACTGTAGCTATTTCAATAATAGTGTCACTCTGTGTAGAGAGACCAGTCATTTCTAAGTCAATCCATATTAAATTAGTGTTTTGAACAGATTCATTTTCTATCATTTATTTAAAGCCTTTTTCTTTAATTTTACCTAGTTTACACACATCAAGAGTGCAAGGTTGATTAATAGCAGTCATAATTCAAAAATGAGTAAAATTGCTACAATTATTGCAACATACAGCCGCCGTATGAGAATTCGGCTTGAATCTAACATTGAAGTTGAAGCTCGAATTAAAGGAAAGAAAATCAAGGCAGTGTGTGGTGATGTGGTCACTACAGAACCTATTAAAGGTGAAAAAGACTGGTTGATCACAGAAATTATGGAACGAAGAAATGCGCTTACTCGACCAAATAAGAGTGGGCAGACAGAAGTGCTTGCTGCAAATTTAGATGCTGTAATAATTGTTACCTCTGTGTCACCAATACCAGACTGGTACATAGTTGATCGATATATTTGCGCTGCTGAGATTTTAGGAATTCAACCAATAATTGTTTTCAATAAAACAGATTTATTGGATGAAAATATTAAGATTGATGAATTATTAGAATATAAAAGATTAGGATTCTCAGTGGTTAATTTTAGTGTGAAAAGCAAAAAAGGATCAAAAAAGCTTTTATCGCTTATTTCTGAAAAGTGCAATATTGTTGTTGGTCAATCTGGAGTCGGTAAATCCAGTATTATTAATAAACTTCTTTACAGCTCAGAGCAACGAGTTGGCGGCATTTCAAAATCTGGAGAAGGAAGGCACACCACTGTAAATTCCGTAATGAAATCGTTAAAAAGTGGTGGTTATTTGATAGATTCACCTGGTGTTCGTGATTACATGCCAGCTTTAGCAACTCCAGCTGAAGCTCAAAGAGGTTATAGAGAAATATCCGAATTTTCACAATTTTGTCGATTCTCGAATTGCCTTCATCTCAGGGAACCAAAATGTGCTGTGAAAAAAGCAGTTGAAGAAAACCTAATTGATTATCGAAGATATGAGAGTTATAAACGGGTTGTTAATTTAACCAGTAAGTTTTCTCAAAAAAAATATTAATAATTTATCCTGGTGGCCAAGAAAAAGGCCTGCCGCCAAGTAAATGTAAATGGATATGAAATACAGTTTGCCCAGCTGCCTCATTGCAATTCATAACAGTCCTGTACCCTATATCATCAATTCCCTCATTTAAAGCAATTTCACGCGCAGCACTATACAAGCTGCCAATGATTTCATGATCTTTTGAGGATATATCATTAATTGTAGCTATATGTTTTTTTGGAACAATTAATACGTGAATTGGAGCTTGTGGATTAATATCACGAAAAGCTATTACATTTGAAGACTCATAAATAATATCTGCCGAAATCTCGCCTAAAATAATTTTACAGAACAAGCAATTATCTTCCTGCATAATCTAACCTAATCAATAGCACGCCGCCCGTAAAAAGCATGGGACAATGTTCCTCCATCAACATATTCTAATTCTCCTCCCAATGGTACGCCGTGAGCGATTCGACTGGCTTCAACATTTTTTTGTGAGGCAAGATTAGATAGATAGTGTGCAGTGGCATCACCTTCAACCGTTGGATTTGTTGCAATTATCAACTCCTTTACTTCACCCTCAGAAAGCCAAGCCTCCAATTTACTAATCCCAAGTTCGTCAGGCCCTATCCCATCTAGGGGTGATAAACTTCCCATCAGAACAAAATAAAGCCCACGAAAACCAGTTGCATCCTCAATTGCCATAACATCTGCAGGCGACTCAACGACACAAAGCTGACTGATGTCTCTTCCTTTTGACGAGCATAAAAAACATGTGTCATTTTCAGTAAACATTCTGCAGCGCTTGCAATGACCTATTCCATTAGTTGCTTCTAAAAGAGCTTTTGATAAGGCCATTGCGCCATTTCGGTCTCTTTCTAACAAATAAAACGCAATTCTTTGAGCAGATTTTTGACCCACCCCAGGCATGCAACGAAGGCTTTCAATTAATTTGATTAATAAAGGAGAATAAGACATAAGTTAGAATGGTAATTTAATACCGGGTGGAAGGTTTAAGCCAGAGGTCATGCCGGAAAATCTTTCTTGGGTTGTTTTTTCAACTTTACGGATAGTGTCATTAAATGCTGCGATTATTAAATCTTCAAGCATTTCTTTATCATCATTGACCAATGAATCATTAATATCAATTTCTTTTAGTTCATGCTTACAAGTCATTTTAATGCGAACCATGCCGCCACCTGACTCGCCAACTACAATAGTTGATGCCATTTCCTCTTGTGCCTTTTTCATGTTCGCCTGCATTTCTTGGGCCTGCTTCATTAGTTGACCGATGCCACCCTTCATTCTTTTTCTCCTGGAGTAATTTCTACTGTTTCAGTTTGGAGGCTAGCCCCAAACATATTTTTAATAGATTGAATGTTTTGATCTTTTTCAAGCGTAGATCGGGCATTTTCAAGCCTTTCATCCATTTCTCTTGATTCTTGCTGTATGGGTGTTTCATCTTCAGCTTTTTCAATTTTGATATTTACTATTAATGATTCATCAAAATAGCTTGATAAACTCGCTGATATTAAATCTGCTCTCTCGCTAGTGAGCATGGACTCTGATCTTGGATCCAGCAATAAGAATATCTTGTTATCTTCACGTTTTTCATAAACACAATTACTTGCAAGTAAAAGAGAAGTTCCAGATAGATTTAAATTAGGAACTAAATTTCTCCAATTGGGATCTGACCATTGATTTTTTTGTTGTTTTGTAATGTGAGAAGTTTCTGGAATATTTTTAGATACCTCTGAAGCATGAGTTTCATCCTTTTTTTTAAAGGATTTTATTGGTACGTCTGATGATAATTCTGCAGGCCTAAATGCCAACATTCGCAATAAAGTCATTTCAAATCCACTCCGTGGATCTGGAGCAAGAGCTAAATCACGGCGGCCAATTATTGAGATTTGATAAAATAACTGTACATCAGGAACAGAAATGATTTCTGCTAATTTTGAAATTTCTTTTTCAGAGAAGTTATCTTCAGTATCACAAGTGCCAACAGCCTGAAAAATAGCTACGCGCTGAAGATTTTTAGCTATATCGTCTAATAAAAGATAATAGTCAGGAAACTGTTCATCTATCTCTTTAACTGCATCGATAAGATCTTTCGCATTATTGGAAGCCAAGAGTTCTATTAATCTCATAACATGATTGCGATTAATAGATCCTAACATGCTCATTATTAATGATTCTTTGATATTACTATCACAAAATGATATTGCTTGATCTAAAAGACTTAAAGCATCCCTCATGCTTCCATCAGCAGCACGTGCGAGCAATGAAAGTGCTTCATGTTGGAATGGAATTTCTTCTGCATCACAAATATGCTCAAGACGATCAGCAATCAACTTAGAAGTCATACGCTTTAAATTAAACTGAAGACATCTCGATAAAACTGTTGCAGGAAGTTTTTGTGGATCGGTTGTAGCAAGAATAAATTTAACATGTTCAGGAGGCTCTTCAAGAGTTTTTAAAAGAGCATTAAAGGAGCTTTTAGAAAGCATATGAACTTCGTCAATTAAATAAACTTTGTAGCGACCTCGGGTTGCGGCATATTGAACGTTATCTAATAGATCACGAGTGTCATCAACTTTAGTTTTTGATGCTGCATCAACCTCTATTAGGTCAACAAAACGGCCTTCGTTAATTTCATCGCATGAACTGCACTGCCCGCATGGCTCAGCAGTTACACCTTTTTCACAATTAAGAGCCTTAGCCAAAATTCTAGCAATGGTTGTTTTGCCTACACCACGAGTACCTGTAAAAAGATAAGCATGATGTAGACGACCACTATCTAGTGAATTCATCAGCGCCTGAAGGACATGATTTTGTCCAACTGTTTCAGAAAACTTTTTAGGTCGCCATTTGCGGGCAAGGACTAAGTAACTCATAACTTTGAAATATAACCATAAATCTAAGATTTAATCTTAATTAAATAATAAGTGGTCCGCGCCAGCACCTTCTCGGCACCCAGTCTCATTGCTACCGTTGCTTCCTTCCGGACCTGGCGGAATTCACAATTAACCGTCGCGAGAACGCCGACGCGAACCGAATTTGATTATCGCTTCATTAATACATAGAAACAATGAAAAACCTTAATTTTTAATTTGCAATTATCTTTGATAATAGCTACTAAAATATATTTAGATGAGTTCTTCTATCAAATTTCAATTAATTTAAGTTGCTGATGCAGCCGCAATACTCGAAATTGAAGAATTTAAGGTTGCATCAAATTCATCATCAGACTGCTGAGCACTTAGACCTTCTGATAATGCCCTTGAGAAACTAGCAATCATTCCATTTTGTCGAGTTAGGCGATTATTTGCTTCTTCCCGTGAATAACCTCCTGATAATGCAACAACACGTGCAACATTTGGATGCGCTATACAATCACTGTAATGATTATCAATTTCTGGCAATGTAAGCTTAAGCATTACTATTTCATTTTCGCTTAGACTATTAAGATGCTTCATTAAGGCATTTAATAATAATGCTTCAGCGGCTTCTTTATTTTCGCAATGAATGTCAACCTCTGGCTCAATAATTGGCACTAAACCAGCTGCAACAATTCGTTTTCCGATCTCAAATTGCTGATCAACAACGGCATTTATACCAGCCTCATTTACTTCTTTAATAACTGACCGCATTTTGGTACCAAAAATACCAGCAGATTGAGCTTTTGATAAAAGTTCATCTAGCGCTGGCATTGGTAGCATAATTTGCGCACCATCGACAATATCAGCAAGGCCTTTATCAACTTTTAAGAATGGAACGACATTTTTTACATTCCATAGATAAGA